>Ga0308165_1002754_pt1 | contig 20167 bp, 14 predicted proteins | sample PhyWR2_FD_201032 | JGI IMG/M metagenome (GOLD analysis project Ga0308165, IMG submission 201032) | Phyllosphere microbial communities from UC Gill Tract Community Farm, Albany, California, United States - DLSLW.R2 | ecosystem: Host-associated > Plants > Phyllosphere > Unclassified | place: USA...
TAGGTCAGCACCGCGGGGCTGGAGCCGGAGAACGGATCGAGCGTCTGGCCGCGCAGCGTGAAGCTGAGCTGATTGGAATTCTGGCCGCTCTTTACGATCAGGCCGGGGACCAGCGCGGCAAGATCCTGCTCACTGGTCACGTTGCGATCCTGCAGGACATCGGCATTGAAGGCCGACACCGCCACCGGTACTTTCGAAAGCGACTGTTCGCGGCGCTGCGCGGTTACGACGATTTCCTCGATCTGCGGTTTGTTAACGCCCGCCTTGGCGGCCTCATCTTCTGAACTGGCTCCGCTTTGCGCATGGACCGGAGCGGCAGCGAGTGCAGCGGTCATGGCCATGAGCGAGGTCGCGCCGAAACGGGTCTTCATAGCATCGTCTCCCTATTTCGAGCCTTTACCCAGGCCCCTGTAATCTTTCTCCAGACTAATGCGCGTTAGTCTATCGTCAAGAAAAATTATTGTGGTTCGACGCTGGGCTACGTCAAGCGATGAAATCTGGAGGATACACCATTATAGCTAGGTTTATCGTACTGTAGAGCCACGGGGCAGGGCATGCGAAACCGATTTCGGGTTTTCCCATGTGGCTTGACAAGTCAGGTGCAACCAAATCAATGATAGGTCGAAATTCTACTGGCATGGTATGGGAGAAGCCGAATGGCACGACTCGCTGGCAAAGTTGCGATCATCACAGGCGCAAGTCGCGGAATGGGCGAATCACATGCCCGGGTTTTCGCCGAACAAGGCTGCAAAGTGGTTCTGACCGACCTTAACAAAACAGCTGGGCAGGCGCTCGCCGACCAGATCGGAGCCAATGCGCTGTTCGTCAAACACGACGTCACCAAGTTGGCAGAATGGCCCAAGGTCGTGAGCGCCGCCAAGGAGGCCTTTGGCGGAATTGACATTCTGGTGAATAACGCTGGCATTCTTGGGCCGCTCGCCGACACCAAGGATCTCTCGGAAGAAGATTATCACCTTGTCTGTGCCGTCAACCAGCACTCGGTATTCCTTGGAATGAAGTCGGTGGTTCCGGCGATGCTCGAGCGTGGCGGCGGATCCATCGTGAACATATCTTCCATCGCCGGAATGGCGGCGAACTACGGTTTTCCGAGCCTTGCCTACGTTGCCAGCAAATTTGCGGTGCGCGGCATGACCAAAGCGACCGCGATGGAGTTCGGCAAGAACAACATTCGCGTCAATTCGGTCCACCCCGGCTTCATCCAGACGCCGATGATGGTCGAGGCCACGGACGAAGTCGGCGGGGAAGCTCTGGCGCAAATACCGCTCGGTCGCATCGCCGATCCCAGGGAGGTTTCCAACCTCGTGCTTTTCCTGGCATCGGACGAATCCTCGTACATCACCGGCGCCGAGCATCTGGTCGACGCCGGTATGCTTGCTCACTAGGGCGGTGCGGGTGATCTTTCGGGAAGCCGCCGATGGCTGATGTCGAGCTATCGCTCGAATGCTCGATGGCAAGGGTTCATCTCAATCGTCCGGGTGCAAGGAATGCCCTGACGCCGGAGATGGACGTCCTGCTCTCGGGCATGTGGCATGAGATCAACGGCAATCCCGACATATGGACCGTCCTTCTTACCGCCGAAGGGGAGGAAGCCTTCTGTATCGGTGCCGATCTGTCGGAGCCGCGAGAGCGAACGGCGCGTCTCGCGATCGGTGGTGGCTTGACGGGCATCGGCGGGCCGCTGCTGCGATTGAAAAAACCGATGGTTGCCGCCGTGCAGGGGTTCTGCGTAGGTGCCGGTTTCGAACTTGCGATGTGCGCCGACATCATCGTCGCGGCCGACACCGCTCAGTTCGGCCTCCCGGAAACCAAGCATGGTATCATTGGCGAATGCGGGGTGGTCCATCGCGCCGTCCGGCAATTACCCCACCATATTGCCATGGCGATGATCCTCACGGGTGAACGGATAGGCGCGAAAACAGCGGAGCAGTTCGGGTTCATCAACGAGGTTGTAACGCCTGATCGCTTGCTTGCTGCGGCACTGGCGTGGGTTTCCAAGATCAACAAAGCTTCCCCCCTCGCCAACCAGGCCGCCAAGGCCGCCGTTGTCGGCGGCCTCGCGATGTCCCTCGAAGCGGCGTTGCGGACACGGTTCGAAGAAATCGAGAGTTATGCCAGCAGTGCCGATGCTGGCGAGCGGGAAGCCGCTCTTGATGAAGGGCGCAGACCGATATGGACCGGGCGTTGAGTTTGGCGCTAACCACGAGCAAAGATTGCAGAACACCCAGACTGTCAGGGACTTCGGCCGTTTTCAGCTTAAGCGACCACAATTCGCTATTATCCAAAATCCCAGACCCAGTCAGATATTGCTGTCCGCTTCCGAGCGCCGGAAAATTGCCTTCGAACGACAGGGGTTTTCGCGACAACCGCGCCGCCAAGTAGCTAGAACTCACCGAAGACGCGATTGTGCTGCTCGAGCACCACGTCCCTGCACCACCCGGCGCCGACGGCCCGATTGTGTTGGGCGCATGGTCGTGCGCTCATAGGCTTCGGTGGCAACCCAGTGCGTGGGATCCCGTTCTCGCAGCCGCAACCTGGTGTGGGAAATCGATGAATGCGTTTAACGCGGCAGAAGGGTTCGTGCGGCCGAGATAGGAGGGGCACAGAGGCACCAGCGGCGGTGCCTAGTCCTCCAGTATTAGCACGAGCTGGCCGGACGAGAGTCCCGGATGTCCGCCCCCATGAAGAAGCCAATATCCATGCCTTAATGCCCAGCTGATGAAGCGAAACGTCGGATACGGGAAGGGGCGGTGGACTTTACGGATAGAGGTATGTTTCAATCTCTCGGAACGAAGACAGGTTGGCGCTTCTCGAAGAACGCGGCAAACGCTTCCTGAGCTTCGGGCGATTGCATCGCATCGCGGAAGAGACCTGCTTCTTCATCGAGGCGTGCAGCCACAGCTGCTTGATCGCCTTTCATGAGACGCCGCGTCGCAAGAAGGGCGTCGGGTGGCTTGGAGGTCAAAAGCCGAGCCTTGCTTCTGGCATAGTCTAGGAGCGCATCGGCAGGAACGATGCCGATGATCAGCCCCGAATCGTCCGCGCCTTGCGCATCCAGCGGCTCACCCAGCAGCAGCATCGATGCCGCCTTGGCATACCCTAGCGTAGCGGGCGCAAGCAGGCTCGATCCCGCTTCCGGAACGATCCCGAGATTGACGAACGGCATAACGAACCGGGCGTCCGGCGCTGCGTAAACGAGATCGCAGTGGAACAGCAGGGTTGTTCCCACGCCCACGGCAAGGCCCTGGACCGCGACGACGATCGGCTTCTGGAACATGGCTATCGAACGGATGAAATCGAAGGCGGCGGCGGCGCCTTCCGGGCCGGATACGAAATCGGCCAGGTCGTTCCCGGCACAGAAAGCGTCGCCCATTCCATGGATAAGCACCGCGCGAATATCGTTTCGGTGAGAGGCATCGGCGAGTGCGCTCGTCATAATCTGGTACATGGCGCCGGTAAGGGCGTTCTTCTTTCCGGGGCGGTCAATCTCGATTTCCAGGACGTGACTGTCGTACGTCACTTTGACTAAGTCCGCCATGTGCCCCTTCTCCCCATGTCTTGAGTGCAATTATGAAACAGCCGGGTCGATATTCAGGCTTGGTCGAGCGCCTGAGACAGATCCGCGACAATGTCGCTTTCGTTCTCGATCCCGATGGACAGGCGGATCGTGGATTGCAGGACGCCGATCCGGTCCCGGATTTCCACGGGTACGCCGGAATGGGTGGTCGTGGCCGGATGGCTCGCCAGCGATTCCGTGCCTCCCAGGCTGACCGCGAGCTTGAAGATTTGCAGGGCGTTGAGGAAGCGGAAGGCTGCCGGCTGTCCTCCCGCGATGTCGAAGGCGAACGTCGACCCCGCTCCTTTGCACTGCGCCGCAAAGACGTTCGCTTGCGGTGAGCCCTCGGCATGGAACGGGGGGTAGGCCACGGCTTCGACCGTGGGGTGATCGCGCAGGAAAGCGGCGGCCACGGCAGCATTGGCATTCGCCCGTTCCATGCGCAGTCCGAGCGTTTCGAGAGAACGGCTGAGCATCCAGCTGCTGTGCGGATCCAACTGCGTGCCGATCGCACTGCGCAGAAGCCGGACTTCCCGCATGAGGGCCGCCGATCCAAGCGCGGCTCCTGCGACCAGATCCGAATGGCCGCCGACATACTTGGTCAGCGAATAGAGCGAAACATCGGCGCCGTGCCGCAGCGGCTGCTGGAAGACCGGTCCGAGCAAGGTATTGTCGCACATGAGAAGCGGGCGATGCCCCTGCTCGAGCGCGATGAGATTGCGGACCCTTGCGAGAAGGGCGATATCGACCAGGCTGTTAGTGGGATTGGCGGGTGTTTCGATGAGTATCACCGACAAGCGCCCCAAGGCGGCGGCGCTACGTGCCGCGCTGACGATTTCGTCTTCATCCAGGCCATCGGCAAACCCAATGGCGCGGATGCCCATATTGGCGAACGTCCGCGCCAGAAGAGTCTCGGTCCCGCCGTAGAGAGGCTGGGAATGCAGTATGACGTCGCCCGGTCTGGCGAAGGCCAGAATGCTGGTGGTGATCGCGCCCATTCCCGATGAGAAGACCACACCGGCTTCGGCACCTTCGTAGATCGCCAGGCGATCTTCGACGATCTCGCTGTTAGGGTGGTTGAAGCGCGAGTAGACCAGTCCGCGGCCTTCGCCGGGCGGCGGTTCCTTGCGACCGGCAACATAATCGAAAAAGTCCCGACCTTCCTCGGCGGTCGGGAAGACGAAAGTGGAAGTCAGGAATACCGGGGGCTTGACCGCACCTTCAGACAATGAGGGGTCATATCCGTAGTTCAGCATCAGAGTATCGGGATGAAGCTGGTGATCCCCGATGGCGGTTTTGCTCTCACGTGGTGCGGTCACTTCTGCTCTCCTTGGCTTGCCGCTTATCTGCCACCCGCTTGCTGAAGTGCAGCATTATTCCCGAGGCTGCAAGTCCCCGACGCGTTGAGTTTTTATCCACCGGAACGCGGCGCAAAGTTTGGGGAATCATTTGATTTTGAAAGTGACTTCACGGCCGCCAACGGCCTGATGCGGCGTGTACGTAGCATCGGCGAACCGCGTGTGTTTAAAGGGCGTTCCGTTGCGCTGATTGGCGTCTTCCAGGATATAGCGGATCGGCATAAGCGCGAGTTCGCCCTACGCCAGACTGCGGATACTGCCTCTCTGACGGGATTACCTACCTGAAAGGCGAACATCCGGCCACGGAAGCTGAGTTCGATACCTGCTTCGAAACGATGGGTGAATAACCACGGCAGATGAAGGCCGGAGGCTCACGTTGCGACCGGACACGGAGCCGATGCCCTTCACTCGAGCAGCGAACGCAACTGCGTCAGTAATCGGGGTTTCTCCAATTTCGACCTTCGCAACCCAAACTTATACGACGATCAAGGTGACCACTTCCATCTTTCAGTTACATCCCCTTTGGGGACACGGCCCCCTCCATGCGAGGGATAGTCCAATTGCACGCCATTCCTGCCGATGAGAGAACATGGCTTTCGGCGTTGTCATGGGCTTCGCCTGCCGCCAACGTCTATATTTGAAAGAAGGCCTCACCCCTTTCGTTAAGGGGTTCGCAGCCGTCCTCCGTAATCAACCATAGATCCTCCAAATGGACGTTTCCGCCGGCATCGAGGTGGAGCACGGGGCAATCCACGCTGACGACCATATCCTTGCGTATGACATGATTGTCCTTTGCGAAGTTCAGGCTTCCCGCCTGGAACGCCTCGTCCGTATGGTATAATCCTACGCTATGGGTGCCGCAGGCGATTGCCACGTCATAGCCCGCCTGTTTCACGGCTTCATGGCCGATATGGCGTACATCCGAGTAGCGCAGTCCAGGACGAAGCGCGCGCGATATCGCATCGTTGGCGCATGTTGCCGCCTCGACCATGCGGATGATCATAGGGTCCGGCTCGCCGACGAAGACCGTCCGCCCGAAGTCACCGTAATAGCCGGCGTAACTGCTGACCGCATCGATTTGGAAACTGCGCCCTTCGTGCAGGATGCCGTCCCTCCGGCGCATGGCCATGCTGTCGGTCGACATAAAAAGCGGGATACCTCCCCGGCGGCCGGTCGCCTCGAAGAATGCGAGGCGCAGGTCCTCGTAAGTCTTACCCGCTCGCATCGAAAGAATTGCCTCTTTCGCCGCATCAGCGTTGCCGGATGCGGCGCGGCGCATCAGGGCGATCTCGGCCGATGACTTGATCATTCTGATCTGGCGCAGCAGCGGCTCGGCAGGCCGTAATTGCCCATCAAGGTCGAGCGCGGCTGCTGCATTCAGCGTGTCGACGGCAATGCCACCGGCAAAGGGGGCCGCAGCAGCTTTCAGCGCGGAAGCAGCGGTCGGATAGGCCGGCCGGCGGGAAAGAACGCGTAACGTCGACGTGCGGCTTACAGCATCCATCGGATCGGGCCTGCCGCCGAAAGGTTCATTTAGGAAGATCGGCGGCGCGGCGCCCTCAAGGCCGTCAGGCGCCGTGTAGAGCAGGATGCGAACGGGATCTTCCCGAGGCACGTCATCCACATCATGAAGATAATGAATAAACTGGCTGGTGATGAGAACGACCGGCTCGCCGATCGCTGCCGGAACCACGGCGAATACTGCGCCAGACTGCCCCATGGTTACCATCTGCGGCCAAAAACCAGTCGCATGATAAATGTTCACGGGGTCTGACAGAACCAGCGCGGATACGCCGCAGGCACCGAGTACCTGCTCTGCCTCGCTGCGGTTCATCAAGGGAGCAAGCGTGTTCATGAAAAATCCGTATTCTGTGCAGTTGAGAATTAACGGCGCTTCCTGTCGAGGCCCGTATTTGTAACGAGCCGGGCTCACCAGATTTCTGGTCGCCGGCGCGACGCGGGATCAGCATCGAAACCATTGGGCGGAACGGCTAGCCCCAGGTTTTCGCGCAGCGTAGTCCCTTCATACTCGCGCCGAAAATGTCCACGCTCCTGCAAAATGGGCACAACCATATCGACGAAATCCTCCAGACCGCCCGGCAGAAACGGAGCGGAAATCACGAACCCGTCCGCTGCGCCGCCGTTCTCCCACTCGATGAGAGTGTCAGCGATATCTTCGGCCGTTCCGACGATCGTGTGCCCCGTGCGCCCGGCGGCGACACGGCGCGCCAGTTCCGCGATCGACAGCATTTCCTGCTCCGAAAGCTCGAGAACGCGGTCGCGGGTCGAGTTCTGGCCCGCCAGCGCTTCGGCAGGCAAGTCGGGCAGAGGCCCATCGGGATCGGCCCCGGACAAGTCCACATTGCCTAGCAGGCCCTCCAGCTTCGAGATCGCGATACGCGCGGGAATCAGGTCGTCCAGTTCGCGCTTCAGATCCTCCGCCTCGGCACGGGTACGTCCAATCACCGGAGTCATCGCCGGCATGATCTTGAGACTTTCAGGACTGCGCGAGAATTGCGCCAGTTGGGCATGCATATCTGAGCGAAAGGCCTGGGCCGTGAAGATCGTCGGGTGTGAAGTGAAGATGACTTCCGCATTGGCTGCAGCGAACTGCTGCCCCGTGGCTGATGCGCCTGCCTGCACCAGTACGGGATGCCCTTGGGGCGTGCGCGGGACCGTAAGTGGTCCGGCAACGCGAAAGTGCTCGCCTTGATGATCAACCGCGCTGATGCGGGCCGGATCGGTATAGGCGCCGCTCATCTTGTCGGCAACGACGGCACCGGCCTGCCAGCTATCCCAGAGCTTGCGCGCAACCGCCACGAATTCATCTGCGCGGGCATATCGGTCGGCGTGGGCCAGATGAGCCTCGAAGCCGTAATTGTGTGCCTCGTTCTCCATGGTGGAGGTGACGATGTTCCAACCTGCGCGCCCGCCGCTGACATGGTCGAGCGACGCGAAACGGCGTGCGACGTCAAACGGATGGCTGTAGGTGGTCGAAGCAGTGCCGATCAGGCCAATGTTGCGGGTTGCAGCAGCAATCGTTGCCAACACTACCAACGGGTCGAGTTTCGGACTTTCCAGACCGGCGAACACCGCCTCGCCCTTGACCGGGTGGTAACCGACATAGTCGGCCAGAAAGACGCCATCAAACAGGCCTTTCTCCGCAGTATGGCCAAGAGCCTGAAAATAATCGGCATCGCACAGGGCATTGTCGGCGGCACGCGCATGGCGCCAGCCTGCGATGTGACCGCCCGTCTGCATGAGAAAAGCAAGCAATTTCATGACGTCGTGTCGCGCCTCGCCTAAAAATGATCGTATCTGGTCAACATGGTTGGGGGTGCCAGGCAGCGCTATCTGGCTGCCACCCGTACAGTCTTCCCAAGCAGCACGGCTGCGCGGAATACGCCAATCAGGAATTGTTGGAGGTGATAAGGGCTTCTGATTTCCGAAGCGAAGAAAACCGATGATACGGTGCACCCATCGAACGGCAGATTGATGACGGTTCACGTCGCAATATCGAAATTTCCAAAAAAAAATAGAAACCAAATTATCGCAGGAAGAACGATCTCAACACTCAGGCCAAATTAATGGTCAGGGATCGAAATGGGGAAGCAGTAATGACCAACATTTCGGCGCGTCGCGGCGCCCTTCTAATGTCTTGTGCATCATTCGCGATAACTGGACTGTCTTCGGCGGCTAATGCGCAGGAACAGAGCACCAGTTCAGTCGCCGGTGCACCGGGTGATATCGTGGTCACCGCCCGCAAGCGGGGCGAAGACATTCTCAAGACGCCGATCTCGGTTACTGCGCTGTCCGGCCAGGATATGCAGAAGCGCGGCGTACAGTCGATCACCGACCTTGCCTCCTTTACGCCAAGCATGAAGATCGTATCGAGTTCGTCAGGCCGCAACGATCGCTCGTTCCAACAGGTAATCATCCGCGGCTTCACCCCGTCGAGCGCATCGGTGCAGACCGCATCGATGTTCATCGACGGCGTCCCCGTTTCCACCGCAACCGCGATTCAGACGATTTCCGACCCGGAACGTATCGAAGTTCTCAAAGGTCCGCAGAGCGCCTATTTCGGCCGGCAGACCTTTGCCGGTGCCGTCAACGTCGTGACCAAGACTACCCCAGATCGGCTCGAAGCCAGTTTCTCGGGCATGATAGGCACGCGTGACAACCGCGATGTCCAGGCGTCCATCGGCGCACCGCTGATCGAAGGCCTCGTCGGCTTCCGCGCTACCGTGCAGGAGACCGCCAAGAGCGGCTCCTGGAAGAACCAGGGCGTCCCGGGTCAGACCTTGGGCGATCAGCGCACCCGCGCCGCAACGCTGGCAATGACGTTTACGCCCGCTTCGAACCTGAAGGCCAAGGCCTTCGCGATGATTTCGAAGAACAACGATGGTCCGAACGCTACCGGGCTGCTCGCGGCGCATGCCGTTACGAACCCTTCCAATGGCGCGGTGATCGTTCCGGATTCCTCAAACTGCGCGTTCGGAAAGAACCGCTATTTCTGCGGAACCTTGCCCGGCCTGCCCGCCGGGGCACCGTCGATGAACACGGTCAACACTCCCTTCATCCAGGACTTCCTTGCTAACCCGCGGGGACGCCTTGTCGATCCGGAGGACGGCGTACAGGGTTACGGTCTGCGGAGCCGGTTCTACCACCTGCACTTCAACGTCGATTGGGAAGTTGGCAGCGGCGTGACGCTGTCTTCGCTCACTGGTTACAACAACGAGCGCCGCAGCCAGTTGTCTGATCTCGACCTCTACTACAACACGACTGTGCCGAACTCCAACAACGCCGTCGGCACCGCACCCGGAGCGCCGACCTACTTCGATTACCCCTACCTCGTCGAGGCGATCAGCAAGGACTTCTCGCAGGAACTGCGCGCCAGCTATGACGATGGCGGACCGTTCACCGCGACCCTGGGTGGCAGCTACCTGAACGCGACTTTCCAGGGCGGCGGCGGCGGCAACAACGGCGCACTGGGTACCAGCCAGTTCAGCGTCGTTTCGGGCAAGACCCGCAATCGCACCTTCGGCGCCTTCTTCGGTCTGGGCTACAAGATCACGCCTGACATCAGCATCAACGTCGACGGTCGCTACCAGATCGACAAGATGTACGCCTATGCCCGCCCGGGTGGCCAAACGATCGCCTCGGCCGCTTTTGCAACGCCCGGCTTCTACGAAGAAGGGGCGGTTCTCGCACAGCAGACCTACAAGAACTTCACTCCGCGCGTGATCGTGAATTACCAGATCACGCCGGACACGATGGTCTACGCATCCTATTCGAAGGGCGTAAACCCTGCGGCCTTCAACACGGTTTTCCTTTCGAACCTCAGCCCGGCAGCGCAGGTTTTGGCGGCCGATGCAGGTCTGCGCATCGCGGTGGAGCCGGAAAAGCTCGACAACTTCGAGATCGGCGCGAAGGGCCGCGCATTCGACAATCGCCTGCGCTACGCCGTAGCCGCCTACTACGGCATCTGGAACGACCAGCTCAATGCGAACGTCATCACCCTGGTCGATCCGGCAACCAGCGTGGTCTATAACATCCAGGCCCAGCTCAATACGGGCAAGGTCAAGATGTATGGCCTGGAAGGCGACTTCTCCTTCGCCGCCACCGAGCGCCTGACGCTTTCAGCCAATGGTTCCTACAACGAAAGCGACATCCGCAAGCTCAGCGCGCCGACGGTGACTGCCTTGACCGGCATCACCGACTTTACCGGCAATCACAATCCGCTGGCCTCACGCTACTCAGGTTCGGTTTCTGCGAACTACACGGTGCCGCTGCGTGGTGACGTGGAAGTCTTCGGCCGCGCCGACTTTACCTACAAGTCGGGGGTCTACACCAATGCCTCCAATCTGACGAAGACGCCGGACATGACGCAAGTGAATTTGCGCGCAGGCTTTGGCAACGACCGCTTCACCTTCGAAGGCTTCGTGACCAACCTGTTCAACAACAAGGCTTATCCGGCAGCGACCGACTTCACGTTGCTGGAGCGCACCAACTCCTACCTCTCGCCGTTCTCCGGCGTTGCGGTGGCCTTGCGAGACTTGCGCACGTTCGGCGTGCGGTCGACCGTAAAGTTCTGATGAGCATTAGCGCGCGGTGCAGGACACGCGTCTCTCGCCGCGCGCAATCTCTGAAGGGCCGCGCCTCATGGGAAGGCGACACCGCAGACGCGCTGCCTGGCGGCGTCGTACGCGGTCGCTGTTTTCTTCCTGCCGCCTGATGCCCCTATTCGGACAACACACCATGCTCCTCAACCGAGACCGCGCCGACGCCCTGATGGACCGCGAGGATATCGCCGTCGTCGTCGCCTCGACACCGATCAACACCTATTACTTGTCCAGTTGGGCGACCGACGCCAGTTGGGGCTTCGGCGACCTTGCGATGGCTATCCTGCCGCGCAACCATGCGCTTGACGCGGCGGTGCTGACCGTCGAGGTCGACATGGGCCAGCCACAACAGGGCCGGGGAACGTGGATGGCGGTGCGCGGCTATGCCCGCAAGCCCGGCATCGGGGCCGGCGGCGTACAGGGGGTGCTCACCGCAGAGGGCCTGCCGCAGAATCATCAGGAAGCGGTCGCCCAGTACTTGCGCGAACTTGGCCTCGACAGGTCGCGCGTGGCCTTCGAAGACCGGGGCCTTGGCCTCGACGTAAGCGCCTTGCTGGGTGGTACGATAGACGTGGTTCCCGCCCGCGATCTCCTGCGCGACATTCGCATGGTCAAGACCGCGGCCGAGATGGCTAACATGCGCGCGGCCGCCCGCAAAACCGAACTGTCGCTCCAGCTCTCCGCCGAAGCGCTGGCCGCTGGTGCCACCTGCGCCGAGGCCGAACGGGTATTCTGGTCCGCCGCGGCTCTGGCTGGCGGACGTCCAGTATTTTTGTTGATCACCCCTTACCGTCCCGGTTTCGGCCGCCTGACCAAGAATGCGAAACTGCAGCAGGGCGACATGGTGACGTTCGACGCCACCGCCGAGTTCGCGCACTACACCAGCGACATCGGCCGCACCGCCGTGATCGGCGAACCTTCGCCGGAACAGCTGAAACGCTACAATGCCACTCGCCTGGGCTGGCACGCATCGCTTTCGCATTTTCGCGCAGGCGCACTTTCGACCGACGTGGAGAAGGCCGTCGTGGCCTCGATCCAGGCGCACGGCAACCCAGATTTCCGCGCCTGCGGGCTGCACTCGGTCGGGCTTGAACATACCGACCATCCCCATCCCGGCGGGGGCATGCACACCTTCGAACTGGTCGACCGAATGGTTCTAAGCTGCGATCTTCCCTGGATCGGGCCGGAAATCGGCAAGTTTCACTTCGAGGACATCATCTATCTCGACGGCGACACTGTCGAAATCCTCAACGATGCCGACGGCCGCCTGATGGCCTGCATCGACGGGCGTACAGTCCGTGTCGACTGAGCCCGCCGCTGTCCCATTTCCGTCCGTGCGCCAGACGCTCTGGCCCATGCTGCTGCTGTTCCTCGCCGCCATCTTCTACAGTATAGACAAGGCAATCGTTGGCGTTCTGGCAGAGCCCATCAAGGGCGACCTTGGCATCGACGATATCCAGATGGGCTTGCTCATGGGTCTCGCCTACTCGCTGCTTAGCGGTGTATGCGGCCTTTGGCTCGGCTCGCTGGTCGACAGGCATGTGCGAAAGCGCGTGCTTGGCGGCGCCATCATCGTATGGAGCCTGTCGACTGCGCTTGGCGGCCTTGCACCCAACTTCGCGACATTTTTCTTGTTCCGCGCTCTCGTCGGCCTCGGCGAAGCGGCGGTAGCGCCTGCCGCGATGTCGTTGATCGCTGACATGTTCCCACCGGACCGGCGTGGCCGTGCGCTCAGTGCGTACCTGATCGGTGCGACCATCGGGACGGCATTGTCATCGGTGATCCCCGGAGCGATCCTGGCAGCGAACCTGCACATCACCTTGCCTGGCTACGGCCTCGTTATCCCGTGGCGGAGCGCTTTCCTGATGTGCGGCGTCGTCGGTCCGATCGTCGGGTTGGCCTTCCTCACCATTCGCGAACCGGCACGCCGAGGGCTTTCGCCTCAGCGCAAAACACCTGCGCGGGTCGGCGATAAGCTGGCCTACCTGTTGCGCCAGCGCCGGCTGATCATCCCGTTATTCGGAGGTTTCTGCCTCTATTACATGGCGTTCGTGGGTGTCACATCATGGACCGCGCCGCTGCTGATGCGCACTTACGGTCTCACCCTTCCCCAGATTGCCAACCTACTGGGCCTGGGCATGCTGATTGCCGGCATATCGGGCTATGTTCTCGGCGGTTTCGCTGCCGACAGCCGCAAATCCGGGCGGATTGGCCTAATGGCCATACTGCCGCTGATCGCGCTGCCCACCGCCTTCGCTGGCTATGCGCCGGGAGTTGGCCTTGCCATCGCCGCTCTGGCGACGATCAGCCTGACCACACCAATGCTCAACGTGGCCATGAACGCAACTGTGCAGGAAATCGTCCCCAACGACATGCGCGGGTTTTCCTACGCCTTTCTCAGCGTCGTCGCCGCTTTGCCGGCAGGCGCGGGCGGGCCTTTCGCCATCGCTTTCGTCTCGGAGAAGGTACTGGGCGATCCTTCGCGCATTGCGGATTCCTTCGTCTGCGTCGTCTTGCCCTGCCTTGTACTGGCGGCGGCTTGTTTTGCGGTTGCTGCGCGTACCTACGGCGCCGCCAGGGCAGACAGTGAACTCGCCCGCGTCATCGCCGCTAGCCACCTGTGATTTCTTCCGGAGCCATTGCCATGCCCGCCGCCAACCAGATGATCCTCGCCACCTTCATCCACAATAGCGGCGCACATCCCGGCGGCTGGCGCTGGCCCGGCGCGCCGGCTGCCGACCAGCACGACTTCGCGCACTTCGCGCACCTTGCCCAGACCGCCGAACGCGGCAAGATGCACTGCTATTTCTCGGGCGATTCCCAAGGCTTCCCGCATATCTCGGGCAAGGACGCCTTCGCCGCGACAGACTATGCCGGCAAGCTGGAGCCGACGACACTGCTAGCCGCGCTGGCGGTGGTGACCAAACACATCGGCCTGATCGCCACGGCTTCCACCACGTATAACGAGCCTTATGCGATCGCCCGCCGTTTTGCCTCGCTGGACCATATCTCCAAGGGCCGCGCGGGCTGGAACGTCGTCACCTCGGCCAGCGACGGAGAGGCGCGTAACTTCGGGCGCGACCTCAACATGGACCACGATGCTCGTTATGCCCGTGCCGAAGAGTTCGTCGACGTCTGCAAGAACTTGTGGGACAGCTGGGAAGATGGCGCGATCCTGCGCGATCGCGAAGCGGCTCGCTATTTCGATCCCGCCAAGGTCCACGAACTCGACCACCGGGGCGAGCACTTCACCGTCGCGGGCCCGCTCAACGTGGCGCGGCCACCACAGGGTCATCCGATCATCGTTCAGGCGGGCGGATCGGGGCCGGGGCGCGCGCTTGCCGCCCGCACCGCCGACATGATCTTCACGGCCGCCAACTCGCTGGAGGTGGCGAAGGAATTTCGCGACGACATGCGTGCCCGCGCCGCCGCGTTCGGCCGCAATCCAGACCATGTGAAGATCATCCCTTCCGTCCAGCTGATGGTCCGGGCCAGCGAGGTGGAAGCCCGCCGCGCCGATCAGGAATTGCTCGACCTCGTGCCCGAAGCGCTTGCCCTTCGGACGCTCAGCCTCCAACTCGGTGTCGACCTTTCGCACCTCTCGGTCAACGACAGGCTGCCGGACCTCCCGGAAACCAACGGCGGCAAGTGGGTGCAGCAATCGATCATGCGCATGGCTCGCGAGGAAGACCTGCCCATCGGCCTGCTTGCGCGCCGCGTCGTCGTCTCACGTGCGAGCTTTTCTTACACCGGCACGCCTGAACAGGTCGCGGACCTGTGTGAAAGCTGGTTCCGCGCTGGGGGCGCAGATGGTTTATCGCTTTCGCCAAACTACCAGCCCGGTGTGCTGGAGGACTTCGTCGACCAGGTCATCCCCATCCTTCAGAAGCGAGGGCTGTTCCGCAACGAATACGAAGGCGATACCCTCCGCGAGAACCTTGGTCTGCCGCGCCCGGCAAATGCATTCGTGACCAATCCCTTGCTGGGGTGCGAACCCCGCATGTGGGCCTGATCGCTCAGGCCAATCGAGACAAGGAAATGCACCATGTTCAGCCGTCGTGACATCGCCAGCGCCATCGGACTTGCAGGCGCGATCAGCGCTCTTCCCGCTATCGCGGCCCCGAAATCAGGCGCTAAGGCAAACACCGCACCCATGCCGCCGAAAGGGCCATGGACGCGTCAGGGCGACTTGCGCCGCGCGGGCGGCGTGCTGCACTATGCCGTGATCGGGGAGCCGGCAGCGGGCAAGCCGCCGGTGGTGCTCCTGCACAAGTTGGGCGGCTGGCTCTCGGACTGGCGCTTCGTGGCGCCCCTGTTGGCGCAAGGCCGTCAGGTCTACGCCTTCGATCTGCCCGGCCACGGCGGTTCGCATTGGGACGGCGCAGCGCCCTACATCCAGTCCCTGGGGGAGACGGCGGCGCTGCTGGTTGGCGCCTTTGATGAACTGGGGTTCGACAAAGTGGATTTGATCGGCACTTCGCTGGGCGGCTGCCTTGCCGTACCGCTCGCCGCTTTCTGGCCGGAACGGATCAACAAGCTGGCGCTGGTGTCCTGCGCGCTTGGGCATCGCCGTTCGCTAGCCGAGATCAAGGCCGCGGTGGATGACAAGCAGGGTGCGTTGTTCGACAAGAACGGAGACCCGGTTCCCACTCCGCCGGAGCTGTTGACTCAGATCTTCGGCATCGTCAACACGGGCCCGATCAACGCAGAGGGTATCCTCAGCCGCAAGGCCGCCGGCAAGTGGATTCAGCCCTCGGAACGGGGTGTCGCCATTACTGAGATCGCTGGCACCATGAATCGCATCGCTGCGCCCACGCTGCTGGTCTACGGCCAGTTTGACAAAGCCTACCCCAAGTTCCGTCCCTCTGCGGAGGCGGCGCTAAAGCGCGGCAAGACTGCGGTGGTGGAGAATTCCGGCGCGTTCGTGATGCAAGACAACCCGCCGGCAACGGCACGCGTATTGAAGGCGTTCCTCGACGAAGCGTGAAGTGGGCGGTCAATCCTGCTTGCGGGCGCACCGTTGCCTGATGGTCGCCTTGAGCTGGCGTACGGTGCGCGTCTCGTAGCGGTCCTTGAGCGTGATGAAACCGAAGGCGGGTGCCGGAATCTCGGAACCCGCCAGACGTCGCAGCGTCCCGCTCGCCAACTCTTCGGCGACCGCCTCGCAGGCAACCATGCCGATCATACCCGAATGCAGGATCATCGCTTTCACGAAGGCGGCCGACGACGCCTTCACCGACTTGTTTTCACGAGAATATCCAAACTGCCGCAGGTTGTTCGCAACGTCGTCGTTGTCTAGCGGATCGACCTTTTCATAGGCCCTGACGTGGGCCCATACAAAGTCGGTTCCACCCACGATCTCGGCCTGCGTCATGCTGAAAACCGGGTGTTCGGGGGTGGCGACAACGGCATATTCGCGCTTGAACAGCGGTTCGAAATCCAGCGTCTCGCTTGCGTAACCTTCGGGCAGGCCGCAAAATGCGAAGTCCAGTTCCCCCGCCGAAAGCAGGTCGAGCAGCTGCGTGGTGTAGCCTTCGCGCACCCACATATCGACTTGGCCGCTTTGGTCCACGAACTGGCGCATCGAGCGGCTCATCATGTCGTTCATGAAGATCGGGTGGACGCCCACCACCAGCTTTGGCACGCGGTTCGCCTCCACCAGATCGCTGATGATCCGCTGCTCCTCCATTAGCATGAGCCGGGCCCGCTGGACCAGCTTTTCACACATCTCGGTCGGCCGTACCCCGTTCGGTCCCCGCTCGAACAGGCTGGTGTTGAATTCCTCTTCGAGATGCCGAATGCTCAGTGTAAGCGCCGGCTGGGTGATACCCACAGCCTTGGATGCCTTGCGAAGGCTTCCGCTTTCGTAGATCGCGATCATCCGCTTTAGCTGCACGAGATTCACGGGGTTTTCTGCTCCTCGACGACAGGTAAAGCGCAATGTGTCACGTTCGTGCCCCCGCTCAAGTGTCTATCTCGCTGGGTCAGTTCAGGAACGCTTCGATTTCGGCCACCACGCGGGCGGTTTCCAGTTTGAGGACCCCGTGGCTGACGCCTTCGATATCCACGCGCCTTCCGTTTGGGAAACGGTGAGCATTCGCGAGGGTTGGCGCCCACAAGTCGTCCTGCGGGTTCATCACCAGCACCGGCTGAAAGACTTGCGCCATGGCCGCAAGGAAGTCGTAGCGGTAGACCGAAATGTACCCCCACGGCATCCGTGCGCCGAGCCGAAGGCATTCGGCCATGCTGACGTGACGGTCCTCGTAGGATATGCGTGGGTCGCTAAGGTGCCCTATGATCGCCCAAAGCTTCTCGACATGCTGCAAGTCAGGTCCCGGCGGAGGGAATGCACCGAGCAGATTGGCCAGTTTGGCCTCGCGCTGTTCGGCGGGATACGCTGCCAGACCGAAAACGACGGCACGGCGGACGGTGTCCGGCAGGCTACGGGCCAACTGCGTAGCGATAAGCGATCCGGTATGAAAGCCCATGACATCGAACTGGCCTGCGGCGATCAGGCGCTGCGCAGCGAGGTCGGACATGCACTGCGCCATGATCTGGGCGAAATCCTCTATGCTGGCAGGTTCCGGCGGCGCATCGCTCATGCCGTAGCCGGGTGTATCGACGGCGATAACCGTGCGCCGGGCGGCCAGCGGTTCCATCACCGGCAGCCAGTCGCCGCTGTTGCTCGGCGTCTGGTGCAGGCATAACAGCGGAGGCAGGGGGGCGGGTGCTTCACACACGGAGATGCGGTAATGAAGTTGGCCGAAGCGGCTGGCGGTATAGCCGCGCAGGATATTGGGCATCATCAGTTCCGTTCGTCAGAAGAAATGGATGCAGCCGCGCGAAATGCCAGCAGCGCTGAAACGACGAAAGCGCTTACGCCTACCGTCGCCATCGAGCGCCCGACCGCCAGAGGCGAAGCAAAAACGTTTTCGGTCAGCCATGCCACCGCCAGTGGGCCAAGCGAGCCGCCGATGACGGTCATCACAAATGCATAGAGTGCGACCGCAAATCCCCGTACCTTGGTCGGCGCGATCTCGGAAATGACGGAAAGCATCGTCGTCCCGTAGATGGCGCTGACCAGCATGACCTCGCCCAGCATGACCATCGCCGCGGAACCGTTGCCGGCCAATATCGGAAGGCTGCAGGGAATGCCCGCCAAGGCGAGCAGACCGGCCAGCCGCATACGTCCCGCAGCGCCCGACCGCGCGCCGATACGGTCGACCACGATACCGGCCACGACCGCGCCTATGACTGACCAGACGATCTGGCTGGTGCCCAGGCCCTTTCCGGCGATGCCCACCTGATAGCCGAAGGCCCGCGTCAGGAACACGGCGCCCCACCCGGTGGCAACCGACCCGCCCATGGCGAATAGCGCCAGTGAGCCGTAAAGCGGCAGGAAAGTCGCCTTTCGCGCTTTCAACAGCCCAAGCCCCTGAACAAAGGAAAGCTTGATTTGCGCGTCTGCAGCAGAACCCTGATCAACACGGCGCGCAGGCTCGCGCAGCAGGAACAACAGCACGACAATGAGCAGACCGAAGGCGCCCACCAGCGTGAAGGCAATACGCCACGGGGCAAGCAGACCGATCACCGGGAGAGCGGCGAAGGCTCCTTTGGGTGCCATGTCCAGAATTACGCCGCTGACAAGCGAACCAAGCCCATAGGCGATCATACTGCCGAAGACATAGAGCGCCATCGGCCTGCCACGTCGATGCGGCGGAAACAGGTCGCTGATCATCGTCACTGCGCAAGGCCCGAGCACCGCTTCGCCTACCCCGATGAAAAGGCGTGACGCGAACATCGACCCGAACCCTTGCGCGAACCCTCCCGCAATGGTCGCAGCGCTCCAAACCATGATGCCGGCAATGAGAAGTCGCCGCCGATTGACCACGTCCGCGAACGCCCCGAGAGGCAAGCCCACCGTGACGTAGAAGATCGAAAAGGCAAACCCCTGCAACATAGCGATCTGCATCTCGCTGATCGCAAGGTCCTGCCGCACCGGATCGATAACCAACGCCAGCATCCCCCGGTCGACCGTGGACACGATCTGCGCAGCGAAAAGGGTGGCAACGGTAATCCATGCACCGACAGGACCAATTGCCCTAAGCGGTTTGGGCTCCTTGGACTGCATCATCAATTATTGCTCACTCCGGACCAGAAGGCCCATTACCTACGCGATCCGTCAGGAAGGTCATCGTTCGTAAGGTGATTATCCACCCTGTGACAAAAGCGATGAATCCAACAAATCGTTTATCACCCCCGCACCCCCATAGGAGGTCAGGGCAAATGGGGGCTGCACGGTATCTGAAGAGAGGTCGAATTGCGGATTGGGCAGCTGCCTGCGATGGCCGATGCGATTGATTCCGAGCGCCCTCGCATCGATTGATCGTTAGGCCCGAATTGACAATCGACAAGCTTCATCGATTGATTCAGCCGTGCATATATTGATTGTCGCTGAGAATTGGCTCCAACTCATGTGTGGACCGGGCCGGTTCGCAAGATGTTCGCCGCGTAATTACCTTTGCACGCGGCTCCATCCGATCCGTGATCCGTTAACGGCGCAACTCAACGTGTAGTTTTTTCGAGAAGTGATGCCCGCCGATAGAAGGCTAGATTCTCCATTTCGTATGCAGGTGGGGTATCGCTGGCACGATTGTCGTGCAGCCGTTTCCAGTGTGCAAACAGACCCATGATGTGTGGAGGATCGCCGTGGATTTCGGTGAAACCGCCATTCAGATCACGCGTGTCGAAATAGGCGGCGTTCACTTCGTCGGCATAAAGTTCGGTGGCGAGTTCGTGGCCCATGTCGATCCAGCGCCGGCGCTCGGCCGCAAAGTCGCTGACGAGGTAGGCGACGTGATGGAAGCCTTCTTCGCCAGGCGCAAACATGTCGCGGTAGATTGACGGCTTGTCGTCGTGCTGCTCGATGAACTGGATCATTATATCGCCAAGGTAGCCGAAGGCATAGGATACGTCGGCCTCCTGCGCAGTGCCGCGATACGTAAATTCGTCACAGTGGTGATGGCGCACCATGCAGAAAGGACCTGCACCGAAGGCGTCGGACCACTTGCGGGCGGCTTCGTCTATGCTGGTGACGAACCAGGCCTGATGGA
>Ga0308165_1002756_pt1 | contig 20161 bp, 4 predicted proteins | sample PhyWR2_FD_201032 | JGI IMG/M metagenome (GOLD analysis project Ga0308165, IMG submission 201032) | Phyllosphere microbial communities from UC Gill Tract Community Farm, Albany, California, United States - DLSLW.R2 | ecosystem: Host-associated > Plants > Phyllosphere > Unclassified | place: USA...
CGGCGAGTTTACGTTGCAATAACAGGCCGGGGGCCAGCATGATAATGGCGGCCACCGGCGCAATCCACGCCAGCTGCGGGGCGATAATCGCCATCACCAGCAGGAACAGGAAGAAGAACGGCAGGTCGGCAATCACCGAGACGGTGGTGGAGGTGACCATCTCGCGAATCGACTCCAGCTCGCGTAGCTGGGAGATAAAGCTGCCGGTGGAGCGGGGGACGGCGCTGGTGCGCAGGCGCAGCGCGTGGCCGAACACCCGGTCGGAGATGCGCATATCGGCCTGCTTGCCGAGGATGTCGGTGACGTGGCTGCGCATCAGGCGCATGGCAAAACCAAAGGCCACGGCAATCAACACGCCGATAAACAGCACGTACAACGTCGGGTACGACTGGGCGGGGATCACCCGATCATAGACCTGCATCGAGAATAAAATCCCGGCCATCGACAGGACGTTAATCACCAGCGACGCCAGCATTACATGCCAGTAGGGTTTGATTTTGACCATCACCAACTGGCGCAGCCAACCGGGGTCAAAGCTGGAGAGATACTCTTCGGTGCGGCTGTCGCGCGCCATCGCCGCCGGGCGGAAGGCGACCACGTGGCGGATCTCTGCCAGCAGTTCGGTTAACGGTTGGGTGGTGATGAGGTCGGCATCGCGACTAAAGCTGACGCCGACGTTGGCTTCGCCGTCGAAGCTGTGAATGATCGCCACCTGTCCGTCTTTTAGCTGCACCACCAGCGGCAAGCGCCAGCCGGTCACATCGTCGAGCTTATCGTCGAGCTTGCGGCTGGAGAGGCCAATGTGGCGTGCCATGTTTTTGAGTGCTGTCGCCAGCGGTTTACCCAACTGCCAGCGGGCCATCGCCTGTAATCCGCCGGGGGAGAAGGTGAGGCGGTAGTGCGTCGCCACCTGGCTTATCGCCGCTACCCAGGCATTGAGGGCTTTGGCATCGAGCAGTTCCTGCTCGGTAACGCGTGCGGTGCCGCTCATGGTTGGATCTCCACGCCCTGAATGGACAGATTATTGAGCGCAAACTGCTGGCGCGTGCGCCCGGTGTTGTACAGGCAGTCGAGCTGTAAGGTGCGCAGCTGGCTTTCTGTTTGCTGCTGGGTGAAGCGCGCCTGGTAGACTTCCTGCTCGGCGTTCAATACGTCGAGGAACGGGCGCGATCCGAGGTCGAGATACTGCTGCTGGTACAGGACGCGGGTTTTTTCAGTCAGCGCCTGCTGGCGAGTCTGGATCTGTAACGCCTGTTCGAGGCTGATGGATTCGTTCTGCGCGGCGCTCAGTTGCTGGCGCACTTCCAGTTGAGCGCTGCGTACCGCCGTGGTGGCGGCATCGAGGCTGTATTGGGCGGCATCGCGGTTGGCGGTGAGGCCGCCACCTTGATAAATCGGCATTTTTACGCGCACGTAGGCGGCGTACTGCGTCCGGTCGAGCCGCTCGCTGTTGGAGTAGCGGTCGTTGAGATAGTGGGTGACTTCTGGCTCCAGCGAGATGGTCGGTTTCATCTGCGCTTCGGCCCCGGCTAGCTGCGCGGCGGCCTGATTGACTCGCGCACGTGCGGCCAGCACGGAAGGGACCAGTTGATCGTTGATATCGGCGACGTGGCAGGATTTGCCCAGCGAGGTCGGGAATTCATTGCTCACCGTGCCGATGCTGTTCCAGCCCAGATAGGTAATCAGCGTCGCCCGCCAGCGTTCAAGGCTGGCCTGATATTGGGTGAGCGTGGCCCGCGCACCTTCAATACGGGCATCGGTTTGTACCACGTCGGAGAGGGAACTGGCCCCTTCGCTGTTACGCTGGTTGGCGAGTTTGCCAAGCTGGGTCAGGGAGTTAAGCTGTTCGCTGGCGATGGCGACCAGCTCCTGATAGCCCTGAACCTGAACCAGCGCGGCGGCGGTATCGTGGGCGATTTTATCAATGCTTAACAGGACGGTTGCCTGCTGTGCCGCCACTTCGGCGTTGGCTTCGCGCACGGAGCTGTCGACTTTACCGAAGTCATAGAGCATCTGGGAGAGCGACAGGACCAGGGAAGGGACGTAGTCGTTGTTGTTGGAGTAGCTGTTGGTGACGCTGTTGTTCATGCCGCCGCTGATCTGTGGGTAGTATTTGGCGCGAGCGACGTCGACTTTCGAGGCGCTGGTAAACAGCTTCCCGGCTTCGGTGCCAATGTCCGGATACCATTGTACGGCACGCAAAACGGCCTGGTTGACGGTCAGCACGGAGGGAGGCGCAGCGGCCATCGCCATGCCCGGGTCGCGGCCTTTTAAGTTCGGCAACTCATCTTCGGCGACGATTTTTTGTGGGTTAATTTGTCGGGCGTTTTCGGTTTCCGACGCGCCCCACACGGCCCAGGCATCGGATAACAGAAATGGCTGAATGCAGGCGACTAGCCAAAGTAGGCGCGTGTGCTTACGGTTTTGCTTTCCCATCTTCTTTCCCCAATAAAATCATTATGATGGCCTGTTGAGACCGTTATATTTTTTATGACTATTGATGAATTTCCGCGACCCGCCACCACATACCTTCCATGGGGAAACCAACGGGTTCGGAGGGTGAAGCTCCTGAGGTGATACCGTCCTGTAAAACAGCCGTAAACCCACGGCAAAGTGGGTTTACGGTTTAAAGCGTGGGCACGATGTGCCCCCTCTCCCTTTTTAAGGGAGAGGGCCGGGGTGAGGGTTGGATGCGATCTTCCCCTCACCCTAACCCTCTCCCCGGAGGGGAGAGGGGACCGACCGAGAGTACTCGGACATCAGCGTCCTTTATCCGTGGTTTGCCGTTGCGTCGTGGTGCAGCAGCTCCTCCAGCGTTGGTTGCACGCCATCCAGCGTGATCAGTTGTGTCGGCTGGTACTTGCTGCCTTCGCCGTCACGGTCGATGGAGACCACGGTGTCGCCTGAAGTTGTGTGCTCAATAGATAAATATTGGCCGAGATCTTCAGATTTACCACTCCAGTCACTCAGTAGATTGCTGATATCTATATGATCCCCGTCACTAACTGAGAAATCAGTCCAGTGATTGTCATGTCCGTTGCCGCCGGTCGCGTCGTTGTTATCCAGTAAATTGAAGATAATCGTGTCGCTACCGTGGCCCAGCGTGAAGGTGTCGTCATAAGCGCTGCTGACGGTGGTGTCAGCGTTGTCGCTACCTTCAACCTGCGGATGGAGGTCAATAGTCAGACTGCCGTGGCTCAGTGCACCGTTCGGGCCTTTGAGGGTGTAGTCGAACTGTTCGCGCTGCGTCAGGTCGGCCACGCTCACTCCTTCATGCAGGGAGTAGCTGTAGCTGCCGTCGGCATGCAGCGTCAGGGTGCCGTACAGCCCTTCAAGGCTGAGCGTTTTCCCGCTGCCCACCACTTCGCTAATCTGCTGACCACTCTCATTGCTGAGGGTGATGTTGCTCCACAGCGAACCGACGGTGATTTCAGCGATTTGTCCTTCTGCTGTCACGCCCGCGGCAGCGGCTTCTGGCGTCACCTCTACGCTGGTTTGAACCGCACTGAATTCGGTATTCAGCACGTGACCGGTGGTATCCAGTAGCACCACCTGGAACGGACCGCTATGCGACGCGGCGCCATCCAGCGCGATGCTGGCGGTGAGCGTGGTGCTGTCGGTGGTTAACGTCCCGCTGGAGACCAGGTTCCCCTGGGCATCGAGGATTTGGTAATCCGCTTTGCCGCTGGCGGTTGGCAGTGACGCAAACTCCAGCACCAGCGCCGTGTGCACCAGGGTTTCGGTGGTGGTGGCTTCGAGCGTTGCGCTCTGTACCGCCGTCCGCATCAGCGTCGTTTCCTGCACCACGCTTTCGTCTGCCAGCAGGGCGCTGGTGGTCATTAGCGACTGGGTAGCGAGGAGCGAAGGTGCCGATGGCAGCGAGATGGTCAACGTTGCCGTACTGACCGACGATCCGTTGCGAATCGCGTAGGTAAAGGTCTCCTGACCCAGCGCGGTAGCCGGTTGGCCGGTTTTCAGGGTGTAGGTGTAAGCGCCCTGAGCGTTGATCACCAGATTGCCATACTGGCCGTTAATCGTGGTGAAGCCGGTGGCGGCAACCGCGATGCCGTTAACGTTGCTGACCACCGTGCCTGTCGGCGCCACATCGACGCCACCGCTGGTGTTGCCCGCCCCGGTAATCACGTTACCGTTGACCGACTCCACCGCCGCCTGGAAGGTGTTGGTGATGTCGTTGCTGGTTTTCAGAGTCGCCGTGGCGAGCGCCGAGACCAGACCGTCCGCTTTCAGCAGGAACAGGTAGTGCCCGGTACCCAGCGTAAAGGAATCGGAATTCGTTCCCGCCAGCAGCGGGGCCTTAATCCAGTTATTGAAGAACTGATCCTGAATGTACTGCCCGGTTGCCGCGTTGTATTTGTAGATATAGAGATCGAATGTCGCGCCGATATTTAGCCCCGCGGCGGTGCCTTCGAGGGTAAAGGTACGCGTTGAGTTCGCTCCGACATCAATCTGCAACTGTTTGGAAAGATCGAGATTCAGTGCCAGAACCGACCCCGCGTCTCCCAGACTGACGCTCGCCAGGATAAGCGTGGAACTCGTTACCCCTGGCGTGCTGACGGTGGCCGGAATCGGATCCACCTCCAGCGTCACCACATCGCTGCTGGCGTGCAGATTCGGCAGGTTGAGGTCAATGGTCAGTTTGGCGTTACTGGTGGAACCGTTCGGTGCCTTAATTTGGTAAGTGAACACCTCAGGCCCGGTGATGCTCGACGGTGACACACCGGCTTTCAGCGCATAGGAGTAACCCCCTTGAGCGTTGATGGTCAGGGTGCCGTAGGTACCATTAATCACCGTGTTGCCGGTGGCTGCAACGGTGTTGAAGCTGGTGGACGATCCCAGGCTCACGCCGCTGACCACCGTGCCGTTTGGTGTGCTATCAACGCCGCCACCGCCCACGCCGGTCATCACGTTACCGGTGGTGGTGCCGCCTGCGGTGTCGACAAACACGCCGGTGGTGACATCTGACGTCACTCTCAGCTGGCTGCCGGTCAGTAACGACAGGCCGTCATCCGCCCGCAGCATCAGCGCATAATCGCCTGCTGGCAAGGTCACGTTGCGCGTGGCTGAAACGCCGCCCAGCAGCAGAACCCGCAGGAAATCATCATAGCGCTGGTACATGCTGTAGGTGCCGTCGCCATTCGATTTGTAGATGTACAGATCAAAGGTCGACAGCAACGTGACCCCGCCCGCGCTGGCTTGCAACGTGAGTGCGCGTGAAGAACCTTCATCAACATGGAAGGTCGGCAACTGGTTGGTCTGAATCAAATTGACCGTCAGCAGGTCGCCAACTCCCAGATTGAGCACGTTGAGGTTTTGCGCGGTGGTGTTGGTTGGCGCGGTGATATTTTGAATAGAGGTGGTTAACGTCAGCCCCGCCTCGTCGTTCACCGCCGTCAGAACCTGCGTACCGATGGTTGGATCGATAGTCAGGGTAAACGCCGGAGTCTTCGGCCCTTCGTTGCCCGCCGCATCGCTGGCGCTGAAGGTGAAGCTGTGGAGGGTGCTGGTCAACGGATTCGTTGGCGTCCACGTCCACTGGCCGTTGGCCCCTGCGGTCACCGTGGTAACCAGGGTTCCTCCGTCGTAGATATTGACGGTGCTGTTGGCTTCCGCGACGCCGGTGAAGGTTGGGCGCGTGTCGTTGGTGATGCTGCCTGAGGTCAGGTTGCCCAGATCCGGCGCGACATCGTCGGTGACCAGCAGGCCGGTAATGGCGATCGGTGCTGCGGTGTCGATGTTGAGGTTAAACACCGGCGAGGTGCCGCCAACGTTACCTGCCGCATCGGTGGCGATAGCGGTAAAGGTGTGCAACCCGTCCGCCAGCGGTACCGTTGGGGTAAAGCTCCATACCCCACCGACGCCCGCGACGGTGGTCCCCAGCACTTTGCTGCCATCGTAAATGGTGATGGTGGCACCGACTTCGGACACGCCGCCAATGGTCGGCAGGTTGTCATTACTGTTGCCGTTGTTAAGGATAGGACCAGTTACCGGCGTGACGTCATCGTTGACGGTCAGCACGCCGAGGGTTGCTGGTGCCGCTGTATCCACCGTGATGGTGAAGTTCGGCGAGCGTACCCCGGTGTTGCCGGTCTGATCGGTGACGGTGGTGGACAGCACATAGGTGGCGTCCGGCAGTGGGGTGCCCGGCGTGAAGGTCCATGCGCCGGTACCATCCGCCAGAGCGGTGCCCAGTATCGCGTTACCGTTGTAGATGGTGACGGTACTGTTTGCTTCCGCCATGCCGTTAAGCGTTGGCGTGTTGTCGTTGGTGGAACCGTTGTTCGCCACCAGGCCAAGCACTGGCCCAACGTTGTCGGAGACCGTGATATTGGTCGCCGCCACCGGAGGGGTGGTGTCGATGGTCAGGGTGAACACCGGCGAACGGTCGCTGACGTTGCCTGCGGCATCGCTTACCGTGGTGCTGAAACGGTGAATACCGTCGCTCAGCGCGGCTGGTGTGTAGGTCCATGCGCCCAGACCGTTGGCCACGACCGTGGTCAGCAGGGTGTTACCGTCATAGATACTGACGATGGCATTCGGCTCAACCGTACCGCGCAGGGTTGGGGTGTTGTCATCCGAGCGTGAACCGGTGGTCAGATCGCCCTGAACCGCACCGACGTTGTCGTTGACAATTGGTATCGCACCGACCGTTGGCGTGGCGGTATCCACCGTCAGGGTGAAGGCGGTGGTTGGCGCGCTGAGGTTACCCGCAGCGTCAGACACGCGCAGCGTCAGGCTGTGCGGGCCGTCGCTCATGGCATCGGTCGGTGTGAACGACCAGCCGCCGAGCGCATTGACGGTGGTGCGACCCAGTTCAACGGTGCCATCCATGATGATCACCGTCGCCCCCGGCGTTGCGCCGAGACCGGCAATCGTCGGTTTGTTGTCGTTGGTCGAATCCCCGCTCGCCAGCAGCCCGGTCACCGGTGAGACGTCGTCGGTGACGGTGAAGACCTGAATTGGCAGCGGTGCCGTGGTGTCGACGGTGAAGCCGAAGACCGGCGACGGCAGGCTGACGTTACCGGCAGCATCGGTTGCCGTGACGTACAGACTGTGTGGCCCCGTCTGCAGATCGGCGGTGGTCTGGAAGGTCCATGCGCCGGTGGTGCCATCGGCGGTGACGGTGGTGAGTAGAACACCGTTATCGTAGATTTTCACCGTTGCGCCCGGTTCTACCGTGCCGCTCAGCAGCGGTCGGATATCGTCGGTGACACCGCCGTTAGTGACCGGCCCGACAATCGTTCCTGCATCGTCGGTGACGGTCATGACCCCTGGGGTAACAGGCGCAACGGTATCCACCGTGACGTTGAAGACCGGGGAGTTGTCGCTGACGTTACCCGCCGCATCGGTGGCGGTAATAGACAGCGCGTGCGAAGTGTTGCCCAGCGCCAGCAGTGGGGTAAACGCCCACGAACCATCAGCCAGCGCCCGGGTGGTGCCCAGCAGCGTGGTGCCATCGTAAACCGACACCAGCGCGTTGCCTTCCACGCTGCCCGCTGCACCGGTGAGCACCGGACGGGTATCGTTGATGGTGCTGCCTGATGTCACGCCGCCTGTCCCCGGTAAGACGTTATCGGTGACGGTGAAGGCGAGTGGGGCGGTCGGTTTGGCGGTATCAATAGTCAGGTTAAAGGACGGTGAGTCCGGGCTGACGTTACCCGCGCGATCGGTGGCGGTAGCGGTCAGGGTATAGGTTCCGTCGTTCAGCAATGGCGGCGCCAGGCTCCAGATACCGTCCGCGCCAGCCGTCGTTGTCCCAACCAATGTCGCGCCGTTGTAAACATTCACGGTGCTATTGGCTTCAGCACGACCGCTGATTATCGGGGTGTTGTCGTTAGTCGATGCGCCGTTCGCCAGCGCCGGAGAACCGACGTTGTTGGAGACCGACAGCGCCAGAATCGGCGTTGGGGCCACGGTGTCGACGGTGAAGTTAAACGGTGTCGACGGGGTGCTGATGTTACCCGTGGCGTCGGTGGCGGTCATGGTCAGGCTATGACTGCCGTTCAGCAGTGTGGAGGTGGTGACTGACCAGGAACCATCTCCATTCACCGTGGTTGTACCCACCAAAATGGCGCCGTCATAAACCCGGAGAATACTGCCCGCCTCCGCGCTGCCCGCTGCGCCGGTAAGCGTTGGCGTGGTGTCGTTGGTGAATCCACCTTGCCCAATTGAACCGATGACTGGCCCGAAGTCGTCATTAACCGTAAAGGTGGTGATTTGATTCGGTGCGGTGGCGTCGACCGTCAGGTCAAAGCTGGTACCCGGGCTGGCGTTGCCTGCCTGATCGACAACTTTGATGACAAAGTTATGTGGCCCATCGGTCAGCGGCGTGGTTGGGGTGATGCTCCAGATACCGGTCGCGCCGATTGTGGCACGGCCGATTTCGGTGCTGCCTTCCATGATGACTACCGAACTGCCGATTTCCAGCAGAGGCAGTCCAACGGTGCCGCTGAAGGTCGGGGTTCTGTCGTTAGTGGTATCACCGCTGGTGAGTGCGCCCAAGCCCGGCGCGACATCATCGGTGACGACCAGGGTCGTCACGTCGACTGGCGCACTGGTATCGACGGTGAACTGGAACAGCGGTGTGATCCCTGTGAGCGGCAACGGATTGCTGACCACGGCCGAAATCAGGTGCACGCCATCGCCGAGCGTTCCTGTCGGTGTAAATGTCCAGTTTCCGCTGCCATCAACGGTGGCCGAGCCAATAGGCGTTATGAGATTGGCGTTGTCGTAGAAGGAGATTGTGCTCCCTGCTGGCGCTTTACCGGTAAAGGTCGGCTGATTGTCATCCGTTATCCCACCACTGGCGATAGGCCCTTGAATGGTACCGATATTGTCGCTGACCAACAGGTTGGAAATACCGCCGTTCAGCAAGGTGGTATCAATGTCGAGCGTTACGCCAATGCTTGGTGGGCTTTCGTTACCCGCCGCATCAACGACTTTGGTGGTGAATTCATGATCGCCGTCGCCCAGCGGGGCCGTAGGTCTGAACACCCACACCCCAAGCGCGCCCACGGTTGTGCTGCCTATCAGAACACCATTATCGTAAATATTAACGGTCGACCCGACATCATTGGTCAAAGCCGCACTAGTGAAGTACGGTCGGTTGTTATCCCCGACAGCCGGTATCAGACCCGCAGAGTCACTTGTAACCAGCAGTACCGAGATGGCCGCTGGCGCCGTGCCGTCAATTTGCAGCACCTTATCATTCGAGTCGACACTGACATTGCCTGCCGCATCGGTTGCCGTGATATGGAAGGTGTAGGTGTTATCCCCCAGCGACGCTGAGGTATAGCTCCACTGACCTGATGCATTGGCCGTCGTCGTTCCCACCTCGGCACCATTGCGATAGATAGTCACCAGCGCATTCGGTTCCACCACCCCGCTGAGCGTTGGCGTCCGGTCGTTGGTCAGCCCGCTGGCTGGGATTGTTCCTTCATACAACGGTTGGTCGTCGGAGGCGATGATATCCCCCGGTTTAGCCGGATCGGCCGTATCAACGGTGATGGTGAACGACGCCGATGGTCCGCTAACGTTACCGGCTTTATCGACGACGGTGGTGATGAAGTTATAGGTACCGTCTGGGAGCGAAGCCGTTGGGAAGGACCAGCTACCGTTAAGGTCTGAAGCATCCACCGTTCCCAGCAGAGTCGTCCCGTTATAGATATTGACTCGGGTACCATTTTCCGCCGTGCCGCTCAGTACCAGCGTGTCGTCGTTGGTGAGGCCACCTGCGGTCAGTGAGCCCACGATCCCCCCGAGCACGTTATCGGTCACCACCAGATTGGCGACCGGAGCCGGAGCCTGGGTATCGACGGTAAAGTTAAACGGTAGTGACGCTAGCCCTTCATTGCCTGCGGCGTCGGTTGCCGTGGCGGTGATGGTATGCTGCCCTTCGTCAAGCGGTGTGGTTGGCGTAAAGCTCCAGCCGCCGCCTGGGATGGCAGCCGTCGTCGTGCCCAGCACCTTCACGCCATCATAGATGGTGACGGTAGTGCCTGGATCCGCGACGCCGCTAAACGTCGGCGTGGTGTCGTTGGTGAAGCCTTCTGGGTTAAACGGCCCACTTTGCGGATCCACGTTATCGGTGGCGCTAATCGGCCCGGCTTGCGGAGGATCGATCGTGTCCACGGTCAGGGTAAAGGTTGGGTTATTGATGGACTCATTGCCCGCCGCATCGGTCACCACAACCGTGAAGGTGTATTGTTTGTTCCCGAGATCATTATCTGGCTCAAGGCTCCACAGCCCGTTGCCATCGGCCTGTGTTTCCCCGATTTTATTGTTAAGTTCGTCATAGATCGTCACCACCGCATTCGCTTCCGCATGGCCGCTGAAGGTCGGTTTGGCGTCATTGGTCAGGCCGTTATTCGCCAGATTACCGGTATAAGCATCCACGTTATCGTTGACCAGCAGTCCGGTGACCGCATCCGGCGCGATGCTGTCGACGATAATCACATACGGAGGCGATTCGGTGCTTTGGTTGCCCGCCGCATCTTCCACAATGGTGGTAAAGCTGTGTGAGCCCTGCGTCAGATCGGCCGTCGGGGTATAGGTCCACGCGCCGCTGCTGTCCACCGGAATCGTAGCTATCCATTTGCCGTTATCAAACAAGATAACGCTGCTGTTTTCCTCTGCCGTCCCGCTGATTGTCGGTTTGGTATCGTTGGTGGCTTCGTTATTGTCGACAGTGGTGGTGTCTGGCAATACGTGATCGGTGACCTTAAAGGTGATGATAGGATCCGGGTCTATGGTATCCACCGTCAGCTCAAAGACAGGTGACGTCGCCGTGCTGACATTGCCTGCTTTGTCGGTCACGGTGGTGGTAATGCTGTAATCGCCATCGTCAAGCGTTGGGCTAAATGTCCATATCCCGTTGTTGTCCGCCACGGCGGTACCCAGTGGCTCGTTACCGTTGTTGTAGAAGGTGACGGTGCTACCCGCTTCGGCACGCCCGCTAAAGGTTGGCGTGTCATCGTTGGTGCTGCCGCCGCTGGTGAGCAGGCCGGTTACCGGTGAGAAGTCATCGTTTACCGTCAGGTTGGTCACATTGTCCGGCGCAACCGTGTCGATAAACAGGGTGAAAGCCGGCGTAGAGGCCGGGCCAACGTTACCGGCGGCATCGGTTGCCGTTGCCGTCAGGCTGTATTCGCCATCAACCAGGTTGCCGGTCGGGGTAAAGGTCCAGGCGCCGCCAGGATTGGACGCCTGAGCGGTGCCGATGACCGTGGTGCCGTTATAGAGCGTCACGGTGCTGCCCGGATCGGCAGTGCCGCTGAAGGTTGGCGTCGGATCGTTAGTGCTGCCGCCGGTCAGAACCGGGCCTTGATTTGGCGCGACGTTGTCATCAATGGTGAAGGTCGGTGCGGTTAATGGCGCGGTTTTATCGACCACCAGCACAAACTCAGTCGAGATATCGCTGACGTTGCCGGCAAGGTCGGTCACCGTTGCCGTGATGCGGTAAGTGTCTTCGGCGAGCGGGGCAGGTGGCGTGTAGCTCCAGGTGCCATCGTCATTAGCCACAATAACCGCCAGTGGCGTTGGGTTGCCTGCATTGTAGAGCGTCACCGTGGCGCCCGGTTCCACCTTGCCGCTAAAGGTTGGGGTGGTGTCGTTGGTGCTGCCGCCGTTTGGCACATTACCAATCACCGGCGCGACGTTATCGGTCACAATCAGCGCGGCAATGGTGTCCGGCTTCGCGGTATCGACGGTAAAGCCGAAGGACGGAGAAGGCAGGCTGACGTTGCCCGCCGCATCGGTCGCCGTCGCGGTCAGACTGTAGTTACCGTCAGGTAGTGGTGCAGTGGGCTGGAAGCTCCAGACGCCATTGCCATCGGCCTGACCGCTGCCAATCAGCGTTGAACCGTTATAGACCTTGATGAAGCTGTTTGGCTCGGCACCGGTGCCGCTAAGCGTTGGTGAGGAATCGTTAATGTCACTCCCGGCGGTCACGGCACCGGTGCCCGGCAGCACGTTATCCGTGACGGTAATGGTGGTGAGCGTCGATGGCAACGTCAGGTCGATAAAGACATCGACTGAAGAGGTAATCACGCTGGTATTCCCGGCGGTATCGGTCGCCGTAGCGGTCAGCGTATGCGAGCCTTCGCCAAGCGTTGACAGATCAACCGACCATATGCCGCCCACACCGGCGACGGTGGTGCCCAGCACCGTGGTGCCGTCGGTATCGTAGACGATGATGGTCGCGCCTTCTTCACTGACGCCGCTAAGCGTTGGCGTGGTGTCGTTGGTGCGGTCGCCATCGGCCAGCAGCGTGCCGTCAGCGGAGACGGTCAGGTTGGTCATGATTGGCGCGGTCGTATCCACGGTGAAGCTAAAGCCCGGTGAGGCAATACTTTCATTGCCCGCCTGGTCGGTAGCGGTGGCGGTGAGGGTGTAATCACCATCACCCAATGGGCTGGTCGGTTTCACGCTCCAGCTACCGTTGCTGTCTGCTTGGGTGGTGGCCACCAGCGTCGAGCCGTTATAGATATTGATGATGCTATAGGCTTCAGCAGTGCCGCTCAGGGTTGGCGACTTGTCGTTAATTTCCGTTCCGGCGTTGATAGCCCCCACGTTCGGTTCGCTAGTGTCGGTGACGGTGATCCCTGAAATCGGCGGTGGTGGGGTCAGGTCGATAACCACGACGGTTGGCGGCGAGGCGGTACTGACGTTACCCAACTCATCGGTCGAGGTGGCGGTAATATTGTGTGAACCTTCTCCGAGAGGTGCAATGGCGACTGACCATTCTCCGGTTGGGCCTGCCTTAACGGTGCCCAGTACCGTGGTGCCATCGGTGTCATAGATCGTGACGGTGGCATTCGGCTCGGTGGTTCCGCTGAGCGTTAAGGTGGTGTCTTTGGTGCTGGTGCCCGGATCGACGACCCCGGTATCGGCGGTCACGGTAATCGCGCCAATCGCCGCTGGTGGGGTGGTATCGATAGTCAGGTTAAAATCGGGTGAGTGCGGGCTAGTGTTGCCCGCCGCATCGGTGACGGTGGTGGAGAGGCTGTGCGGCCCATCGCCCAGAGCTGGGTTTGGCGTGAACGACCAGAGGCCAGCGCCATCCGCTTGCACGGTACCCAACACTTTAGTGCCGTCATAAATGGTGACGGTCGCGTTGATTTCCGCCAGTCCTCTTAGGGTTGGCGTATTGTCATTGGTGTTGTCTCCGCTCGCGAGCAAGCCGATGCCCGGTGCTTTATCATCAAACACCTCAAGCCCGACGACGATAAGCGGAATACTGGCATCAATTTCCAGTACAAACGGTGGTGAAGCCACGCTGACGTTGCCTGCGGCATCGGTCACCTGAGTGGTAATGCTGTGGGTTCCGTCAGTTAGCGGCACGTCTGGAATAAAGCCCCATTGACCGTCAGCGCCGACGGTCACGGTGCCGATAGGGATCACGCCATCAAAGATGGTGACCGTGGTGCCCGGTTCGGCGGTGCCGCTGATAATTGGCGTGCTGTCATTGGTGGCGTCACCGCTTGCCAGTTGGCCGATACCTGGGCTGTTGTCATCAACGATGGTCAGATTGCCGACCGGATCAGGCGCGGCGGTATCCACGTAGAGCACGTAAGGCTGAGAAGGATCGGACTGGGTGGTGCCGTTGTCCACGACGAAGGTGAGGCTGTGGGTACCATCGTTTAGTGGGGTAGAGGATGTCCAGTTCCATAAGCCACCGGTGATCGGCACCTGGTCTATCATCACACCATTATCATAGATAATTACTGTACCGAGGAGCGTGCCCTGTGCGCTGCCAGTAAAGTTCGGCTGACTATCGTTAGTGGTGCTGCCGTTGACGAGAAGGCCAACGCCCGGTGCCACGTCATCAATGACGAGAATGTCGCTCACCGGCCCGACCGGCGTTGCCACCGTCAGGGTGAATTCGGTTTCCGCGCTGGTGTTGCCTGCGGCATCGGTCACCGTGATGTCAAAGGTATGTTGGCCTGAGGCCAGTGGCGCTTCCGGGGTAAACGTCCATGCGCCAGTTCCATCTACCTGAGCGGTTCCCAGCAGGATGCCGTTTTCATAAATACTGACGGTGGTGTCTTTTTCAGCGGTGCCGCTAAAGGTTGGCGTGGTGTCGTCGGTGGTTTGGCCATCGGACAGTGGGCCTTTCTCCGCGCCAAAATCGTCGGTCACTACCAGACTCGTCACCGGATCAGGCGTTGCGGTATCGACAATAATATCCAGCGCCGCCGTTGGCGCGCTGGCGTTGCCCGCCGCATCGACCGCCACGGCGGTCAGGCTATGTGGGCCGTCGGTCAGTGGCGTGGTCAGCTCCAGCCCCCAGTTACCTTTCGCATCGGCGGTGACGCGGCCAATCTCGGTGTCGCCGTCGTAGATAATGACCTGCGCACCGGCTTCCGCTTTACCGCTCAGAATCGGCGTGCTGTCGTTGGTCGATTCGCCCGACACAATGGTGCCGACGTTTGGTGCTTCGTTATCGGTGGCGATAAACATCGTGACCGGGTCTGGTGCCGTACCATCGACGACCAGCACATAGTCCGGCGAGGCGCCGCTGACGTTACCTGCCGCATCCGTTACGGTGGTGGAGATGGTGTGGCTACCGTCACCCAGCGGAGTGGTCGGGATAAAGCCCCACTGTCCGTCTGTGCCAGCGGTGACGGTGCCAATGACGTTGTTGCCGTCGTAAATGGTGACCGTACTGCCCGGCTCGGCGGTGCCACTAATGATCGGTGTATTGTCGTTGGTCAGGCCGCCGTTGGTAACAAGCCCAACGCCCGGCGCTTTATCGTCGACGATAACGATATTGGCTGCCGCATCCGGGGCGGCGGTATCGACCGTCACCACAAACGGTGCCGACGGCGCAGATGGGCCGCTGCCGTTGTCGACGGTGAAGGTGATGCTGTGTGAGCCTTCGCCCAGCGCGGTGCCTGGGGTGTAGCTCCAGTTTCCGCTGCCATCAACCGGAACCGTAGCGACCGGCACACCGTTGTCGTAGACCGTCAGGGTGCTGTTTGGCGCTGCGTTACCGCTAAAGGTTGGCGTGTTGTCATTGGTGGTCGCGCCGTTGGTCAGCGGTCCTTGAACCGGATCAACGTTGTCGTTCACGACCAGCCCGCTGATTGGCCCGGCGATTGGCGTAATTGTCAGCGTAAACGGTGGTGAGGATGGGCTGACGTTACCCGCTGCATCGCTGACAATGGTGGTGAACTGGTGCTGGCCCGCATTGAGCGGCGCACCCGGGGTGAAGCTCCAGCGTCCGCTGGAATCGGTAGTTGCCTGGCCCAGCAGCGTTACGCCGTCGTAAATGCTGACGGTACTGTTAGGTTCAGCGCGTCCCGCGAACGACGGCGTGGTGTCGTCGGTGGTGCTGCCGCTGGTCAGTTTGCCCTGTACCGGGCCAACATCATCGGTGACCGTGATGTTCAGTGCGCTAATTGGCGATGAGGTATCAACGCTAAAGACCAGTTCCGGTGTTGGCTGGCTGGTATTGCCCGCGGCATCGACGACCACGGCGGTCAGGCCATGCGGCCCGTCGCTTAACGGTGTGGTCAGCTCCAGCCCCCAGTTACCGTTCGCGTCCGTTGTGGTGCGCGCAATTTCGACGCCTTTGTCGTAAATAATGATTTCGCTGCCCGGCTCCGCCTGCCCGCTGAGGACTGGCGTGCTGTCGTTGGTCGACTCTCCGGCGATAATGGTGCCGACGACCGGATTGCTATTGTCGGTGGCAATAAATCCGGTAACCGGATCCGGGGCGACAGTATCGACAATTAGCACGAAGCCTGCGGATGGTGCGCTGGTATTGCCTGCAACGTCGGTCACGGTGGTGGTGAGGGTATGAGTGCCATTGTTGAGCGCCACACCCGGGCTGATGCCCCATTGACCATCATCACCGACGACGGCGGTGCCGATAGCCACGCCGCCATCATAGAGCGTGACGGTGCTGCCCGGCTCGGCGGTGCCGCTAATGATTGGCGTGCCGTCGTTGGTGGCGTCGCCGCTTTTCAGTTGACCGATCTCTGGCGCGAGATCGTCTACGACGGTGAAATCACCGGTAGGATCTGGAGCCGTCGTGTCGACGGTGAGTTCAAACGGTTCCGTCTTCGTGGCGCCACCATCCGCTGAGAAGGTTAAGCTATGAGGGCCCTCTCCTAACGGTTGCATTGGGGTAAATTGCCAGTTGCCGAGTGGGTCGGCAATGGTAATGCCTATCTGTACGCCATTGTCGAACACAAAAATAGGGAGGAGAGGAGGAGCCTTACCGCTAAAGGTTGGCGTGTCATCGTTGGTCATCGCCCCGTTCGCCAGCGGACCGGTAATCGGCGCGACGTCATCGCTGGCCGTTACATCGGTGACGATGTTGAAAGGTGGCGTGATGGTCAGCTCAAAGCCTGGTGATGAGCCACTGACATTACCCGCAGCGTCCGTCACCGTGGTGGTAAAGGTGTGATTGCCACTTGCCAGCGGTGCGTCTGGCGTAAAGCTCCAGCTACCGTCCGGCGCAGTGATCGCCGTGCCAATCAGCGTAGTGCCATCGTAGATGCTGACCGTGACGCCGCCTTCTGTACTTCCGGCGGCACCGCTAAAGGTTGGGGTGGAATCATCGGTAGTATCACCGTCTCCCAGTGGACCTTTGACGGGATCCACATCATCAGTGACATCAAAGTCCGCCATCGCGGTTGGCGTCACGGTATCAACAGTGAAATTCAGTGGGTTGGTGCTTGGCCCAACGTTACCGGCGGCGTCCGTAGCGTTTGCGGTCAGGCTGTGCGGACCTTCACCTAGCACGGTGGTCAGTTCCAGACCCCAGTTGCCCTGGGCATCGGCAACGGTGGTGCCGACCAGCGTATCGCCATCGTAAATATTGACCGTACTGCCGGCTTCAGCTTTGCCGCTGAGCACTGGCGTATTGTCATTCGTTGTTTCGCCTTCAAAGATGGTGCCGACTACCGGCGCGTGGTTATCTGTGGCAACCAGCAGGGTAATGGCGTCAGGGACTTTGGTATCAATAGTGACGACAAACGCGCCGCTTTTCGCGCTGGTAAAGCCGCCAAAGCTGACTGTGGTGGTGAACTGGTGCACTCCGTCAGGCAATTCCCCCGGGGTAAAGCTCCATGCCCCTGTACCGTCTGCTTTGGCGGTGCCCAAGATCGTATCACCATCGTAAATGGTGATCGTGGAGTTGGCGAGTGCAGTCCCCTTGAAGGTTGGGGTGCTGTCGTTTGTCACGCCACCACGGGCAATAGCGCCGGTTACCGGTGCGACGTCGTCGGTGATAACGAGGTTTAATACGTTTTCGACTTCGGTGATGTCGGAGTCGCTGTCTGCGTCGGCATCGGAGTCGGAATCACTGTCTGCGTCGGCATCGGAGTCGGAATCACTGTCTGCGTCAGCATCGGAGTCGGAATCACTGTCTGCGTCAGCATCGGAGTCGGAATCACTGTCTGCGTCAGCATCGGAGTCGGAATCACTGTCTGCGTCGGCATCGGAGTCGGAATCGCTGTCTGCGTCGGCATCGGAGTCGGAATCGCTGTCTGCGTCGGCATCGGAGTCGGAGTCACTGTCTGCATCCGCATCCGCATCGGAGTCCGCATCAGCATCGGCATCAGCATCAGCATCGCCTTCCTGGTGGTGATGGCCTCCGCCACCGCCGCCAGATGCCAGTGCAATACCGCCGCCAATTGCCGCAAGGCCCAGAGCTCCTAACACCCAAGGCGCTGCGCCTTCGTTATTGGCCTGGTCCAACAGCAGGACATCAATATCGGCCAGCGGTTTAAAGTGCAGTCCTGCTTCAGGATCTTGCACCCACCATAGGGCGCCGTTCTGATCTTCGAAGACCAGTTCACTCCCATGGCCTTCGGCATCGACGACAAAATAGTTCTGTATGGTAACTTTCTCACCGTTATGCAAGGTGATGATCAGGTCGTTTCCTGAACGGTTCAGCGCGGCGATATCCTGCGGGCTAATCTGTAGTTTTACGATGCTAGGTGCAGTCACGCTTGCAGCGGCACCTGTTACATTGGAGGTAGCGGCGCCGCTCCGGGCAGTAATAGAGATATTAGCCATATGAAGAACCTCGTCACAAAGCAGAGATGAATTGGTTGCTGTGTACAACCGCGAAAATATATCCCGGTGAAAAAAGGACGAAACAAGCTATGACGACATATCGCGAATTCGCGAAAAATATCACCAGTAACAAAAAAATGTATAAAATCAATTAAGTGTAATTATATTTAGGTTTGCAATGATTCCCTTGGTTAACTATTCCATGCTAAGTAATTTTACATCGCATGGAAATTTAGGTGGAATCATTAACTTAGCCCTCGCTTTTATAGAATGAGTGTATAAATAAGTTTTATAGGGTTAATTTCTGTTTGCCATTAATTAACGGGTAGTAAATTTATAACCCGCAACTTAAGAAAGTTTTCTGCCTGTAGCACGTCATTTATATGTGAGCTGACTTGCGATGAACATCATGTTTTTTGTATCCGGGCTCGATAAAAAGACCAGGACTTGTCCTTGTGTTAAAAATCACAGAACAGACTACGAATGACTGTTTATACGAGTGTAGACACTAATACTTTTGTCGTGAGTGTGGCGTTGATAGATAACGAGTTTAGATCTCATTTTTATAGGGGGTTAAAAGATAACCTGTTGATTTTATTAATTTTTAAAATTAATGTCGATAAAAATCCAGAATAATCCTAAACATAGTAAAAATAAAAACTTAACCTAAATCAGGATGATGCGGTTAATGCGCAAGAATATATCATGCATCTAATAAGATAGTTGCAGGCTTATTATTTTGGTCTAGCGGAAAGATATCTATAAAAATGATTTTTTTTGATGGAAGTAACCATGGCTTATTTGCAATATATTGTAAAAAGGACTAGCGAAAATGTTGTAGGCAGTATCAGTAAACGGGTGGTGAAGTTAATGTTAGCCATGCTGAAATTCATCGTCGGTGGTTGTTAATCAGTACAATGTGACTGAGCCATTAATTAAAAATGGCCACAGTTAGTTACAGTGACGGAGATGGGCAACCCGAGGAAGTGAATAATGCTCGCGATTAAACATAATGAAAGAACCAGTATTAATAGAATCTATCAAGAATGGTTCTCGCATTAATGATTGGAATAAATACCAGGCTTACTCCCCTACGATTTCCACCCGATTGCCATCTGGATCGGCAATAACGGCTTCATAATAGCCATCGCCCGTCATGCGAGGCGCACTCAGTAACGTTCCGTTTGCGCGCGCCTGTTCAGCCAGGCGGTCTACGTCCTGTTTTGTTCCCACCGCCAGTGCAATATGCGCCCAGCCAACAAACTCCGGGGTATCGGGGGCGTTGGGCAGTGTTGGTAAAGTCATCAGTTCTATCGTTGCGCCCTCGTCGAGGGTAATAAAATGCGACTCAAAGCCTGGGCGGTTCTTACTGATGTAGCGTTTATTGCTTTGCCCGCCGAAGATGCTCTGCCAGAAGTTCACCTGCGCATCGAGGTTGCGGGTCCACAGGGCAACGTGTGCAATTTTCATGATTCTCTCCCTTTATATAGATAGTTGTTACCGCCATCCTGGGTTGCCCATCCGCAAAACACAACGTTCCTTCTCATTATGGAACCAGGAGTGTGACTTGCCGTAGAAAGTTCATTTGAATGGTGCCCCTCTATATATAGAGAGCTTTTTCGACCAAGGGGGCTGAACGGGGGGCCTCAATGGCTGGGAGCTGGATATCGACGTGAAGGGCAGCCATGAATCAGTAAACAGATAGAGTGGATCTGACGTATATAGAAAGAAAGGGGGGCTGAAATGGGCTTCCTCACCGGCTATCTTTTCGGTGAATGATCGATGATTGTGGATAACTCTGTGTGTAAATCGGTATAAGGCGGGGTTTTGCTGGGGATTGCAGCAGTCAGTCATTTTTCTGTCATTTAAGGGTTGCGGGCTGAGAGAAACTCCCTATAATGCGGCCCCACTGAGACGGAACAACGGCAAGCAAGCCGCCGGGTCAGCAGGGGTTCTTAAGAGAACGCCGACAGAGAAAAGCGAAATTAAACGGTTGACTCTGAAAGAGGAAAGCGTAATATACGCCACCTCGCAACAGTGAGCGAAAGCCGTGTTGCACTGCTCTTTAACAATTTATCAGACAATCTGTGTGGGCACTCGAAGATACGGATTC
>Ga0308165_1002757_pt1 | contig 20155 bp, 19 predicted proteins | sample PhyWR2_FD_201032 | JGI IMG/M metagenome (GOLD analysis project Ga0308165, IMG submission 201032) | Phyllosphere microbial communities from UC Gill Tract Community Farm, Albany, California, United States - DLSLW.R2 | ecosystem: Host-associated > Plants > Phyllosphere > Unclassified | place: USA...
CGCACGTTGGTCTGGACTGGGCAGATAAAAAACACGATGTCTGTGTTCAGTTTAAAAACGGCCAACGCGTATTCCATGTGATTGAACATACAGCAGAAGCGCTTGATGCCTGGCTTACTGAGTTACACCAGAAGGTAAAAGGTAGAATCGCCATAGCTCTCGAGCTGAAGAAGGGCCCCGTGGTATATGCTCTTCAAAAATATCCCTTTATCACCGTTTTCCCCGTCCACGCTTTGTCACTGGCTCGTTACCGGCAAGCCTTCTCGCCCAGCGGCGCTAAAGATGACCCGCAGGATGCCGAGCTGGCATTAGAGTTAATGCTGCGTTATCCCCAAAAGATAAAAGCTATTGAACCCGACAATGCGGATATCCGGTTACTCCAGCAACTGGTTGAGCAGCGTCGTCAGTTGGTTGAAGATAAACGCCGTTTTGTGAACCGGATAATCAACACGCTTAAACAGTATTATCCTCAGCCCCTGGAGTGGTTCTCACATCGGGGTAGCTTACTGTTGTGTGAACTGATTATACGATGGCCCAGTCTGCAACAACTTAAACGAGCCAGGCGCGAGACGATCCGCAACTTTCTGAATGCCAAAGGCGGTCGCGCAATGGCCCTTACCGAGCAGCGTGTTGTAAGTATTGATAACGCGATCCCATTGACGACAGACTCGAGTGTTATAGAGGCTAATGCTTTGATGGCAACAGCACTGGCGACACAAATTAAAGTCGTGAGTGAAATCATAAAAACCTATGACGAACGAATCGAAGCGCTGTTTGACACATTGCCAGATGCGGGGCTGTTCAAATCACTTCCAGGCATGGGGCCGTGTATGGGCCCAAGAATGCTTGCTGCACTTGGTGATAACCGTGACCGGTTTAATAGCGCTGAAGAAATTCAAAACTACGCAGGTATTGCACCGGTGACGGAAAGAAGTGGCCAGAAATGCTGGGTTCACTGGAGATGGCAGTGTGCCAAGTTCGTCAGGCAGACCTTCGTTGAATGGGCTGCCAAAACGGTTAACTCATCATACTGGGCCAGACTTTATTATCAGGGACTGCGAGAAAAAGGAAAATCTCACCAGTCTGCAATCCGGGCTCTGGCATTCAAATGGATAAGGATCATTTACCGCTGCTGGAAGACCAGAACCCAGTACGATGAAGCGAAGTATTTGCTGGCTCTCGAAGCGCGACATTCGCCCTTACTGAAGCCATAAAAAGCTTGTCGAATGTCTCAGGGCGTGAAGCAGACATAGCAAATCTACTGTTCGATATCGGATTGCTGATTTCGGGCCAAGTCATGAAGCCGGTTATTCCTGATTATGCATGGATCATATTCGGGGACAGTGTCATAACAAAGTTATTTCTGATTCGCTTTTCGTTCCATTTGGGAGATAGGTGTGAGCGGTTATAATTAGCTCACCTTTCGAACCTGATTTGACAATGACAAGGACCGCGAAGTTTGCCCCAACATTTTTATCCTGAACAATTTGAAGCATGGACCTGTCGTCCTTACTGCTTGGGTACGGTTCAAAAGATGGGTGGGAGTGCCACTCACCAATATAGTTAAATACCTGATAATTATGGCCTGTTTCGTTAAAAAATTTACTGAATCCACTTATTGCTTCTTCAAGCCGTCTGACAAAGTAGGCAAATGCACCACAACGATGTACGGTCATTTCCCGTACTATAAATTCATTGGGTCCAATATGTTCCCCCATTAAAACTCCACCAATTTCGCGGCGCCCGGCTTTAGATAGAGCGTCCATTATCACTGCCTGTTGTTCAGCCGGAAGTATCAGGTTCAGCACGTGCCTCTCCTTCATAAATTTGCAGTATCGCTTGTAGGGCAGCTAAACGATCTTCATCACTGGCGCTTGTTTCATCGGTATCCCATCCAGCTCCTGACACATGGACTGGACGCGTATCAAAAGGTTGATCAAAAATCCACTCACAACGCATGCCGAGTAAATATAGAGAGTAAGGGAATACGCTAGGATCTCTTGATAATGCTGTATCAATAACAAGCCTGGTTAGCGCTGTAGCGATAAATCCAACATCACTGTCATATGCGGTCAGGGGCTGTTCTTCACTGCCATCGTAATTTTGGGCGCTATCAAAAGGTGCTTTAGGAAGAGTTGAAAGATGACTATAAAATGCGTCGCGAACAGCCAAAGGGTTTGGGTCATAACCTGGGCGGGAACGAGCGATCATTCCCCCGTACCCTCCTGCAAAGATTTCCCCCCAACACAGCGGTATCTTATAGCGTTTCGCAAGAGCGGATAACTGAATAAAAACCTCAGGGTTTGCTGTTGCGTCAATAAGCAGATCGCATTTTGAAAGGTCATCAAGGATGGAAGCCATAAATACCGAGGATTCTTGTCCCGCCAGACGAATAATACTTGCATCGACTTCAATGTCCGCAGAAATCAGGGAAAGTGCACTTTTTACGCCCTCTACCTTATGTTCGCCAACATGATTCCAGTACAGCTCGTGACGCACTATATTGCTGGTAGCCAAGTAATCATCATCAACTAACAAAAATCGCTTTATTCCTGACCGGGCAAGCGAGGTTGCGATTTTACTACCCATTGAGCCTAGGCCAATTATTCCGATTCTGATCTTCGTCAGCCGTTGTGATTCCTCTGATAACCTAAGCCCTGTGGATGAAGGCCAAATAATACTGAATTCGTGTATAGTGGGTTCATCACCAGGATTAAGGTAAAAAGTTCTCAATGACGATCCATCTCCGCCTAGTAACACTATCGTTCTGGCTTTGTACTTATTATCTTCCTGAACCAGAATGTCTACTGTATCAAAGCCCTCATCTGATATCGCCTGAATTAAATCTTCTGCAGATTTAATTTTCAATTTCAAATCAAACCCTTCACTTTTGAACACCCACCCTTCTCCGGATAGTGAAAGTAAGTAAGTGAATGACCCAAGACTTTGTGGAACGTCTTCGACGTTTTTTAAATTATTTTCTGCATCGGAAATCTGGGTGATGAATGTTACGGCTTTGTTAGAACTGAACAGAGTTGCTGTTTTTATACTGGCGCTGGATCGGGGAGGAATATTACTCCAAGTTTCCATGATATCGGTGGTTAGTATTAAGCGCCGGATCGAACTTCGTAAAATCTGGCCTTCTGTTAAACGATGTGCTGAAGGGACGGCATTTGGTAGTTCGGGATGCTGCTCTGTGTTCAGTAACTCAAAGGCACTGAGCACCATATCCGCCCCGGTTACGCTAGGCAGCCAGTTATCTGCTCGCCATTGCAGACACAGTGACCCCCCTTCACCATATTGGTGGTTTGACCACCTCTCGGAACTATCTCTGGGACGGATATAGGGGGGAGAATCTGGAAACGAGTCCGGATAAGTCATCTTCCCTTCATAAACGCGACCATGAATAGTCATGTTTATTTCTACTGACAACTTACCATCGCTTTGAAAGCGCAAAGCCATGTTTAGCCACTCTTGTTCACTCTCAAGGCGTTTGAGCTCCTTCTGCTCACGCAAAAAGCGCGCAGGATTCTCCACTAACCAACTCATCAGGCAAACCCCGCTGATTTATTAGGTGTGACGGGGTGAGCGGGGAAGGACAGAGATGCCGATGCGCTGACTGCTGGGCGCATGAGAGATTTGGACATGTTGGTGTCCTGAGCAATTTCTGTACTGAAATAATCAGTATTGAAAACCCTATCCCAGGCAAGTGCGGCTTTTTCACGAGTGCAGTCATACTGTTCAAGCACTTCAAGTTCATATAGCGACTCAGTCAGGCATTCTTGAAAGAAAATTACGGCTTCATCGTTTTCCTCTGCAAGATTCTTATCTGCAAACACCGGATGCCCGATTCGCTGGCTATATGTCAGTTGAGATTTGATGGCCTTCCACGTTTCACGTAAAGCATCATCATCTCGGTCCGCCTGACAAACAAAATGATCTACAACTAATTTCGAAATACAAATACCGCTTGTTGTTTTCTTTTTCCATGAGGTACGGGAACGAGCCATTTTCTTGGTCAGCTTTGTTACACGGCGAAGTTGACTGCTATCAGCCTGACCAGTTTTAAGCTCTGCACCAACAGCATTGTTGTACCATCGAGTAACCTTACGGGCATCGGATTTAATCCACTCATCGCCACTGGCGAGCTCATATTCAGCTGTTTCGTTACCCCAAAAGTCCTTTGTGATAAATGAACGGTATATTGGGATATCGATGTGATAACCATCAGGGTAGAGTTGGCGAACGCAATTTGTCTTAACAACAGCATCATAGGCCAGCCTGTCGTCTTTTAACGCTTTTCGAACTCGCTTTCGTGCATCCTGCGCACCAAGATAATTACCGTCTCCATCTTTCAGGTCTTCTTTGTTGAAATAAATTCCGTCATCGATGTCGTAATCACATAAATCGTCCTGAACCATGGTGCGCATCGCATAAGAACCTTGAGAGCTAAATTCTTTTGGCAATGGATGGGATGAGCGAGTCAGGCCATTTATGAGCCGCTTTCTTCCATTATCACGACGGTCACGCATTTCAGACTGCTCGGTGTTTGACAGAGTTACCTTTTCTGAATGATACCCTTTCATTTCTTTATTGCAGTCAATTAACGTCATGCTGATCTCCCAGAGATTTACATTTAGATATTAGATTTAATCGACAGGGCGGTTCGAAATTCTTTCATGTGATTATTTGATTCGGCCAGAGCCCATGCGTAATCAACGTCGGACACTGCCTGCCGGGCTAATGCATTAAGTACTCTTGGACGTGCGTCATCCATATTTTCGAGGTATTTGTGTAGCTCCCCAGAGGGGCACTGAGCTGGCATCCGGTATGCAAAACTGCCATTGCCTCTCAACTCGGCAATTTTCCGAGCCATATAATCGCAAGCAACCGCTTGGGCATTCATACTCGCAGTAATTGCTTTGAGGCCGCCGGACCATCCCAAAGCTCCACGGTGCAACATACTGCTACTGGAAAGTTCCTCACCTCCCTGAATAGGAAGAGTGCCCAGCATGAATAAGTGCACAGGGCGTTCAGTCTCGCCTCTGAGCTGGAGAATTTCATGGGCTTCGATCATGCCTACAGCACCTGGATTATTAGCCCAGAGCCCACCGTCAACATAATCGACGATTGCTCCGCCAGAGCCTGGCTCTTCAAGGCGTGCTATTGATCGGAGTATAGGTGCAGCACTAGTTGCCATACATGCATCAACCAGTAGTCGATCATTATCTCGTCCATTTAGGCGAGTCATATGCGGTGTTTTAAATACAGTTGAGGAGTGACGATTTAAATCTAAAGTAGTGATGGCTAAACCGATCCCTCGGCGTTCATAAACTTTGCCAATAGTTTCTTCACCAAAGGTATCTGTCAGCACTTTGCGTAAGGCAAAGTCACCTGAAGCTAGTCCCGAGCATAACCCGCGAACGTATTTACCTACAAAAGGAAGAGCACGAAGTCGCTGCCGTGGAAAAATATCTTTACCGTAAGTCTGATAAAGATCGAGAACCTTCTCAAGCTGAATACCAGCGGCTAATGCGCAGGCAACGATCCCTCCAGTGCTGGTACCTACAAGTAGATCGAAGGCAGAACCAGGATCAGACTGTTTAAAACCTGTCTGACTTAGCCTTTGAGAAAAAGTCCGTAAGTACGTGGCCTGATAAACACCACGCATTCCACCACCGTCTAAGCACAAAACACGAAATGGGTTCATTTTCGCTATATATGCCAAAATAAAAATTGTTAGTTACTATATATAGTGATTTCAATCTTTTTTCAAGTAATACTGGATACAATTACATACTGTGACCTGCTCCTCATCAATCAACACTAAGTGCTGTTAGCTACTTTCGCTTTTGGCACACAGCAGACGCTCTGACGAAACACGTTCACCGTCAAATCTGTACGCCCAGATTTTGTTGGCGGTGATCAAGTAATTTGCAAATGGGTCGTCAAGTCAGGTGCAATTACGCACCCCGCAACGCTGCTCATTTTTTAGTCACTGTTGCGCCCCGCAACACTGCTTAATTTTCAGCCACAACACTGCACAACATGCAACTGCTGCCATACCGAAACTAAATCTTCAGGGTATTTTCAACCAGTTACCTTGTTCCGAATGGCAGCAATCATCGCCCTGACCTCTTCCGCAGAAGGCCGGTTCGCAGGCTCGACAGGCAGGGGTGCTGCCGGTACATCACGCGGACCGGTTGTCCGTGGATTGTTGCTGCCGGAACCGGCAGGTGCTGCTGCTTCCGGCAGGTTCAGCTCACCGCTCCGGGCACGTCGTAGCATCGTGAACAGCCAGCCCACCGGATTATTCAGTCTGCCAAGCCGCAGTTGTTCACGCAGCATGTCAGCAAGCGTCTTCGCCACCGCCTCTGGCAGTGAGGCCATCTGTGTGGTCAGCATCTGCCGGTCCTCGCTGTTCAGTCCGTTCACAAAATCGTCAGGCAGAAAATGTCCTTCACCCGGTACGTACGTTTTTTTAATCACACTCTGTGTGAAAGAACGTACGTTACAGTCCGGATTTCGGACTCCGGTGTAACTCCTTGATTTCAGACTGAGTCCTGATTCCGGACTCTGTGTTTTATCCGCTGGCGGGGTACTGAGTCCGTTTTCCGGACTCAGTGATTCCGGGGTATTTTTTGTGCTTTTTTGACTGAGTCCGGATTCCGGACTCCGGTACACAGCCCGGCGATGACTGACCATCTGCTCAGGCGTGGACGGCGCGCTCAGGCGACTTTCGATGAGAGACAGGCGGCTGTGACGGTGACGCATTCCGGGGTCCTGAAGTATGTCATTCACCACGGCCAGCGCGGTCATGCGAACCGCTTTATTACGACTAAAGCAGCTCTCTTCAACCAGCTTAAGCCAGCCCGGATCGAAGGTTTCGGCGTCACGGTAACCCAGCGGCTCATCATGCTGTGCGTAGATATTCCCCCGCACACGCCCCCGGTCATCGCGCACGCGCTTACACAGGCTGAGCCAGCCGGTCAGGCGCAGCATCAGCAGGACACGGCTAACCGTGTCCCTCGATGCCTTCTCTGAATGCGCGGAGGCAAGTTGGACCTGCAGCTCATCGTAAGTCGGGAAGATGGCGCCCTCATTCTGCTGGGCGTAAAGCCTTATCATCACCCAGGCGGTTTTATCCAGCGGTGAAAGGCGTGTATCGAGAAACAGCCTGCGCGGGAATGCGTCATGCACGTTCCCCATAAACAGCAGTCCGCTGCGCTCCTGGCTGACATCGCCCGTATCGGCGCGCCGCTCAAGATTCTGCTGCATTCTGGCCAGCGTGTGCGCCACGATGCTGTCGGCGGGAATGGTCATTTTTTGCTCTCCTCTTCAGCCTGAGACAGCACAGTGCCGGGATAAACCCGGCACTGTGTGGTCATCAGCGGCAATCCGTTACCGGCGTATTTCACGGTTGTAGGTCTCATGATCCATCAGCCACCACTGCCGGCCACCATCCTTACTGAGAATGCGCCAGAACGGCCCCACGTCTATCTTGAGGTAGCCGTTCATCGTCAGTCGCCGGAACACCTTCTGTCCACCGCAGGCAGCGCGGAACAGCTGCTTAGCCCGACGGCGTACTGCCGGGGACACCTGCTGGCGGGGAGAGAAATCACCCATCTCCATCACGCCTCCTTACGCACAGGTGTTTCAGCACGGCGGCCTGCGGCATTAGCCTCGCGACACCACTGGCAGACCCGGCTCCATACGGCTGTCAGGGAAAGACCCAGTTGCTCAGCCGCCAGCATCATCGCTTCCAGCGCCTGGTGGGAGTCAGGTGATGACAAACCGGCCGCTTTCCACTCAGCCCAGAGAGCAGCGTCCTGTGGCTCTGTCAGGGCCTGAGTTCGCCCCTGCCGGGATTCAATACCCATCAGACGGCGGCGGGCACTCACCTCCGAAGGAGACAGACCAAAGTATCTGTCAATCAGCTCCATCGAACCGCCGAGCTCCAGTGCGCGGTCAATCATCATGAAGCGCTTCTGCTCATTGCGGGCCTGATTAAGCATCAGCCAGAAGTTTTCATGGTTCAGGGTGACATCAAGCACAGAAACGTGTGACTGGCTGAGGTAGTGCAGTTCATCAAGACTCAGATGACTCAGCGCGCGGATTTCCTCGACCGACATACCCAGTGACTCACAGCGGCGGATATTGCCGTTTTTGACGTCCATCAGCAGTGAGGACAGAATGGCCGTGGTGGCCTGAGAAAGATTATGCTGGCTCACAGGCCACCTCCTGAAATCGCCCGGTCAGCGATGAGCAGAACATCAAAAAGCCAGCCCGACAGGCAGGCACTCCATAAAAGAACGTCAGTCATGTGCGTGCCCTCCCGCCGTAATCTGCCGGGTCGCCTGTGCGCCACTGAGGCCATGATGGAGGTCGGTATCGCGGCCAGTAAGAAAACCGGCCGCCCGGGCAGCGCTGTCACCCCGACAGTTGCCCGCTTCCCTGACAGTCAGACCGGCCAGAGCTTCTCCGGCATGGCGATGAGACAGCCAGCGCTTCAGTACGGCGTTCTCCTCCCCGGAGGGCGAAAACGACTGTAGCACCACCCAGACGCCGGATACCCAGCCTTCGCGGAACTGGTCTGCCCGGCGACGGCGCGTGCGCAGAAGAATACGGCGGGTACGATATCCGGCCATGTGCACGTCAGTATCGGTACGAAGCTGTCGCTGGAGGACGGTAAAGATGTAGAGCGCCACCTCCGGCCGTTCGCTGAAACCATAAAAGTGCAGTGAACGGCGCACGCTGCTCACTCCATTTGTACTGACATGAACGTGCCAGCCAAACCAGCAACGGCAGCCCGTCGCCATGCAGACCACGGTTGCCAGTGAGCTCAGCCAGGCCGGCACCTTTTCTGCATCACTCGTCAGGCTGAAGCAGACTGATTCAGTGACTTCACTGAGGGAAAGCATGTCTGGCGTCAGCCCGTGACGCTGCATCAGACGCTGAGCCAGCGCCACTGCGCGCGCGGCTTCATGCGGGTTGCTGTTGCGGGTGCCCAGCGCCATCAGGCGCCGGATACGGGCAGTGATTTTTGCGTTATCCGACATAGCGCATCCCCCTTCCACCGGCAGCCCGGTGTCGGTCCTGACGCTCCTTTACTTCCTGACAGCCGGCACAGAGTTCCACGCCCGGGACGGCTTGCTGTCGTGCAACCGGAATATCCGCACCGCAGCATTCACAGAACGCTTTTGACGAACGCGCAGAATGCACCTGCGCCCTGACGGCATCGATACCGCGCTGGATAAACAGGGCCGTGCTGGCCTGGGCCATTTCATCGTTCAGGTCATCAGACATTTTCCCCTCCTTTCGCAGCCTGACGCTGCAGCTCCCGCAGACGGCGGATAACGCGGATAAGGCGCAGGGTTTTCACCACCGTGATATCGTCAAATACGGCTGTATCAGCGGGTGACTGAGAACCGAAGAAATTCAGGCAGAACATGAACATGTTGAACTGCCTGTTGGGCAGCGAGCCGGACAGGCCCGCGAGAAAGAGGACAAATTCACTGCCGGTTTCGGATATGGCAAAGCCTGCAGACTGAGGGTGTTTATCCTCACGCACATTGTCCGCGCAGCCCATCGCCTCAGCGATTTCGAAAACAAGTCGGTAGGCCATATCCTGCAGATGCTCGATATCATCCTGGAGTGCCGGGATATGCCAGATATCGCTGACGGGCTCAAGGCCGGTTGCCGCGAAGGCGACCGAACTGACAGACGCAGCCGGTGACGCATTATCCTCGCCAAATGCTGACATCAGTGTGCCCGGGCTGAGTTCAGGGAGGATAATGCTGTCATTGTCAGCCGTTTCGCCGGAAATAACCGACCGTCCCCCAAAAAGGTCATTCTGCACTTCACGCCGCGGTTCACTGCCGGCGGTCACCAGTGCGTTCACCGGCAGTTCAGCGGCTGCAGGCAGTTCCGGCGCCGGCTCCGGGCGTCTGTGTGATGTCAGCGTGCCACTGCGCAGCCCCGTGACCGGCGTTTCGGACGCAGTATCCGGAGGCAGGACAGTGGCCTGAGGCTCCGGGGGTTCACGACCTGCCGCTCTTTCCGGTGGTGGCGTCAGTACCGGCAGCGGAGGTGGCTCGCCAAACTGCTCACGGCGTTTCTGCTCGCGTGGGTCCAGTTCAATCAGCCAGCGGTCATAGTTCAGACTGGGATGTGGCAGCGCTTTAACAAGGTGACCTATCAACTCATCACGCAGATGATCAAATGAGAAGCCATCGGGTTCATTGAAATTGCGGCACGCCTCACCAAATACACGCTCGAATTCATCTGCAGAGTTATCGGAGATGTCATATTTAGACCATACCTTCTCAGCAAGCGATCTCAGATTGAGTATCGGGAGAACCTGCCCACGGCTTAGTCCGTTTTCCAGAAGATCAGGCATGTGCGGGTGAAGATATTTAAGAGTATCTTCCATACGACTAATACTGGATGCGTGCACAGGATAGCCTTCAAGATTAAGGAGATCGGACAGCTCGCGAAGCGATACAGACCTTCCCATTTGCTCTTCCTGAATGGCTCTGGCGTTATGAATGCCGAATGCTTTATCTATATAACTCAGGTCTCCTCTGACCTCATTTTCTGCCAGGTGCCCGACAAGACATTTCAACCGGCCGGGCCACGGTTTAAAAATGGTGTGAACACGATAGAAACGCTCATCGCCGGTTTCCTGCCACAACTCACACAGGATCTGATACCGGGTATTGCCTCCGTCACTGAAGATATAAACGTCTTCACCGTCCGGATCTCGTGTCACCTTGGGAATGGAATCCAATCCGCGTGCGCGAACGGAGGCTTTGATCTCCTCATAACGCGGATTACGGCCTTTACGCGGGTTATCCGGGTTCGGTCGCAGCTGATCGAGCGTGAGTACCATGGCCATTTCGCTGACCGGCAGGGGAGCGGCGGGAACCGCATCCCCCTGAGCCGGGGTTTTGCCCCGCTGCAGCATGGCCGCACCGAGATTAAGATTACGGACGTTGCTCATGCGTACCTCCCCGGGCGACCCGAGATGTCAGAAAAACGGGTGTGGCAGCCTTCATACTGCAGGCGAATCGTTCCCGTGGGCCCCTGGCGCTGTTTACTGATAATAATTTCAGCAACACCCTTATCCTCGGTGTTTTCGTGATAGACCTCATCGCGATAAATAAAGACGATAACGTCAGCATCCTGCTCCAGCGAACCTGAATCCCGCAGATCACCATTGTTCGGACGTTTGTCAGCACGACTTTCCAGCTGGCGGTTCAGTTGTGACAGCGCCACCACCGGACACCCCATCTCTTTGGCCAGCGCTTTCAGTGACCGTGAAATTTCAGCGATTTCCTGCGTACGGTTTTCCTGATCCGGGCAGCGCATCAGTTGCAGATAATCAAGCCCAATGATCGAAGGGTGACCATAGCGGCGGGCATTGCGCCGGGCACGGATACGCAGCATCGCCGGTGTCAGCGAGCCGGTATCATCAATAATGAGGCGATCTTTGATATCGCCGGTCATCAGCGCATAGGCATTTGAAACCCGCGCCCAGTCCTCATCATCCATCAGACCACTTTTGAGATGGGTGAGGTCTACATTCCCCAGTGAAGCGACCATGCGCATCACGATCTGCTCGGTGGGCTGTTCAAGGCTGTAAAACTGACCATGAGAATCTATTTTTTTCAGCAATGAGTTGAGCAGAAGGCTGATTAGAAAGGCAGTTTTCCCCATCGATGGACGCGCCGCGATAAGCACCAGGTCGCCCGCCTGCAGACCGCTGGTCATGCGGTCAAACTCATCAAAACCGGTGGGCGTGCCGGTGATACCATCGGGTACATTGCACCGCCGCTCCAGCTCCGGAAGCAGTTTTTCCAGACCATCAATCAGCGTGACACCCTGCTCCGGTTCCCCACGTTCTGCCAGTCGGGTGATTTTCTGCTCGGCGGTCTCCATCACCCTGTCAATATCTGTGCCGGGTGTCCTTACTGATTCGGTGATTTCAGCGCCTATGGAGGCCAGCTGCCTTGCCCGGCTGGTTCTGGCCACAATGTCACAGTACGCAACGATATTTGCCGCGCTCGGGGTGTTTTTACTGAGCTCGGCCAAGTAAGCAAAACCTCCCAGTTGCTCAAGGGCATCTTTACCGCGACTTTCGATACTCTCCGAAAGCGTAATCAGGTCAAGCGGCTTTCCTGCCGCAACCAGACGTGTCATTTCCTGAAAGATAACTTTATGGACTTTCTGGAAAAAATCATCAGCACTCAGACGGAGTGCCACTTCATCCCAGCGGTCGTTATCCAGCATAAGACCCCCGATGACAGACTGTTCAGCATCAGGGGAATAAATCCCCGGAATATTTCTGCGATCGTCAGACACGCTCACCTCCCTTTGCCAGCGTATCGAAAAGGCTTACCCATTCAGGGAACAGTTCGCAGGCGAGGCCATGCATAGAGTCAAATGCGGAATCGCTTTTACGGCTGGTTTTCTTCTCAAGGCGGTGCACTGGCTGACCTGCTGCATGCCCCTGCTTATAAACGTCCAGGTCATAAATGCGGGTCTGGAGCATATCGATGACGATTTTATCTGCATGCTGACTGTAATCGCCGCTTACTATGATGTTTTCGGCCTGTTCAACTGTGGTTTTCGCGAGCAGCGTATAATCCATACAATTAACCAGCATATGTATGCGCGGGAGACTGATACCAAAAGCCATATACGGGATCAGTTCTTCCATCAGAGCTACAGTTCCACGCATAAATTCACGAACATCCGGCAGAACAGGTTTAACCATCCCAATCATTTCGCCGGTAGCGGCCAGAATAATCAGTTCGGACATCACTGAACGTGAACCCTGTGAATCAATCAAAATGACGTCATACTGACTGAAAACCTGATTTGACAGTGCATTGCGAAGACGCACGCGTCCGTCAGGAACATTGAGCATATAGGTAGGTAAAAGATTTCGGGGGTCGTTGGAGACGATGACGTCAAGATTATCGATCTCGGTTCGGGAAATAATGTTTTCGGCTTTTGAGAGGTCTACGGTCTGCATGAGCAGTTCGTATAGGCCACAGGGTGCTTCGTATGCTAGCGGGTAGATACTGCTGGCGGTAGGCTGAGCATGGTCGCCGTCAATAATGAGGGTTTTTATGCCTGCATCGGCGAGAAAACCACCGAGATTAGCGGCCTGGGTTGATTTCCCCTCGCCACCTTTGGTAGAAACTACGGGTACAACTTTCGTTTTTGAATGCATTTCGTCACCTGAATAACATTATTCAGATGAGAACGATTGCTCACTTCACTGCTTTTCAAAAACACGGGGATTGAAAATCCCCGTGTCCCTGGTTCGATTCCGGGTTCGGGCACCACATTCAGAAGAACCCGCCTATGGCGGGTTTTTTGCTTTCTGCGGTATCTCACAGCGGAATCATCACGGCACATCTCCTTCTGCAAACTCACGCTGAAAGTTTTTATCCATCGTCACTAGACGACTGGTCTAATTGGTGTTAGCTTTACTTCAGCCACACCGCAGGCACGAATCTCACCGCGCCATAGACGACTGGTCTAATTTAAACGCTAAACTTAACGGCAGGAGATTGATGATGAAGATTCTTATGGTGTTAACCTCACACGATCGGCTGGGCAATACCGGACGCAAAACCGGTTTCTGGCTGGAAGAGCTGGCTGCGCCCTACTACGCATTTAAAGATGCCGGCGCGCAGATCACCCTGGCCTCGCCAAAAGGCGGCAACCCGCCGTTAGATCCAAAAAGTAATGAGCCTGACTTCCAGACTGAGCATACTCACCGCTTTGAGGCCGATGCGGCAGCAACCGCCCAGCTCGCCGCGACAGTTCGCCTGGACAGCATTTCAGCGGCTGACTACGACGCAGTATTCTATCCAGGCGGCCACGGTCCACTGTGGGATCTGGCCGAGGATGAAAACTCCATCAGGCTTATCGAGAACTTCCTGGCGGCTAACAAACACGTCGCCCTGGTTTGCCATGCGCCGGGCGTGTTGCGCCACGTCACAACGCCTGAAGGAAAACCGCTGGTGGCAGGCAGAAAGGTGACCGGCTTCACCAACAGCGAAGAAGAAGCGGTCGGCCTGACTGAGGTGGTGCCATTCCTGGTGGAAGACGAGCTGATTGCCAAAGGCGGGATCTACTCCAAAGGCCCGGACTGGAGTTCCTATGTGGTCAGTGATGGCCTGCTGATCACCGGACAAAACCCAACGTCGTCTGCAGCGACGGCAGAACAGCTGCTTAAACAGCTGGCTGAATAGAAGCAGGCTGATATTGTGGCGTGGACGAGTAGAGCCGTTTTTGTGAAAATAGGGTTCTACTCTCCCGCGAACAGACAACCGACCTGGCTTTTGGTAACGTGACCCTATGACAACTGCAACTCAATTCCATGGCAATGAAATCCGCGACCACATTCTTGCTACAGGCCAGCGCATCATGGCCGGTAAGGGATTTTCTGCCGTTGGATTGAATGAAATACTCAAAGATGCGGGTGTCCCTAAAGGCTCGTTCTATCACTATTTCAGTTCGAAAGAAGCCTTCGGCGTTGATATGCTGGCGCACTATTTTGCGGATTATCTGGCAGAGCTCGACAGCACGCTCAGCCAGCCCGGTCTGACGATGGCGCAGCGGCTGATGAATTACTGGCGACTGTGGCAAGAAACACAGTCATTCTCCGATTGCCAGGGTAGGTGCCTTGCCGTCAAGCTCGGTGCCGAAGTGGCCGATCTCTCAGACAATATGCGTGCCACCCTTCAGTCTGGCACGTCTGGAATTATTTCGCGCCTGGCTGATGCGCTGGAGAGGGGCGTGGCCGAAGGCTCACTGGTGATTGATGATACTCCCGCTAACGTCGCTGAAAGCCTTTACCAGCTCTGGCTGGGCGCCAGCGTGATGGTTAAGATCGTGCGCAATACCAGCCCGTTTGATTCCGCCATGAGCCTGACGCAGAAAGTGATGCGCGTTACCCCATAGCGGAAAAAGTACCTGATCAATCCAGAGAGCGTCTCCTCTCTGGATGTGATCCACAAAGGTATTACTCTGGACTCTCTTCCACCATCACCTTCTTCTTCGCCGCAAAGTTGTACACCACCAGCAGCGCAAAAATACCGGTAATGATCATGGTGATGGTGCCTTTATCCATAAAGCGCGCCATATTGCCGAGAAGAATACCCACCACGCCAAAATCGGTATCCGAGAAGGTGGTATTGGTCAGCCCAATCGCACCGAGCACCGGCAGCAGGGCCACAGGCAGGAAGGTGATCAAAATGCCGTGGGCAAACGCGCCGCAAATCGCACCGCGCTTGCCGCCGGTCGCATTACCAAATACCCCAGCCGTAGCGCCGCAGAAGAAGTGAGGTACCACCCCCGGCAGGATCAATACCCAGTGCAGCTGGCCGAGGATAAACAACCCCACCAGGCCGCCTACAAAGCTGGAAATAAAGCCCACCAGCACCGCGTTAGGGGCATAAGGGAAGACGATCGGGCAGTCCAGCGCAGGTCGTGCGTTGGGCACCAGCTTCTCAGAGAAGCCGGTAAAGGCCGGGACAATCTCCGCAAGGATTAAGCGCACGCCCTGCAGAATGATAAACACCCCAGCAGCAAAGGTGATCGCCTGAATAAAGGAGTAGACCAGGTAGTTTTGACCGTTGCTGAAGTGGCTCTCGACATACTCTTTACCTGCGGAAACAGACAGGATCAGGTAAATGATCATCATGGTCAGGGAGATGGAGATGGTGCTGTCGCGCAAAAAACTCAGGTTTTTTGGCATGTTCATCTCTTCGGTGGATTTCGAACCTTTCCCCACTACCGAACCAATCCAGCCCGATAACACATAGCCAATCGTTCCGGTGTGCGCCAGGGCTACATGATCGCCACCGATGATTTTACGCATATAGGGCTGGGCCAGCGCCGGGAAAAATGCCATCAGCATGCCCAGAGCCAGGGAGCCGGTGTAAATCAACTGCACCCCTTCAAAACCGGCCACCGACAGAATAATGGCCACCATACAGGCCATATAAAAAGTGACGTGGCCTGACAGATAGATATATTTCAGTCGGGTAAAACGGGCAACGACAATGTTAGCCACCATACCGAAAGCCATAATCAGCGTAGTCGGTGCGCCATACTTCGCCAGTGCAATGGATACCATCGCCTCATTGTTGGGGATGATCCCCTGCACATCAAAAGCTTGTTTGAAAATGTCACCCAGCGGCGTCAGCGAGCCGACCAGCACCGTTGCCCCGCCAGCCAGCACCAGAAAGCCGAGGATGGTTTTCACCGTCCCTTTAATCACCTCGGGGAAAGGCTTTCTCTGTGCCACCAGCCCGAATAGCGCCACCAGCCCCACCAGAATGGATGGCACCTTCAGCACGTCGACGACAAATTGCAAAAGGTTTTGAGTAAACATAGTAACCTCTAGGGTAAGGTGTTCATCTAAAGTGACAAATTTTTTTATTTATCAAAATACTCGCGTATTTTATTTTCGACTTCTTTCAGGTCGATAATATTATTAATAATGATAACTTTTCCCTCCGGAAGGTTGGCGCTATAAGCAATATCCTTCGCCATGACGAAGACATCTGCTACATCAGGGGTCACAGACCCGAGATCGGAATGGTCAACATCCGCTTCGATTTCGAGTTTCTTCAGCACTTTCTTGATATTCATTTCCATCATGAAGCTGCTGCCTAAACCTGAACCACACACCGCCATAATTTTCATCTCAGACCTCATCACCTGTTGTTGATAATCAAACTGTCCGTTAAGCATTGCCTGCTAACAGAATCTGTTTAAGCGCTTCCTGACTGCGCGCATTAAAAATTTTGTCCATTATCTCTTCGTCAGAAAGGACCTCCGCCAGCTGCGAGATCATTTCAATATGGCTATGACTGTCCGGGGCAGAAAACATAAAAATAGCGTCGACCGGGTCATTCTCTTCCGAATAAAACTTCACCGCCTGCCCCAGCTTGACGATTGATAACCCCAGCTGACTGGCCCCCTCTTCCGGGCGCGCATGGGGCATGGCAATATGTGGGGCGATGACAAAATAAGGCCCAATCTCCTCTTTCTGCCGAATAATGGCATCAATATAGCTCTGTGCGATTGCCCCTTCATTAAGCAGAGGACGCGCGGCAATTTGCAGCGCTTCTTTCCAGTCCGCCACGTTATCAACATACTGAATTTTTTCGTTATTCAACCACTGTGCCAGCTGCGACATCGCCTTTCTCCTGGGAAAGCTCGCAGTGATGTACAGTCAGCTTCGGAATCTCTGAATGAAGCTGATAGCGTTATCTGTCACATCATTGAGAGCTGCTGCCCCTGTCACTTGACTTTGGTACTCTATGATCAAGTCTAGACAGGTTTAAGATGTATAGTCATCTTGATGATGAACCCGGAGGTGTACAGATACAATATGTAAAGTTAAAATAGTGCTGGACATGTTGAGCTTGAATGTAAATTCGTTAACTTGATCACAACTCGATGTCACTGAAGTGGCATACAGCAATAATAAAGAGCACACCTGTGCAGGCACGACTCAGGCGAGTCGGCCCTCACTCTGAGCGGGATGAATTGAAATGATCGATGGCATTACAGAAAAACAGAAAGAAGTTGTCGATTATATCCTGACAAAAATTAAAGCTGACAAACTGCTGCCCGGAGATAAGCTCGATACGGAAATTGCCATTGCCAAAAATATTGGCATTACGCGCGCAACCGTGCGCGAAGCGACGCGGATTCTGATTGAGCAGCAGCGAATATACCGGGTGAAAGGATCCGGGCTGTTTGTTGGCTCTATTGGCATCAGCAATAACGCAGGACGGTTTCATGCCCTCTCCCCTTTTGATTATCAGGCGCAAAAGCACGGCCACAAAGGGGTGAGAAAAATAGTCTCGGTCAGTATTATGCGCGTGCCCTCGCCGGAAATAGCGCAGGCGCTACGCATTAAGAACAGCGACCAGGTATATAAAATTTTACGCCTGATGTGCTTTGATGATATTCCTGTGGCGCTGGAACACATTCACCTGCCGGTCAGCCTGTTTAGCAGTATGGAGTTCAGCAAGCTGGAAATATCCAAATACTCATACCTTGAGCAGATAACCGGTAAAAAAATACAGCGCAGGGATCAAAATTTAACGGCGCTCAATCTCACCGATCCCGACGTACTGGCCCTACTTAACCTGGCGCAAAACGATGCGGTCATTGAAATCAACGAAACCGTGTTTCTTGATGATGGTCAGCCGTGCGAAGTGAATATTGCTATTATCAATACCCGCCTGTTCCCGCTGCGGCAGAACTCGCAGCGGCCTTAAATTTAGCCCCCCTAAAAAAACCACCGATGGCCTGAGGGATGTCCAAAATTATTTCCTCCGCTAAACCTTAAGCAAACAGGTTAAGGGCTGATTGCAACAGGCTCACGGCCAGGGGGTGGCCGTGAGCCTCTCTACAGGGATGCATTCATAAAGCTTTCGTTATTCAGAGTGCCGCAGAGCGCCCTTGCCCTTCACCACATCCTGCGCCGCAAGCTCCTGCGGGGTTTTCAGGAACGGGGTCAGTACGCCACTGAGCACATACAGCCCGGCATAAATCCCCAGTACGCCGCCAGCACCCAGCGAAGAGTAAAATAGCGCGGTGATGGCAGGTGCGATAAATGCCCCCAGACCGGCCCCCAGGTTCAGCACCGACATCGCCGCCCCTTTACTGTCCGGCGCCAGCATCGGGAACAGTGCCGACAGCGGCACGTAACCCGCCATGGTGATCCCGCACAGGCACAGCACAAACATCATCACATAGAAGTTGTGGCCCAGTACCTGCGGCACCGCCCACACCAAAATCAGCACCGCAGCATAAGCGAAGCCACCGACCCACATAATGGTGGTGCGCCAGCCAAATTTATCGCCGAAGAAGCCAAAGAACAGGTTGGCAAAAATCGCTACCAGGAATACCGCCGACCACATATGCAGCCACTCGGTTTTACTGTAGCCGTAGCTGATCAGGTAGAGCGGCAGGAACGTCGCCAGGCCATATTGCGCAATGCCGTTCACCGACTTCACCACCAGCCCCATGGCAATCACCGGGCGTTGCAGGATGGTGATGCCCTTCAGCAACTCGGCGGCGCTGAACGGGTGGATCTCCGAAGCCGGCACCACGTCGCGGTTCACCCAGATCCCCAGCACCGAGCCGACGATCACAAACAGCATCCCGACCCACAGCACGTGGATTTCGCCCAGCACCGGCAACGCCAGCGAGGAGAAGAACGGGCCGATAACGCTCAAGCCCAGCGAGAAAGTGAACCAGAACCAGCCAACCGCCGTCGCACGTCGTTCAACTGGCGTGCTGTAGTTAATCCAGATCAGGAACGAATAGGCAAACAGGGGATAGCCAATGCCGCGTATCGCGTAGAACGGCAGCATCCACGCCATATGCATGGTTTGCAGGCCAATTGCGATAAAGCCAATGCTGCCTATCACAAAGGTCACCAGGCCAAACAGCATCACCTTACGCGGGCCGAGCGTTTGTACCAGCACGCCGGTCACCCAGGCGGCCAGGGTCACGGTCACGCCATATGCGGTCAGCAGGTAGGAGGCCTGGGCGACAGAAAGCCCTTTTTCCACCAGCCAGATTGATATCCAGGCTTGTTCAACGCCATCGCCGATCATAAAAATAGTCAGGCCGATATAGCCCCACAGCAAGTTCTTAGGCAAACCTATTTTATTAAACATAGTTTCCCCCGGTGTCTGACACCGACTGGTAGTGAGTAAGAGGTAAGTTTTTAATTTTGTTTTTATTCGGCGATCATTTTCATCAGCATGCCCTGCACTTTAAGTGCATCCTGGCTTTTGATCAGCCGATCAATTTCGTCAATGCTCAGGCGGTCAATAAAGCCTGCCAGCGCCTTATACATGCGGATATTTTGCGCGCACTCGGCCACCGGATCTTCGCGGCTCGGGAAAGTATCGAAATAGATCAGGCCGCTGAAATTCACGCGTTTTGCGTAGTAGATGTATTCCAGGGTCTGCATCAGATGCACCGAGCCCAGCATCAGACCATCGTCAAAATGTCCGTAGCCGTCATTCAGATGGAAGCCGACCAGGCGATTTTTGCGAGCCGACTGGAACAGTGAGAAGGCCGGGTTCTCTTTCTTCAT
>Ga0308165_1002760_pt1 | contig 20133 bp, 22 predicted proteins | sample PhyWR2_FD_201032 | JGI IMG/M metagenome (GOLD analysis project Ga0308165, IMG submission 201032) | Phyllosphere microbial communities from UC Gill Tract Community Farm, Albany, California, United States - DLSLW.R2 | ecosystem: Host-associated > Plants > Phyllosphere > Unclassified | place: USA...
ATCGTAATAATCTCTTTTTGACATCTTTTTTATCTTATTGACCTATAATTACCTTTGCATGACGGATTACTTTATCATTTAAATAGTAACCTTTTTCAATAACATCAATAACTTTATTTTTTAAATCAGGCGTGGGAGAGGGAATTGCTGTAATTGCTTCCTGCAAATCTGCATCAAATTCCTTACCTAATACATCCATTTCTTTTAAACCTTGTTGCTCCAAAGTTTGTCTAAATTTATTATTGACGATATCTATACCTGTTTTGATTGATTCGACATCTGTAGCTGTTTCCATTGCTTTTAAAGCTCTGTCAAAATCATCTACCGTTGATAATAATTTTGTGATGACATCTTTTCCTGCAGATTGAATCAATTCAACACGTTCTTTACTTGTACGTTTTCTGTAGTTGTCAAATTCTGCTGATAAACGGATATATTTATCTTTTGATTCTGCTAATTCAGCACTTAATTTTTCCTCAACAGATAGTTCAATGGTTTCTTCTTGATTTTCCGTTGTATTATCCTCAATAGGATCTTGAATCGTCTCGTTATTATTCTCTTGTTCGCTCATTTCTTCTAAATTCTATGTTGGAAACTAATGTTCTTTCTTTAAAATTTAAATACAGTCAAAGTTGTTGCCAAAACAAAAAAATCCGACAGCTTGTCAGTAAGCCAAGAATTGGACTAACAAAATGTCGGACGATAAGGTTTTCTGTCAGTTTTGACAGTTATATTTCTACTTGATCTAGGAGTACACCATCAGCTGTTTTTATAATACGTGCTGGCATATTACGAATGATTTGGTAATCGTGAGTTGCCATTAATATAGCCGTTCCTGAAGATGCAATATCACGTAAAAGCAACACAATTTCTTCTGAAGTAGCTGGATCTAGATTTCCTGTTGGCTCATCGGCCAATATAATTTCTGGATTGTTCAATAAAGCACGAGCAATAACAATACGCTGTTGCTCACCTCCTGAAAGTTCATGTGGCATTTTTTTCAATTTTGAACGCAAACCTACTTTTTCTAAAACATCAAGCATGCGATGCTCAATTTGTGTTTTATCTTTCCAACCTGTTGCTCGTAGTGCGAATTCTAAATTTTTCTCTACAGAACGATCTGATAATAAGTGGAAATCTTGAAAAACGATTCCGAGTTTACGTCTTAAATAAGGAACATCGTTTTCATGCAGTTTTTTAAGATCAAATCCTGCAATTAATCCTTCTCCATTGCCAATATATAAATCGCCATAAATGATTTTAAGTAAACTACTTTTACCACTCCCTGATTGACCAATGAGGTAAAGGAATTCGCCTTTATTAATATTCAAATTTACATTTGATAGGACCAAATGTTTTTGTTGATAGATATCGACGTTTTTTAATGTAATTACTGTATTTCCAGACATTGAACTATAATTCTAATTTTTTTATTTGTCCAAATGGTAAGTCCTTTACCATTTGCATAATATACTCTGACTTATCTCCAAGACCAATTTTGTCCAACGATTTGTCAGGGCGATCTACCCTAAAATATGCTAAAAGAGTGAAAGAATCATCTCTTAATTGCACATAATCCGGGATTTTGGCTACTCCTTTTACTTTGATTATATACATCTACTTACAAAGTTAGTTCTTTTTATTTCAAAAACCCTTCCACGAATATAAGGCTATGCTTATTGGTTTGCAAATAAAAAATCGAGTGTATTGACTCCATCAGCATAATCATCCAACGCAGGAACTTGACTTGCCCCAAATCTAAAAGTAGGTGTTTTGATCGCCAATGGCATCTCTGATGTCACACATTGCAGACGATCTGCTATAATATCCAAATATTGGGCTAAATCATTTACATTTTCGTATTCATCGAAGTAAATAACGGCTAATGGAGATGCTATTTTGTCATCTTTTTTTAATAATAGAAATCCATTATCGTAATGTTTGTCAGCATTGATGAGGTAAATGGATTTATTATAATCGTAATTGTTGTTGTATTTGAAATGTGTGTTTACATATTCAAATGATGCAATTCCTTCATAAAAATGGCTGATATCGTAGTCTTTAGGAACAAATACTTTTGATACAGATCGACATCCTAAACCGAAATAGTCAAAGATATCATGCCCCAAAGCTTTCAGCTGATCAGGTGACTCGTTACCGGTTATTACAGCAACACTATTTCTGTTTTTTCTAATGATATTTGGTTTTTTTCCAAAGTAATGTTCAAAATATCGGGAAGAATTATCGGAACCTGTGGCAATGACTAAATCGAAATGGGTTAAGCGTTCGACTACTTCAACTTTATCCTTAAATCTCGGCTCCACTTCAATCAATTTTTGGATGACATAAGTGGTTAAGTATGCATCGTCAGATGAAACTTTTACACTGGCTTTAAAGCCAGCAGCTAGTACACATAAGAGATCATGGAAACCCACTAGTGGTATATTACCTGCTAATACAAGACCTACAACTTGATTACTTTCAATATCTGGATAGGGTGCCATCCAATTCTCGAGTTGCTCAATTTTTAAATTCGCTTTCCAAGAAGCAAAAGCCTTAGTTACATGTTCTGCAGTGTACCATGCATTTTTATGATGAGCAGAAGTAATTAATTCTTGTAGCTCTGTGTTATCCGCATGGAATAAGTTCGCAAGTTTTGCAAAACCTTCTAATCGTTGTTTCTTTGTCAAAATGTGAAAATTAATAAACATGTATACACAAATTTGTTTTATATTTGTGTTGTCAACATACAATCAGCAAACCAAATTACTATATTTTAAACGTGTAAAATGATTTGATTGTATAAATGACATTACAAAAATAGTTTTTTATCATAATTTTGAGGTTATAAATGGCGATTAAAATTACAGACGAGTGTATTAACTGTGGTGCTTGCGAACCGGAGTGCCCAAATAATGCAATATATGACGCTGGAGTGAGTTGGAAATTCTCAGATGGAACGGCATTAGATGGAGTAATCGATTTTGGAGATGGGGTGACGTTAGATGCTAGCGATTCTCAAGCTGCAGTGTCAGATGAAGTATATTACATTGTTTCAGACAAATGTACAGAGTGTGTTGGTTTTCATGATGAGCCACAATGTGCAGCAGTATGTCCAGTAGACTGTTGTGTCGACGATGAAGAAGTTCGTGAATCACAGGAAGAGTTATTAGCGAAAAAAGCTTGGCTACATGCTGAATAAAAGTGTCGCTTTTAAAATAATATTTCGGAAAAGGTAGAATATTCAAATGTTCTACCTTTTTTTATGACCATATCTTTGCATTTAGTTTGAGTATATGATCATAGAGCTATATTAATATTTGTGAAAGCCTAGTATTTTTTTATTTTTGTACTTTACCTTTATAATAGTTTGCCGATGTATAAATCAAAAATGGGGCTAATTACCCTTGTTTCGGTAACGATTGCAGCAATTATTGCGATATGTTACGAATTTAGTTGGGTCAATTTTTCTCCATCATTTTTAATGGCAGTAAGATGGATTGTTGCTACTGTGTTAATAGCGAATGCTTTGGTTCGTAAAAATCTGACTACTTGGATTTTGACTTGTATGATCTTAGGTATTTTTGTGGGTTTGGATTTTCCTAATATTGCTATTTCTTTACAACCTTTGAGTAAGGGCTTTATCAAGCTGGTTAAGACAATTGTAGGTCCAATTTTATTTGCTACTTTAGTATATGGTATAGCTGGTCATTCTGATTTGAAACAAGTCGGTCGGATGGCATGGAAATCTATGTTATATTTTTTCTGTGCAACAACTTGTGCTATCTTTATTGGACTTGGTGCTATCAATTTAACAAAAGCAGGTGTTGGAGTAGATGTGGCACATATGCCACATGAAGAATTGCCGAAAACACAGATCAGCAATGATGCTGATATTTTAGCTTCATTGCCCGAGCATGTTCACCCTGTATACAAGTTTACTGCCTTTTTCAGAGATCTTTTTCCGGAGAATATTGTCAAAGCAGTGTATGATAATCAGGTACTTCAGATCGTTGTATTCTCAGTTTTATTTGGAATTGGTCTAGCGATGGTTGACGAAAAGAAAAGAAAACCTTTAGTCGATTTTACTGAAAGTTTGTCTGAGACCATGTTTAAGTTTACGAATTTGATCATGTATTTTGCCCCTGTTGGGGTTGGTGCCGCTATGGCCTTTACAGTTGGTCATCTTGGCGTGGATATTCTGAAAAATCTATTTATGCTCTTAGCAACGCTATATTTGGCATTAATTGGTTTTATGTGTTTCGTTTTATTGCCAGTTGCATTATATTTAAAAATTCCGATATTACGATTTATCAATGCTATAAAAGAACCTGTCTCCATCGCTTTTGCAACGACAAGTTCTGATGCTGCTTTGCCAAAGGCTATGTCGGCCATGGAAAAATTTGGTGTGCCACGTAAGATCGTATCTTTTGTTATACCGACAGGATATAGTTTTAATTTGGATGGAACCTCATTGTATTTATCATTGGCGGCTATATTTGTGGCTCAGGCGGCTGGAATACATTTAACATTTGGAGAGCAATTGATGATTGCTTTTACGTTGATGATCACTTCCAAAGGAGTTGCTGCTGTACCTCGTGCTTCATTGATTATTTTAATAGCTACAGCAGATCAGTTTGGTTTACCAACATTTGTGATTGCCGCAATTTTGGGAATAGATGAATTGATGGATATGGCGAGAACTTCTGTAAATGTGATTGGTAACTGTCTTGCAACAGTTGTTGTAGCCAAGTGGGAAGGAGAATTTGACGAGGAAGCTCCATATCGAGATGATCATGAACAACCGGAATTAGAAAGTTAATAAAAAAATAGGTTTTATCATAAAAAGGGTCTTACAAGATGATGTAAGACCCTTTTTTATGACAAAAGATCACCATCTACATAATACCATATTCCTTCGGTTTGTTTAAAACGGGATATCTCATGATGAATCTGTAGATTCAGTTGAGCATCTAAATAGTGCGCTTCAAACTCTACTGTATTCGTGTTTGTCCTCAAGATCTGCAGTTGCAACCATTTCGACTCCTCTGCCCATTTTCGGATTTCTTTTTTATTTTGAAAACCACGTGTCGCCACATAAAAGCTTTTGTATAAAAAATCAATATTTTGAACAACGAAAGCGCTGTACCTAGCACGCATTAATTGTTCGGCAGTTTTTGCTTCCTTTTGGTCAATATGGACTTTCTTGCAGCAGTTCTCATAAGGAAGGGACTGGCCACAATAGCAAGTGGTATGTTGTGTTGTCAATAGAAGTTGATTTAAATGTTTAACAAAAGTAAATAATGATTCGTTCTTTTTGTTTTTATGTAAATAAATTTTAATCTGATAAATTACTATATATCTGTATAGTCGTATACAATGTTATGTAAAATTTATTTTTAATAAACTGATGGTGAGGCTGTTTTTGTATTTTTAACAAATATTAACATCTTTTCGTTAATCTTCTTTTGAGTCCTAGAGTCCTACTTATAAATAATTTGAAAAACATAAAATAATGGGAGGAGCAGGTATGAAAAAATTAGTTTACTTAACGGTATTAGTTGGCGGTTTGTTTTTTGTAAAGCCTGCTGCAGCACAAGTTAATGTCAGTATTAACATCGGCAATCAACCTTCTTGGGGACCGGTAGGATATGATTATGTTCGTTATTATTACATTCCGGAAATTAATGTCTACTACGATGTGATCAACCGAAGATATACGCATTATCATGGACGAAGATGGGTCACCAGCAGAAGTTTGCCTGCAAGATACCGCAACTTCAATTTTTATAACACGTATAAAGTAGTGGTCAATGATAGAGACCCCTGGAGACATCACGATCGTTATAGAAGAGACTACGGACATTATGCAAATCGTAGAAATCAGGTCAGCATAAGAGATTATAGAGGCGGGCATGACCGTCCTCGTCATCATGCCGGATATGATAATCATCGTGTTGAACGCCGCAATGATCATCGAGGAAATCGACCAGATCATCGAAAATCGGAAAAAAGAAATGATAAAAGGAACTATGATCGCCGCTCGGATAGGGGTGAGGGGCATGGAAGAAGATAAAGGTTAATTTTTTGGTGTGTTTATTAAAAAAAGAGGAAATGGAAGTTTCCTCTTTTTTTGTTAATCGAATGAGTTAAATAGGATATGCTGTTTCACTTTTGGTTTCAGATAAGACGAAATAGGTTTGTACTGTATTGACATGGGGAAGGACCGCGAGTCTATACCTTAAAAATTCATGATAAGCTTGCATATCTTTAGTGGCTATTCGAAGCATAAAGTCATAAGATCCCGCCATTTGATAGCATTCCATGACTTCTGGAAATTTTGCTACTTCTTTTTCAAATTCATTCAAAACTTCTGCGGTGTGTGCTTTTAGGAATACTTGAGAGAATGATATCAAGCCCATATTAACTTTTTGCCGGTCAAGAATCGCAACTGTTTTTTTGATATAACCCTGCTGTTTTAATTTTTTGACCCGTTCATAAATTGCAGCAATGGATTTATGTAAGCGAAATGCGAGCTCTTTATTACTTAAGGTTGCGTCATGCTGTAATATTCTTAATAATTTGATATCTGTATCATCCAGCTGCATATGTGTTTTTTATTGATATTAGTAAAATGAGCATATGTATTTTGTTTTTTTTATTAAATATATCAAATTTTCAATAAAATTTATTGATTTTAATAGTGTGTGTTGAATATTATTTTGTTTTAAGCCAATTTTGGTAATTATATAGAAGATGTATGTATCATCTCTATATGATTTAAATAATATAGATCATGGTTAACGATTTGATGTTTAGTAAGTGTTTATCTCAAGAGCTTGATAGTAAATTTAAACATTTATGGTGTTTAGTTGGCAATACGCCAATGTTGGAGTTGCAATACACGTATAAAGGTAGGGCGGGAAAGATTTACGTGAAATGTGAAAACTATAATTTAACAGGAAGTATAAAGGATCGTATGGCATTATATATTATGTATAAAGCGTACATGAATTGTCAAATTCAGCCTGAAGATGTCATTATTGAAGCTACTAGTGGTAATACAGGTATTTCTTTTTCAGCAATTGGTAAAGCTTTAGGACATCAAGTGAAAATCATAATGCCTAATTGGTTGAGCAAAGAACGGATTGACATCATCAAAAGTATGGGGGCAGATATACAATTGGTCAGTAAAGAAGAAGGTGGTTTTTTGGGCAGTATCCAGTTGAGTGAGGAATTGGCTAAAAAAGGTGGTGTATTCTTACCTAGACAATTTGAAAATCAATTTAATGCCGAAGCACATGAATTGACGACAGGTCGAGAGATTGGTATTCAGTTGGCCTCAAAAGGTTTATTGGCTGATGCCTTTGTAGCTGGTGTAGGCACCGGTGGGACCGTGATGGGGGTGGGACGGCATCTACGTAGCCTAAATCCTCATGTCAAAATCCATCCATTGGAGCCTGCTGAGAGTCCTACTATGTCCACTGGACATAAAGTCGGGTCGCACCGTATTCAAGGTATCTCTGATGAATTTATTCCAGCTATTGTGAAATTGGATGAGTTGGATGAGATTATTGCAGCCTCAGACGGTGATTCTATTATTATGGCTCAAAAACTTGCTCAAGAATTGGGCTTAGCAGTAGGAATTTCTTCTGGAGCAAATGTCATAGGGGCAATTAAATTGAAACAAAAGTTAGGGGATGATGCCGTGGTGGTGACCTTATTGTGTGATGATAATAAAAAATATTTAAGTACAGATTTAGTTAAAGAACAACCGATTCGTGATGGTTACGTATCTACAGATCTTAATTTTACAGGATTTCAACCCATTAGTCGATTAGAGAAATCTCTTTTTAGAACAGAAATGGTCTAAAGTTTTGTTCTTAATTGATCTGTATTCAGAGTTGATTTTATATTATAAAATGATCTGATGCAATTGTATATATGCTATTGCATCAGATTTTAACCAATTACAATTTGTCGCTCGACATTATTATTTAGTTATTTATGAAAAGTTTAATCGTAAAATTATTGCTTCTAATAGCCTTTTATCCGGTTTTAGCTCAAGCTCAGCAAGCTGATACTTTATTAAAAATGGATGAACTGGAATTTGTAGACGGAGGTGTTCCTGAAGTAGAGGCGGAAACTGTAGTCGCTGATTCAGCACCGTATGTTCAGAAAACTGAAGCTGTTGTCATCAATAATGAGGCTAAAGTTGGTGACTCTCTTTTTGGGATATTTTTAGCTGGATTTATTGGCGGTTTTGCAGCATTACTCATGCCATGTATATTTCCGATGTTACCACTAACGGTAAGCTTTTTTACGAAAGGAAATCAAAATCGTTCAAAGTCTTTTATTCGGGCTTTATTTTATGGAGTTTCTATCATTGTGATATATGTGATCCTTGGGTTAGCGGTTACGATCATCTTCGGTTCTGATGCGCTTAATGCTTTATCTACGAATGGTATCTTTAATTTCTTTTTCTTCTTGATGCTTATTGCTTTTGGTGCATCTTTCTTAGGAGCGTTTGAAATCAGTCTTCCGAGTTCTTGGGTAAACAAGATGGATGCTAAATCGGATGAAGGAGGATGGGTAGGTATATTTTTTATGGCTGCCACATTAGCTTTAGTATCATTTTCATGTACAGGACCTATTATTGGCACTTTATTAGTGCAAGCTGCGACTAGCGGTGCATTATTAGGACCTGCCGTAGGGATGTTTGGCTTTTCGTTAGCTTTAGCTATCCCATTTGCATTATTTGCCTTATTTCCAAGTGCGATGAAAGCGATGCCAAAATCTGGAGGTTGGTTGAATAGTGTGAAAGTTGTATTGGGATTTTTAGAATTAGCTTTTGCTCTTAAATTTCTTTCTAATGTTGATTTAGCATACCATTGGAATTGGTTTGATCGTGAAATTTTCTTGTCCTTGTGGATTGTTATATTTGGTCTAATGGGTCTTTATTTACTTGGGAAGATTAAATTTGCGCATGATAGTAGTTTACCTTATTTATCTGTTTTGCGCACTTTTTTTGCGATCATCGTTTTGTCATTTACAGTCTATATGATTCCGGGCTTGTGGGGAGCTCCGTTGAAGTCAATATCTGCTTTTTTACCGCCACAAAGTACACAGGACTTTGATTTGAATCAATCTTCAAATAGTACATCGACACTTCCAAATGATCTATCTAACCGTAAGTATGCAGATCTATTTCATGCACCTCTTGGTCTTAATGTGTTCTTTGATTACGAAGAGGGGATGGAATATGCCAAAGCTCAAAAGAAAATGGTGATGCTTGATTTTACTGGGCATGCCTGTGTTAATTGTCGGAAAATGGAAGCTAATGTTTGGACAGATTCGCATGTTCGTTCTTTTTTAACGAGTAATGTCGTTATTATACAACTTTATGTGGATGATCGTACAGAATTGGCTATCGAAGACCAACAAAAAACAAGTGCTGGTAAGTTATTAAAAACAATAGGAAGTAAATGGAGTTACCTGCAATCTAGTCAGTTTGAATCGAACTCACAACCTTTTTATGTATTAATGAACTCAACTAATCGTCAGGTTTTGGTGAAGCCTAAAGGAGCTGATTATGATCCTATTACTTATTTAGCTTATTTAAATGAGGGTTTGGAGGTCTTTGTGAAATCAAATTAGCTTTGAATAACTAATCTGATAAAAAATGTTTTTATTCTTGACGAAAAAAGGTTTCATAAAATTGGATTACTGATAAATTTAATCTTACTTTTACATCGTTAAAACCACTACGTTTTAAATATTGTTTTGAGTGGTTTATGTGTAGGGTTAACAGTGAATTATAACATGAAGAAAGCATTCAATCTGGGGTTGTTCCTTGGATTATTATCAGTGACATCTTTTGCATTACAATCATGCAATGAAGGTGGAAATAAAAAAACAGGTTCAGTTCCTATCGGTACTGTTGATAGCACAAACGCAATAGATGATATAGATACGGATACGGTTGTTAAACAAATTAAAAAAGATTCAATTGCCGTTAAGGATAAAAAGAGTATTCTACATCATGAAGTAGATACGGCTAAATTATTGACGGATTCTGTGTCTCCGCGTTATATTTATCTGACTTTTGACGATGGGCCTTTGAATGGTAGTCAATTTATTGATTCGATAGCAACAGCAAAAAATATAAAAATCAATGTATTTCTTATTGGAAAGCATGATCGTATGAGTAAAGGCTTGCATAAATATTATGAACGTTATATGAATAATCCTTTAGTGGATTGCTATAACCATAGTTTTAATCATGCGAACAATAAGTTTACTTATTTCTATAGTAATGCTGAGTCTGCTTATGAGGATTTTGATAAAAATGAGAAGGATTTAAATTTAAAACATAAAATCGTAAGATTGCCTGGTCGTAATATTTGGTATTTTGCTGATCGTAAACGTATTGATATGCAAAGTGGATCGAGCACTGCAGATTTATTATACCAAAATGGTTACCGATCGATGGGTTGGGATTGTGAGTGGAAGAAGGGTAAACCATCGGGTATGCCAGTGGAGTCTGTGAGTTTTATCTATCGTCAAATTAATAATAGATTGCGTAATGGTACGTCATTTTCTAAAAATAATGTTGTTTTATTAATGCATGACGATATGTTTCAAACTAGGAAAGCACAAAAAATGTTAAGTGATTTGATCGATAGTTTGAAATTGCATCCAAATTATGAATTTGCACATATGCGTGACTATCCGAAACAGAAATAAACAATAAAGGCTACACGATCATTGTAGCCTTTATTGTTTTAATTTTGCTTTCTTAAATATTTAGTTAAGATCACGATCGTCTGACCATCAATCTTTCCTTCAATTTGTTCTGTATTATCGAAAACAAGTCGGATATTTTTAACAACAGTACCCAGTGTTGCACGGATTGAAGATCCCTTTACATCTAATGTCTTGGTGAGCACTACGGAATCTCCGTCAAACAATTGTTGTCCGATACTATCCAGGTGAAATTCTACATAGCCATCATTTTCATGATCTCCTGTTTGTTTAGCCCATTCCAAGGTATGATCATCTAGATATAAAATATCTAATGCATCTGAAGCCCAACCTTCATTTTTTAATCGATTCAACATACGCCATGCAGCTACTTGGACAGCAGGTACTTCTGACCACATATTATCGGGTAGGAATTTCCAATATTCGGCATCTAATTGTGTCGTTTTATTGAATTGATCGGCACATTTTTGACATACAACGATGGTGTTTTCGGCATTGGCTTGTAAATCGGGTGGTAATGTGTATAGGACTAAATCTTCAGTTGCTTGACTCAATTCACATTTATTGCCCGCTCTTTCGAAAAGTTGATTTTCTAATTTCATCTAAATTTTGGATAAGTTGCAAATGATAAGTTGCAAACATACTGAATATTTATAATTCTATATCTAAAAATACCAGATATAACAACTCTAAAAATAAAGGATTGATAATTTGGAATATAATTTGCGATGCTGTAAACGATATAATTTGTATCTTATTTAATATTAACTGAAATTAAACTAAAATTGTGTAAACATGAAATGGCAAGGTGGTAGAAAGAGTGACAACTTTGAGGATAGAAGGGGAATGTCCGGTGGTCAAAAACTGACTTTAGGTGGCGTAGGTGGAATAATTGTATTGATTATTGGATTTCTGATGGGGGGAGATCCAGCGCAGTTATTACAACAGGCGCAAAATATGACTGGTACAGAGCAGACTGGACAGCCAAGAGAAATTAGTGAAGAGGAAGCAAAATTAACTGATTTTTCAAGAACTGTTTTAGCGAGTACGGAGACTGTTTGGACGGCACTTTTTAAAGAGCAGTTGGGTAAAAATTATGAAGCAACCAGTTTGGTGGTTTATGATGGAGGTACGGAAACTGATGGATGTGGTGTAGGAAAAGCATCTTACGGACCATTTTATTGCCCGGGAGATCATAAGATCTATTTAGATTTAACTTTCAATCAAGAATTGAAAACAAAATTTGGTGCTAAAGGTGAGTTTGCTTTGGCCTATGTTATCGCACATGAAGTTGGTCATCATATTCAACAACTAGTTGGTTTGCTACCACAGACGAATAATATGCGCGGTAAATTGAGTGAAGTTGAAAATAATAAAATCTCGGTTATGACGGAATTACAAGCCGATTTTTACGCTGGAGTATGGGCGCATCATGTTAATAAACTGTCTGACATAAAGATTGACTACAATGATATCTTGGATGGTATGGCTGCTGCAGAAGCTGTAGGGGATGATAAATTACAGACTCAAGCTCAAGGTTATGCTGTGCCCGATTCTTTCACACATGGAACCTCAGCACAGCGACGTGCCTGGTTTAAAAAAGGATACGATTCTGGTGATATGACAACTGGAAATACTTTCGAAGATCCAAGTTTGAAATAATGATATAAAAAAGACCAGAAAGTTAAAATCTGGTCTTTTTTGATATTTTGGCTAACTTTTAAAATCAGGTTTTTTTATTATTTTCTTTCTGCATATCTTAAGCATACATCTAATTGCGACGATCTGCATGCATAAATTATTGTACAAGTAAATTACAACCGCGTATATCGCTTTGATCAAACCTACCTAATACTTCAAAAGATCCATCATCGTAAATTTTTCCGAGGTCTTGGGTTGCGATAAATGAACATGAATATCGATTTGCTAGGTCAATAACATTGATCGCTCCTGTTTTTTTGTTTGTCGCAAGTGTTAGTGGATCATTTGTTTCTCGAATTAAAATTTTCATCCAATTGGGATGCTTAAATATGCCATTGCCGTAAGAATATCCTTGAGACAGTAATTCTGTCATTCCATATTCAGAATGTATGCCAGAAACCTGAAAGCTTTTACAAAGTAAATCATGAATTTCTTCCCGAACCATTTCTTTACGTTTGCCTTTCATGCCCCCCGTCTCCATGATGATTAATTCTGGAAAAGATAATTCATATTTTTCTATGAAATCTAGTAAGGCAAATGTCACTCCGAAAAGTAATGTCTTCGTCCCTTTTGTTTTTAATTGTAACAGTGTTTGGTATAGTTCTTCGTGATTATACAAAAAATAGTTACTTTCTGGCTGTTGACTATGCTCCATTAAATCATTAATCATATAAATTAGTGAAGATCCAGTACGTTCTAAATAGGAGGGAAGTAGAGCTAATATGGCTATATTTTCAATTTTGCCATAAAATTGTTCAAAAGCAGTTCTGAAACTTTGCTCATAAACTTTTTTTTCAGCAACAAGATGCTTACTGGTAGTCATTCCTGTGGTTCCTGAACTTGTAAATATGATCTCAGGTTGTAGATCATGGGCAATAATTTCCTGAGTTTTAAAAAGCTCGATTGGCAGAAATGGTATTTTAGTGTAATGATCGATCGTATTTATTTTTATATTGAGGTACTGCACATATTTTTTGTAAATACTGACATGTTCCATTTGAAAATGAAAAGTGTCTAAGCAGATTTTATTAAATTCTGTTTGATTTTGAATAGTAAATACCCGATCCCAGTTCATACGCTATAAATTTCAGTACAAACTTAGATAAATTTGTTTTATTTACAATCCTAAATGCATGACAGGTCACTCATGTACCCATTCATTTTTTTGCTTTTGACTAATGTTTGTGCCAATATGAATAATTTCTAGGCTGTTAATATCTGTATTGGATAGTGGCAATGAGGCTATCAATAAAAATTTAGCGCATAAAAAAGGTTCTTGTTAATGTTCAAGAACCTTTTTTTAATATTTTATGTGTATCTGATTACAACATACCGCCATCTACAGGCAATACTTGTCCTGTAACGTATGCCGATAAATCTGATGCAAGAAATAAACATGCATTTGCAACATCTTCTGCTTCTCCAGCACGTTTCAATGGTATACCTGCTTCCCAGCCTGCTACTACTTTCGGATCTAATACTTCTGTCATTTCAGTACGAATAAAACCTGGAGCTACGACATTGGATCTGATATTACGTGAACCTAATTCTTTAGCAACTGATTTTGAAAAGCCAATAATTCCAGCTTTAGAAGCAGCATAATTTGCTTGGCCTGCATTTCCTTGAACGCCTACTACGGAACTCATGTTAATAAAAGAACCCTTACGGTTTTTCATCATGACCTTGGATGCTGCTTTAGTGATATTGAATACGGATTTTAAGTTTACATTGATTACATCGTCCCAATTTTCTTCTGTCATACGCATTAACAAGCCATCTTTTGTAATTCCTGCATTGTTTACAACCACATCAATAGTGCCGAAATCAGCAACGATGTCACTGATTAATTTTTCAGCTTCATCAAATTTTGATGCATCTGAACGGTAACCTTTTACAGTCGTTCCGAAAGCCTGAAGTTCTTGCTCCAAAGCTTGACCTTTTTCCACAGATGATAAATATGTGAATGCCACTTTTGCACCATGTTGTGCAAATACTTCAGCAATTTTTCTTCCTATTCCTTTTGAGGCTCCAGTGATTAGAGCAGTTTTTCCTTCAAGTAATTTCATTCTTTTGTATTATATGTACTATAATGTACTTGCAAAAATGTTAAAACTATACTACAATCGCAACCTTAATATCAATTTAATTTTGGATTCTCGAAAAGCATAATTGAAAAATAAGTTTTAAAAATAGCGACCACTTTAAAGAGTCGGGTTAAATCAAAATAAGGAAAACGTTCAGGTTAGGGAATTCTTAATAATAGTATGGTATTTTTGAATAAGTGGTTTTAAAAAGTACAGTTTTTTGACAAAAGGATTGCGTTAATATAAAAATCTATATTAAATTTGCATCAATCACGAAGACATGAGTAAAAAAACAAAAAATACCAAAGAGGTAGACGTCGTTTTAATTGGCGCAGGTATCATGAGCGCAACTCTAGGCACACTTATTAATGAGTTGAGTCCAGATATTAAAATAGAGATTTTAGAGCGCTTGGATGTTGTTGCAGCAGAGAGTTCAGATGCATGGAATAATGCAGGAACTGGTCACTCTGCATTATGTGAGTTGAATTATACCCCACAACAAGCGGATGGTACGGTTTCAATTGATAAAGCAATCAGTATTGCGGAACAATTTGAAGTATCTAAACAATTTTGGACTTACTTGGTTGATCAAGGAGTTATCAAAAAACCGGAAAACTTTATTCGATCTGTTCCGCACATGAGTGCTGTTTTCGGTGAAAAAGATATTGATTTCCTTCATAAGAGATTTGATGCTTTATCCGAGAATAACTTGTTCAAGGGCATGGAATATACGGAGGATAAAGCGGTTTTAAATGAATGGATTCCATTAATGATGAAAGGTCGTCCTGACGATGATAAAATCGCTGCGACGAAAATGATATTAGGCACGGATGTAAATTTTGGCGCGTTGACGCGTGATTTAGTTGAACATTTGGATGCTAAAGAAAATATTACCTTGCATCTTACCCAAGAAGTACGTGACATTGATAGAAATGACAATGGTACATGGGAATTAGAGGTCAAGGATTTAAAAACTGGTGAAAAAAGATCAATCAACGCTAAATTTGTTTTTATAGGTGCTGGTGGACACTCTTTACTTTTGCTAGAGAAATCGGGTATTCCTGAATCTAAAGGTTATGGAGGATTTCCTGTTGGTGGTCAGTGGTTACGCTGTGTCAATGAAGATGTCATCAAGGATCATCATGCGAAAGTATATGGTAAAGCCTCTATTGGTGCTCCTCCTATGTCTGTGCCACACCTTGATACACGTTATATAGATGGTAAACAGGCTTTGTTGTTTGGACCATATGCTGGTTTTTCTACTAAATTTTTAAAACAAGGTTCTTATTTTGATTTACCTGCTTCGATCAAGTTATCAAATATTAAACCGATGCTATCTGTAGGACGTGACAATATGGATCTCACAAAATATTTAATATCTGAGGTGATGAAAAGTCCCAAAGATAAATTAGATGCTTTGAAACAGTTTATGCCAACAGCGCAATTAGAGGATTGGAAAATAGAAGTTGCTGGCCAACGTGTACAAGTGATCAAAAAGGATGCTAAGCATGGTGGTGTGCTAGAATTTGGAACGGAGGTTGTCTCTTCTGCAGATGGTTCTATTGCAGCGTTGCTAGGTGCCTCACCAGGTGCCTCTACTTCTGTAGCTATCATGATCAAACTTCTGAAAAGATGTTTTCCAGAACGTGCTAAAGCAGATGAATATCGCAAAAAATTGCGAGAAATGATCCCGACGCACGGAAAATCATTAAATGATGATGCAGAGCTTTGTGTAGCGACTAGAAAGCGCACACATACTGCATTAAAGCTTGAGAATTTTAAAGATTAATTTCTTTTAACCATACTTATGGGGTGCTTGCAGTAAATGTACTGGTACAGGCTGAGATTATACCCAAATAACAAGAATTGCTCAATGCCCTGAGCAATTCTTGTTATATACCTGATCCAGATAATGCTGGCGTAGGGATATTTAATTTCAAAAATCTTGCATTTATAGCTATTTCATAAGTGTGTATTATTTTATCTTACACATATTTTAAATGCAGTTAAATCAAATTTTATACGATTTTTTACAGCAGATCAAAGCGACATCTTTGCCTGAATGGTTAGCCGTTGGCTTTGGTGTTTTACAAGTTTGGTTCGCTAAATCTAATAAATCTATCAATTATCTTTTTGGTATTTGTGGTATATTAATGTCAATTTACGTTCTGTTTTTCGCGAAATTATATGGTGAAATAGCCTTAAATATGTACTACCTACTGATGAGTATCTATGGTTGGATGTATTGGCAACAAAACCGTACAGATCATCATGTCATCACGCGATCATCAAAAAATGATTGGATCGTAGTATCATTGATTTGTATCATTGGTTTTATTGTATTTTATTTCGGATTATTGCATGCTACAGACTCTGATATTCCTTTGTGGGATGCGCTTGTGTCCTGTACAGCATGGGCGGGAATGTGGCTACTGGCCAAGCGAAAGATCGAGAATTGGATTTTATTAAATATTAGCAATTTTATGGCAATACCATTGCTGTACCATAAAGATCTGTTCTTGTTTGCGACGTTAACTTTGTTTTTATTTGTCATGGCTTTCTTTGGTTATTTTAACTGGAAAAGAATCCTCAAAAGTGAATTTATATATGATCATGAATCAAACTCAAATTAATCTTATAAAAGACCAGCAACAGCATGCAATTAATTGTAAAGCTATGACTGCAGCACAACTGGATTTAAGTATCTCTGAGAAATGGTTTAAGATATGGGTGCCTAAATGTCTTGGCGGTTTGGAATTTTCTTTGTTAGAAGGAATGCAATTGTTGGAGGAATTGGCTTATTACGATGGTGGTTTAGCTTGGACCATTACTTTGTGCTCGGGAGCTAATTTGTTTGTCGGATTTATCGACCCAAAAATTGGCAAAGAGATCTTTCAGAATTCGCAAGTGTGCCTTGGTGGAAGTGGTCGTGCATCTGGATATGCTGAGCGCGAACAAGGTGGGTATCGGATTAAAGGTCATTGGAAATATGCTACCGGTGCCCCACATCTGACTCATTTTACAGCAAATTGTGTCATCACTGAAAAGGGTATACCTGTATTGGACGAAAATGATCAGCAGCTTATATATTCTTTCTTTTTCGATCGTAATGATGTATTGATTCATTACGATTGGGATACGTTTGGCTTGGAATGTACTGCAAGCCATAGCTTCTCGGTCGAAAATCTTTTTGTGAAAGATTCACGTAGTTTTGTGATTAATGAATCAAAAAGTACGTGGCCTCAGCTTTTGTACCAGTATCCTTTTATTCCGCTTGCCGAATTAACATTACTAGTTAATTTTATCGGTATGTACAAGCGCTTTATTGATCTGGTTGAAAGGTATTTTATTGTGAAATCTCAGGATGAAGTATGGTTAAAGGATAAAGGAAAGCTTTATTTTAAACGATTGGATAAGATACAAGATGATTTTAATAAACGAAGAGATGTTATATATCACTTGGCAGAGCAATCTTGGAGCAATCGAGAAAAAGAAATGGACAATGCTATTATTTATAACAGGATTGCCATTGAAAGTCGGAGCTTCGTATCCAGTATTAAAGATCATGTGATGCAATTATTTCCACTTTGTGGTATTGAAGCTGCACAGCGAGAAAAGGAGATGAACATCGTATTTAGAAATATTTTTACAGCTTCACAGCACAGTTTATTGCAGGAATAATATCGAAGCGATAAATGATATCGCATCGATATTAGCAATTATTGACTTTCAAGTGCTTTTTTTAAATTTATCAGACGATGAAACGAAGGACATTTTTCTAATTCTTTATTCCAACGTTCTAAAGCAGCTATATTGGCTTGTAGAAACTTGGGCATATCGAAGATATGCATATCAACTGTTATCTGTATTTCATCCGGTAATGATGCAGAATCAAAATATTCTTTTAGTTCCTCAATTGTCATAGATCAAAGATAAAATTATAATGTGACAGAAAAAATTTAAGATTATTCTTTGTTTATGTCAAATCATCTATATTTATAAGCTGATGCAAGTTTTACAACAAGATTTGAAGACTCATGAGAATAGAAAAAAGTAGTATTGAAGATTTGGTTGCCCACATGGAATTGTACGATAAAGCGATTGCCTATCAGCATGCCTTAGGCAAAGTGAATTGGTTGGGATTTGAAGAGCGGACTGTACTAGAGGAAATTAGAAGGGGACAGCAGTATAAAATTGTGATAGACAAACAAGTTGCTTGTGTTTTTCTACTCGCTGACTCTGATCCAATTATTTGGGAGGAAAAAAATAAAGAATCGGCGATTTATATTCATCGTATTGCTACTAATCCACTTTTTAGAGGTCAAAATTTTGTTGTCAAGATCATTGATTTTGTAAAAATAATAGCTAAACAAAAACAAAAAGAATTCATAAGAATGGATACTACCGCAGGTAATGAACGACTGAACTATTATTATGAGCAATGCGGTTTTAACATAGTAGCTACTATTGCGCTTCAAGGAAATACTGATATACCTGCGCATTATCGAAATAACTCATTTACACTTTTTGAAATGAGGGTATAATATCATTTTTTATACTCATAATTTATTGTCTGTAAGCAATGCTTATGATCGGTGAAAGGGCCGATTCTATAAATTTTTCTTTTTAATTTACAGTGCTAATTTCTACTCATATATGTTATTGGAAGATAAGCTGTCAATAATCAATAGGGTAGATCGCATAGGGAAAGATAACGTATTTATTTCTTTGGGTATAATTTTTTAAATGCATTGTATACGGCTTGGTGAACAATTGTTGCGTGCAATTCTTGTGGTAAATAGTCAAAACATACATTGATGTTATTGGTTTGTTTCAACATTTTATTAAAGTTGATTGATTCCTTGTACATTTTGACGTCTTCATCTTTATTAGGAACTCCTAAATAGACGTTTAATGGATTGTTGACATGAGCATGTAATGCATCTTTAGATTCATGTAATAACTTTTGTTCTCCCCACCACAGGCTTGGTGCTATAATGATATACTTACTAAACAAATGGGGCTTCTTCACTAGAATTTCAGATGCTAACAGACCTGCTAATGATTCTCCAATAATGGTACGATCTGTATTTGCATGATATTTATTTTCCATGTAGGGCTGTAGTTCTTTTTCCAGAAATGCAATGTATGCTGCTGATTTTCCGTACTGAGAAAAATTTTCTTTCTTAAAACCTTCTTTTTCCAGGAAGTCGAGGTTGGGAACTGCAAAGGTGAAATCTCTTTTTCTATTCGTATTTTCGATCCCAACAATAATTGATTTTGGAAATTGCGCAATCCACGGTTGTGTATAATAACGAACGATCCCAACTAGATGAATAAAATCTTCTTCTACACCACCATCTAATATATAAATAATGGGGTATTTGATCGTGTCGGTAGCACTATAATTTTCTGGTAAATATATATTGATTGTTCTGTTTTCTCCAAGTACTGTAGAATGTATATGATCTATTTGTCTGGAGTTGCTAACTTAGTCGGCAGTGTAAGTTAAGAACAATAAATATCTTAATTTTGAAACGATGACTATAATCCGTAAAAAATATGATCGCACCTTTAAAGAACG
>Ga0308165_1002762_pt1 | contig 20119 bp, 17 predicted proteins | sample PhyWR2_FD_201032 | JGI IMG/M metagenome (GOLD analysis project Ga0308165, IMG submission 201032) | Phyllosphere microbial communities from UC Gill Tract Community Farm, Albany, California, United States - DLSLW.R2 | ecosystem: Host-associated > Plants > Phyllosphere > Unclassified | place: USA...
TTCCAACTTACGGTCCTTGTAATAAAATTCTTTATCCTCATCGGTTATTTGCCTGATCACCCTGCAAGGATTTCCGGCTGCGAAAACGTTATCGGGAATGCTTCTTGTAACCACGCTTCCTGAGCCGATTACGACGTTTGAGCCAATGGTTACGCCAGGATTGATTACTACATTGCCGCCAATCCAAACGCTGTTGCCTATCGAAATTTCTTGTGCCCATTCGTGTTCCTGATCTCTCAGGTGCGAATGGATCGGGTGGCCTGCAGTATAAATGGCCACATTTGGGGCAATAAACACGTTGTTGCCGATGCTTACCTTGGCGCAATCTAAAATGGTTAAATTAAAGTTTGCATAAAAATTATCGCCTATTTCAATATTGTAGCCGTAATCGCAACGAAACGGAGGTTCAACATAAAACATCCTTTCGGTTCTGCCGAAAAGCCGTTTTAATAACTCCTTGCGCTGCTTTATAAATTTAGGAGCCAGATTATTGAATTCAAAAATAATGTCGCGGGCTTTTAACCGTTCTTTTGCTAATTCTGTATCGTTTGCAAAGTAGGCTTGGCCAGCCAGCATTTTCTGTTTTTCGGTGGGTGTGTTATTTTCCATTTGTTTAAGGGCTCGGGTTGCCTTCACTCGTTATTTCGAGGTGTATGTATTGCGTGGTTGTTGCTTATTAAGCAAAGGCCGTCATATCGATTGAGATATCTCTTTCTGGTAGCACTAATTTAAAGCGAGCACTGCTAGGCGGACAGATTTCTCGGCTGCGCTCGAAATGACGATGAAGTACCCTATATATAAAAACGGGGCTACCGAAAACCCCGATTGCCCCGCTGAAATTGCTTTCCCCAAATTATTTTAACGGATTTGGGTCGATTTTATTTTAAGGCCGGTCTTTTGCCAATGCTTTTTCGGCAATCTCAACAGCTTTTTTCTCTCTCCAGTTCGCGTACTTTCCTTTGAAGGTCATTTTAATCAAGCTATCAATCGCTCCATGGGTAAATAAGCTCCAAACGCTGGCAATTTTACGAGAGATCGATTGATCCCAGGCACGTAGGCTCAGCGAAAATGATCCGTCTACATATTTCATCCAGTGCCACATTCCGGTTGGCATAAACAACGTATCGCCATGTTCGAGGAAAACCTCGTAACCTTCTACACCGTTTAAGGCAGGGAATTTTTCAAAATCAGGATTGTCTACCTTGTAATCTTCCAGTGCGTAAGTAGCATTCGGAAGGCAGTACAATCTGTCTTTCCATTTGTAATCGAAAAGAATAATGTGTTTTCTACCGCCAAAGTGCGTATGAAAAATGTGCGGTAAATCGATATCGTAATGTAAAAAGGTAACTGAGTTAGAACCTCCAAAAAACATTGCAGGCATGCTTTCTATAAAGCCGCCCATTAAATCTTTCGGAATTTTAATGTCGTTAATTAAGCTGGGAACTTTTTTAAACAAGTTAAAAAAGAAAATTCGCAGTTCGGTCGGCTCACGCTTGATTAAGTCAAGGTAATCGCCAAACTTCATATGCGCAGTAGCTGCATTAATAGGCTTCGAAGGATCTGCCTTAGAGTTGTCGTAAAGTGGAACTTCGAGGTCGCCTCCAATTTCTTTTAAATACTCAGTGGTCCATTTTTCTCTTGCGGGCCAGTCCTTAGTTAAACCTCTTATAACTAATGGTTTTTTCGTTTTTAAATAGTTTTTTTTGAAATCTTCGGGAGTAATATTCTCGACGATGTCTACAGGCTTTAATATGAAACTCATGCGTTTTAAATCGGTTATATATTCCCGAACAACAAATGTGTAAATTTTATTTTACAAAAAATATAGCTGCAAAGAAAAGTGACGTAAATTACTTATTTCAGCATTTGGGTACTCCACTTAAAGAGATGATTATGAGTTATTACCCTGCTTTGCTGTGGAAAATCATGTAAACATGCATTTAATGCTGTTTCGTTTATGCCAAAGCCTTCTTTCCTACGATCTCCGCATAAGCAGCATCCCATAAATCGATCCGTTTCTGCAGCGATTGTTTTGCAGTTTCCTCCGCTTCAGCCCAAAAATTCTCCTCTTTTTCGCAAAGCTTTTCCGTCATCGATAGCGCCAAGTGACTATGATGATCTCCATCAACCTCGATATGTCGCTCCAGATAGTATTTAAAAACAGATACCTTATCTGGCTGAGTGCTATTTAAATCATTTACCATGCTGAAAAACATATTCGGAATGAGGTCTTCGCGGCCGAATGTGAAGCTCGATGCCTGCAAATGAGTTTTTTCACTATTGATAACCTCAAATGTAGCGTTTACAAAATCTCTCGCCGCCTGTGGAACCTGCGCCAGCTCAAAAGCCATATCGAAATTACGTCCTTTTTGCAGCGACAGTAAGAAATGCTGAATAGGGCGTACGTCGGCACCACATTGCACCATGGCATCTAAATACAACTCAAAATGGCTCTTTACAGTTCCCTCAGCATCAACATCACTTTCTTCGCCAGCTACAATTTCGTTAATCAACTGTCGTGTAATCGCATCGCCGACCGGAAACCACGGCAACGTAGTGCAGGTGAGGTTAATCTGCAACGCCTTAAGTAGCGACATAAAATCCCAAACGGCATAAATATGGTGTTCCATAAATATCTGGAGGTCTTCAAGCTCGCTAATTGCCGAATATACTTTATGATTGATAATGCGCTGCCTTAAAGGTTCGATATTCTCCTGGATTTTTAAAATGTTTGGGTGCATGGTTATTTATTGAGTGAATGCTTGAATTAGTGAGTAAGTGAATGCTGGAATTATTGAGTGAGTGTTTGAATTAGTGAATGATCGAATTATTGAATGTTTCATAAAGCATGTTCAGTTATCTCTTTCGTTCAATCATCCTTTGTTTTCAGTTTGAAATAATTGCTAAAGCCCGATCCATAGTCGCTAGATGCATTCAATCATTCTGTCTGTCTGTCATTCATTCATCCATTCAATCCTTCTATCGTGGTAAGTTTTTTTCTAAGGCTTTTTTTGCCCTTTTAATCGCCAGGTTTTCTTTCCAACTCATGTATTTCTCTCTGTAGTTGGACTTCATAAAGTCGTCAAATTTACGCTGTAAAGTTAAGTTGTACAAACTTTTCGCCTTAACAGCCCAGCTTTTATCCCAGGCCCTTAAGCTAATAGAAAAAGAACCGTCTAAGTATTTCATCCAGTGCCAGTAACCTGTAGGCATAAATAAGGTATCGCCATGGTCCAAAAATGCCTCAACACCTTTAACCCCTTTTAGCGCCGGGTATCGTTCAAAATCCGGGTTTTCTACATCATAATCTTCCAGGGCATAAGTGGCATAGGGGATCTGGTATAAGCGCTTTTTCCATTTATTATCAAACAAAATTACATGTTTACGCCCGTTAAAATGCGTATGGAAAATATGAGCCAGGTCTATATCATAATGTAAAAAGGTAACCGAACCCTTTCCGCCGAAGAACATATTTGGGTAGCTGTCCAAAAATCCGCCCATCAAATCTTTAGGAGCGATGTAATCGTCTAAAAGTCTCGGAGCAAACTTAATCGGGTCGAACAAGAAAATGCGCAAATCAGTCGGCACTTCTTTAATTAGATCAATATAGTCGCTAAACTTCATTTCCGCCGCCGAAGCATTTATGGGCTTACTTGGGTCTGCCTTTGCACTGTCGTAAAGTGGAACAGTTTTCTCACCTACAACCTCTTTTAAATAATCTAAAGTCCATTTTTTGTAGGCTGGCCACTGGTGTGCCCTGTTTTTAATTACAAGTGGCCTGCGTGGAATCAGGTAGTTCTTTTCGAAATCAGATTTAGATATTTCTTCAACAACATCTATGGGAGATAAGTCGAATTTCATATTAAGCAAATATTAAAGCCACAAAATTAAATACTTAAGAGGCTCAAAAAGGAACTAATTAAAAAATTTAAACAAAGCTGACAAAAAAAGAAGGGGGCGATTAAATCCGAAAAAAAAACGTTTCTGCAATCTGCAAAAACGCTATATTAAATAATCACACGGGACGTGATGTATTTTCGGGATATTTTGTGACTTGTTTAAATATACGTTGGCAATTAAGTCACGGTTTTCGAAATGATCAAAAAATTTTTAAATCCAAAAAACGCTTCTGCAATGCAGAAGCGTTTTTGTTTAAGTTCGTTGTTAAACGAATTATTTCGGCATTAAAACAGTGTCTACAACATGTACAACTCCATTTTTTTGATTTACATCAGCAATGGTAACTGTGCTCATACCGCCTTTTTCGTCTTTTAACACCAATTTTTTGCCTTCCATCCAGGCCCAAAGCTTGCCACCCTCAACAGTTGTTAATTCGGCTTTGCCACCGCCTGCTTTAATCGCTTTTGCTATTGCTTTGTTATCCATTTTACCCGCAACAACATGGTAAGTTAAAATTTTTGTCAACGTGGCTTTGTTCTCTGGTTTTACCAACATATCAACCGTTCCTGCAGGTAATTTATCAAATGCAGCATTAGTTGGAGCAAAAACAGTAAACGGACCAGCGCCTTTCAAAGTTTCAACCAGGCCTGCTGCTTTTACTGCTGCAACCAAAGTGGTGTGGTCTTTAGAATTTACTGCATTGTCTACGATATCTTTGCTGGCATACATGGCGGCACCGCCAACCATCGGGTTTTTTTGAGCGTAAACTTGTGATGAAAATGCCATAGTAACTACGGCAACAGCTGATAGGATTAAATTTTTCATTATTTCTTTTTTTAAGTTTCTGTTATTTGTCTCCATTTACGACGGTTAACAGATGCTTGGTTTTTGTAAAAAGAAATATTGTTTGTAAAATACTGATATTTAGTGTTTTATTTTTTATTAATCGGGTTGACTAGAGACTTGCGACTGGGCACTTTTTACTTTAATAAACTAGGTCACCTTCGCTTCTCTGATTTTTTTAGAGAAATAACCTGGAAAGAACCGCTTCAACCAAATCGCTTTTGTTTCTTTACCACCGATGTAAACTTCTTCTTTTTTGGCTGCAACCGCTTTTACTATTTCCCTTGCGCAAACATCAGCAGGCATACCATTCGCTTGAGCATCATCCATCGTTCCCTGGTGCTGGCCAGTAGCTGTCAGTGCATTCACAGAAACATTGGTTTTTATAAAGCCGGGACAAACGATGGTAATGTCGATGTTTTGACCGAAAATTTCAGACCGTAAAGAGTCGAAATAGCCGTGTAGCGCATGTTTTGAAGCGGAATAGGCCGAACGCAGCTTGGTGCCAAATTTGCCTACTAAGCTGCTCACAACTACAATCTGACCACCGCCATTTTCTATCATCGATGGCAAAACGGCTTTACTTAGCAATACAGTTCCCCAAAAATTAGTGTCCATAATTTTACGTTCTGTATCAATAGCTGTTTTTAAAGCAAGGCCACGCTGACTAACGCCACCGCTGTTTATTAAAAGATCTATTTTTCCGAAAATTTTCAGGGCGTCTTCAGCTTTACCGGGTAGGGTTTCTGGGTCACTTAAATCAAACGGCAAAACGTGTACACTAAACGAGTTTTGACAATTTGCCTTAACCCTAAAAAGCTCGTCGCGATTCCGTGCAGAAATGATCAGCTTATTTCCAGCTTTAAAATATTCGTAAACCAAGGCCTCACCGATTCCCGACGAAGCGCCTGTAATCCATACAATTTTAGACATACCTATTTAATTATTGAATTTTGAATGATAGATAGAATTTTGATTGTTTGAAGTCATCCATAAATATGTACAGATTCATCCGATGACTTTACTGTTTATCGATCCTTCATTCCGCCACTCAATCCTCCATTTAATCATTCATTCATTCTCTCACTCACTCACTCAATCATTCACTCAATCATTCTCTCCCTCACTTACTATAAACAATTCTGATGCAATGTGGTCGGCAAAAAGTTTTCCGTCTTTAGTTAGTTTTACTCGGTCGGCGTCAGTCAAAAGCCATCCCTTGTCGTTTAAACTGCGTAAATTATATTTGGTTTGATCCAAAAAATCGCTGCCAAAATCGAGCTTTATTTTTTGAAGATCCATGCCCCACATCGTACGTAAAGACGTCATAACATATTCGTTAAAGCGATCATTTACGCTCAGTTCCTCAACCACTTCCGGCAATTTGTTTTTGGCCAACTCTTGCATGTAAAGTGCATTGTTTGCAGGGTTCATATACCTGTTAATGCCATTAAAACCATGCGCTGAGGGACCGATTCCGATATAGTCTACGCCTCTCCAATAATTAGTGTTGTGCACGGCGTAGCATCCGGGCCTGGCGAAGTTCGATATTTCGTAATGTTCGAAGCCCGCAGTCGTCAATTCGTCCATCAGCGTTACAAACTGTGCAGCACTTTGCTGGTCGCTAACCGGAATTTGCTTTCGGTTTTTTATTGCATGTGCCAAGGCGGTTAGGGGTTCTACCGTTAAAGCGTAGGCCGAAATATGCGGTACATCAAGCGCAATCGCCTTATAGATATTGGTTTGCCATTTATCGTCGCTAAGCAACGGATAGCCGTAAATTAAATCCAAGGTTAGGTTCTCAAATCCCGCATCCTGACTTCGCTTAATGCTATCTTCCGCTTCGGCGGCATTGTGTGCACGGTTCATCCACGCCAAGTCTTCATCAAAAAAAGATTGAATGCCCACGCTAAAGCGGTTAACAGGTAGCTGCCTCAGTTCTTTCAGCTTAGAAGCGGTTAAGTCGTCAGGATTCGTTTCTATGGTAATCTCAGCCGTTGTCGTTACCGAAAAGTTTGCCGTTATGGCATCGAAAATCTTTTGTAGTGCTTGTTCTGATAAAATTGAAGGTGTACCCCCGCCTAAATAAATAGAACCTACTTGGTCGGTTATCCGATCTTTTTTCAACCTTATTTCTTTACAAATGGCCTCTACCATTTCATCAGCATATTTTAACGAAGTGCTAAAATGGAAATCGCAATAGTGACAAGCTTTTTTGCAAAAAGGAATATGGATATAAATGCCAGACATCGCCGCAAAGATACGTCAATAATTGGGGCGATTTATTTGGTTTAGGTAACATTTGGTTTTTCTCTCATCAGCGCTAACAAATTTATCCGCTTAGATTTGGAGCAGAAGGCAAACGCTTCAAACAATTTATTTTAGTGCTGACACTATCTCCTTAAACTCATCCAACGATACAATGGTAATCTTTGGAAAATCAATCGACTTCAAAGGGTTGAAATGTTTGTCGTTGGTAATCAGGTAATCCGCATTTCCAGCGATAGTTAAGTCGGCAAACTTATTGTCATCTGGATCAAGTTCTACAAGTTGCCATTTAAAGAAAGGCGCTATAAATTCGACATTTGGGGCAACACTAAGTATGGAATAGATTATGATGGCAGTACTTTCGGAATAGATATCAGTCAGCTTTTCAATGTATTCTGATAGGATTTCGTTACTGATAAGCCAATCAAAACGTTCATCTTTAAAAGCTTGATAAAGCCAATAATGTCTGCTTTTGGAGGGATAGAGGCTAATAAACAATTAGTGTCGATAACAACACGCATTAGCTATCAGCATTTAAAATATTATCAAAGTCATCCTGCGTGTAACCTTTATCCTCGACAGCCTTCGTTACTTCTTTATCCAAAAAGCCCGAATAATGGTTAACCATAACCCTTTTGAGTTCAAGAGTTTCTTCCTCGGACATAGGCCTGTTAAACAACCTTAATAGGCTTACTTGTAAAGGATTTAGTTCCGTATGTTGATTTAAGGTAATTGCCATAGCTTTATTGAAATATTAACAAAAATACAAAAAAAATAATTTTTACTTTCTCATGTCTTTTGGTGTCGCCTCTCGCCAATAGCGTTTGCCGTCCTTTACACCATCCCAAACGTCGGTAACTGCCGATAATTTTAAATGGGCTTCTTTTTCTTTAAGCACTAAATTTTTACAGATTTTCCTGAATCGAGCATTCCATCTTTTCTTATCTTTTTTCTCTGATTTTGCAGGGGATAAATTGCCGAAAACTGGTGTTTTTCTTAGTGATCTAGACATGTGTTCTGATACTTATTTGTTACTCCTTGTTTGTAATTAACTGTAAATTAGGCTAATATTCTATTACAGACATCGCCGCAAAGATACGTCAATAATTGAGGCGATTTATTTTGTTTAGGTAAACAATTATTATTCGTTTACTTTTGCATTCTTAAAGTTCTTGATTGTTAAGCATGCCGAAATACATTTTCCTTTTATTAGCACTTTTGTTGTCTGCAAATCTTCTTTGGGGACAAGAAACGCCTGCTGATATCGATTCTGCTTCGGTAGTTAAGTATCAGTATAAGCGCTACCGCGTTGATTCGGCAACGTTAGCCAGGCAAATTTTCGTTACCGATTCGCTTATGAGGCACACCTGGGTGCTGCCCGATAGCCTAATTAATAAGGCCGCTTTACTCGATTCATTGCAAAAAGAGTATGTTTTTCCGAAGCTCGACCTGATCGAATGGCAAAAGAAGTATCAGCACCTAAAGAAAAAGGCCAACCCTTATCAGTTGGGCACACGTATTCGGAAGGGGAATGTTGGCTTATTGGGCTTTATTTTCCTGATGCTCATTGTTTTCGCCGTTTTAAAGAACGCATTTTCTAAACAGCTTTCGGCCATTGTGCAATCCTTTTTTAGTAACCGGGTGTTAAACAACATTAATAAAGAAGATAATCTTTTTAGTTCCTGGCCATTTTTGCTGTTGTTTGTGCAGTTTGGCTTTGTTTTCGGGATGTTCTTTTTCCTTGTGGCACAATGGAAAGATATGTATCAGGCGAAGGACGGATTTAAGTTCTTTTTCTCCATTTCGCTCATTATCATCGTGTTTTATGCGCTGAAGTTAATCGTCCTTCGTTTCCTTGGCTACCTGTTCAACGTGCAGAAACCGGTTGGAGAATACATATCAATCTTGTACCTCAGCTACTTTAATGCATCGTTATTATTTATCCCATTGGTGGTATCGTTTGCACTTTCTCCGCTCAAATACGGAGAAGTATATATTGTGTTGGCGTTCTTATTGTTAGCGGTGATTTTTACGTTCCAATTGCTGAGGGCAGGGGTTACCATACTTTCTAACAATAAGTTTTCGCGAATGCATTTAATTTTGTACTTTTGCGCCCTCGAAATATGTCCTATTTTAATACTAATTAAAACGATAGGATTGTAGCAGGAAAAGGAAAAAATGCAAGAAAACAACGACTCCAGAATTCGCAAAGTGAAAAGTATTTTGGTAACATTACCAAAACCTGAAACAGAAAAATCTCCTTATTACGACTTGGCTAAAAAGCACAATCTAAAGGTTGATTTTAGGTCTTTTATTCACGTAGAAGGAGTACCAGCAAGGGACTTTAGAAAGGATAAGATCAACTTGGCTGATTTTACAGCGGTTATTTTTACCAGTAGAAATGCCGCAGATCATTTCTTTAGAATATGTGAGGAAATGCGTTACGATGTGCCAGCAGAACTAAAATATTTCTGCCTATCTGAAACAATCGCTTTGTATCTCCAAAAATACATTCAGTATCGTAAACGTAAGATTTTCTTTGGCAAACAAACAGCGGCAGACCTGGCCGAAGTGCTGAAAAAACATGCAAACGAAAAGTTTTTGTATCCATGTTCTGATGTAGCTACCGAGGATACAATGAAATTTCTCGAAAAAAGCGGATACGACTTCACTCCGGCTGTTCTTTTCAGAACGGTCGTTAGCGATTTGTCTGATTTAGCAGAAGTGTTTTACGATGTTATTGCGTTCTTCAGTCCTTCCAGCATTCAATCGTTGTTCAAGAACTTTCCCGATTTTAAACAAAACAATACCCGTATCGCAGCCTTCGGAGTGAACACAAGCAAGGCCTGCGCCGAAATGGACCTGATTGTAGATATCGCTGCACCAACCCCAGGTGTGCCTTCAATGACTATGGCCATTGAAAATTATATCAAAATATCTAACAAATAATACATCCGACAATTTATTTTCAGTCGACACAATAAATGCATAACTTTGCTGTTATAAGAGAGTTATGCATTTTTTGTAACAAGAATATTAGACGGTTACCTGCACTATACAAACTTTATTGCAAGTAAAAGGTTGATTTCGTGTAAATAATTTGCTTTTGTTAATAATTTCAGTGATTTTTGATAAAATTGCTCCTAATCGTGCTTTGCACACTATAAAAAATATGAAGAAAATATACCTTCTAGCTATTGTAGGTATAACTGTATTGCTATCAAGTTGTGGCCGTGGAGGTCAGGGCGAGTTAGTAGGCGCTTATAACCGAAAATTTAAAAACAATAGGATTCCCCTAGGCATGGTCTATATCCCGCCCGGACATACTCCGCTTGGAGGTTCTGATGAAGACATTACGTTTTCGCAGAATGGGCCAAGTAGAATGACTACCATCAGTGCCTTCTTTATGGATCAAACCGAAATTTCCAATGCCGAGTATCGTCAGTTTACAAACTGGGTTCGCGATTCTATAGCCGTTACCATGATGGGCTTACCAGCACAGTATACGGTTACCCCGCGAAATGGAACTGCAACTGCAGTAGGCGGCGAAAAAAATATCGATTGGAAAAAAGTAGGTCCTAATGGCTCAAATCTCTGGCGTACCCGCGGTAGAGGTACAAACCAGGCGCAACAAAGCCAGTTAGATGGCATGTACTATTCGGGCCTCGATGCACTGCCGGGAAAAAAAGAGTTTGATGTTCGTAAATTCGAGTATACCTATGCTGAGTTAAATATGGATAAAGCGGCCGCAGGTCACAAAGATCCAAATAGTAAGCGTCAGGATTATATCGATCGCTTTACTATTGCCATTTATCCTGATACGATGGTATGGAAAACCGATTATTCCTATTCGCAAAACGACCCGATGGTTCGTGGCTACTATAACCACCCTTCTTACGATGATTACCCTGTAGTTGGTGTAAGCTGGGAGCAGGCCAAAGCATTCTCGCACTGGCGTACCCGCCTTTACGATGGTGTGGCCGTGGCCAGGAAGTTGCCTGCAGGTTCGAGATCGGATTACAGATTGCCGGCAGAAACTGAGTTTGAATATGCAGCACGTGGTGGTAATACAAAGACCAAATATCCGTGGGGAGGTCCTTATATCAGAAACACCAAAGGCTGTTTACAAGCCAACTTTAAACCAGGTCGCGGCGATTACTCAAGCGATGGAGGTATTTATACCGTTGGTGTACGTTCTTATTTTCCGAACGATTACGGCTTATATAACATGGCTGGAAACGTTTCTGAGTGGACGATCACCTCTTATAACAAAAGTGCATCTCCTTTACTTCATGATTTGAACCCGAATTTTACCTACGATGCTGGTGAAAACGACAGCAAATACAAAAAACGCAAAGTAGTTAAGGGTGGATCGTGGAAGGACACAGGGTACTTCCTTCAAAACGCAGTAGCTACTTACGAGTATCAAGATACGCAAAGATCGTATATCGGATTTAGGTGTGTATCTTCTTATCCGGGTACAGACTTAAGAAACTAAAATCAAACCAAACAACAACTAAAAAAAGAAAAACATCAACATCTTATGGCAGCAAAAAAAACACCAAGCTGGTTAAACCCGGCAATTTCATTTGGAGCAAGTATTGTAATTATTGGGGCATTGTGCAAAATTCTACACATTGGTGGAATTTTCGGGAGCTATGCAATTGGAATTGGATTGGGCGTTGAGGCATTTTTATTCGCCTTAACTGGATTTTATCCACCTGAGCCTGAACCAGCATGGGAAAGAGTTTACCCTGAGCTGAGACCTGATTATAAGGGCGAGCTGCCAACTGCATCTGCAAGACCTGTTGCGGCGGTATCTTCTGCATCAAATACAGCGGCATTAGATAAAATGTTATCTGACGCAAAAATAGGACCTGAATTAATTGAAAGCTTAGGCGCTGGCTTACGCACCTTTGGCGATAAAGTAGCTACAATTTCTAACGTTGCAGACGCATCGACAGCTACAAACGAATTTACAAGCAAAGTTAAAACCGCTTCTGCAGGTTTCGACAACCTGAGCGCTTCTTTCGAAAAAGCCACAGCAAATTTAAAGGCGATGGGCGAGAGCAATGTCGATTCTCAAGCTTACCACGATCAGGTAAACAATTTGGCAAAAAACTTATCGGCGCTAAATGCGGTGTACGAATTGGAATTGCAAGATTCTAGCGCACACTTAAAATCGATGAACAAGTTTTACGCTAACCTATCGCTCACCATGCAAAACTTTAACGAATCGATGGAAGACTCGAAACAATTTAAAGAAGAGGTAAATAAGTTAGCTAAAAACCTATCATCACTAAATGCAATTTATGGCAATATGTTATCAGCCATGAACGGCCCACGTGTATAATTTATTTAGTTTTAATTTTTAAAAAAAGAAAGCTACATAACACATGGCAGGCGGAAAAGAAACAACAAGGCAGCGGATGATCAATATCATGTATTTGGTATTGTTGGCCATGCTCGCCTTAAACGTATCAGATACTGTTTTAGATGCATTCAAAAATATTAACGATAGTTTGGATACTTCTAAAAACAACGTAAACACAAGCATTAATCAGTTGTTTTCTGCTTTCGAAAATTCGAAGTTGAAAGAGGAGCCAGCACGTGCGCAGCCGATCTACGACAAGGCATTGAAAGCTAGAGCGGCAGCTGATGAACTGGATAGTTATATCGAAAAGATAAAAAAACAGTTTACCACCGAGGGCGATGGAATTAACCCGGAGACCGGTGATTTGGTAAACCGTGATAATCAGGATATCGCACAGCATATCATGATTAACCAAAAGGAAGGTGAAAAGCTAAAGGCAAAAATTAACGCGACACGCGAGAAATTAATAGCGCTTTTAGATCCTGCGGACAGAGCAAACGTGTCGTTTTCTTTGGAGGCTAAAGATCCCGTTAGAAAAAGAAAAGGCAACTGGCAAGAAACTTACTTTGGTGAGGGCACGCCTTTAACTGCTGCAATGACGGTTTTAACCAAGCTTCAGGCCGATACAAAAAATGCGGAGGCAGAGGTGATTAAAAAGTTGTTTGGTAATATGGATAAGGCGCAGGTAAACTTAGATCAGTTTGCGGCCGTAGCTGTTGCACCAACATCGTACGTTATTCAAGGCCAGCCGTATACCGCTGAGGTATTTTTAACAGCCAGCGATTCAAGATCAACTCCTGATATTACTGTAAATGGTAATAAATTATCGGTTAGAGACGGTAAAGGAACTTACACAGGCGCTACAGGTAACGTGGGTGAGTTTACATGGGTGGGTACAATTCGTGTTCGCCAAACCGACGGACAGATAAAGGAGTACAAAACGCAGCCTCAAAAATATCAGGTGGCCAAGCCATCGGCAAACGTATCATCAGTTAAAATGAATGTTATTTATGCCGGTATTCCGAATCCGTTCGCAGTATCTGCAGCTGGTTTTCCTTTAGAGTCTGTTAAAGCATCCATATCATCAGGAAGCATGTCGGGCCGTAATGGTAACTACATGGTTAGCGTTTCAGGTGGTCAGGTTGGCTCAGAAGTTACGATCAATGTAAGTGCCAATAATGGCGGTAAAACCATCAATTTAGGTTCGCAAAAGTTTAGGGTTAAGGCTATTCCTGCGCCGATTGCAAAAGTTGGCGGTAGAATTGGCGGCGACATTTCATCAGTTCAGTTAAAAAGTGAAACTGAAATTGAGGCTGATTTAGATGATTTCCCTTTTGATGTAAGCTTTAAAATATTGAGGTACAAAATAACTGTGATAAAACCGCGTTCTGAAGCTGTTACTATACAAGGTAGTGGTGGTAACTTTACCGGAGCGGTAAGAAGTGCAATGAATGCAATTACACCAGGATCGAAGGTATTTTTTGATGATATCGTTTGTCAGGGTCCTGATGGCAGGCAGAAGATATTGCCTTCGGTATCATTCAACGTAAATAAATAGAAGATGAAAAGGATTTTGAGTATTGCAGTTTTCGTGGTGTTAACAACGTTGGCCTTTGCACAAACTACGCCAACAAAATTGGTTCCTAAAACCACGCCGGCAACTACCAATGCGGAGTTGCCACTTGCTGCTGCAACAACGACAAAGAAAAAGCTGAAAATTCCACCAAGAGATGGATTTTATGCACGTAAGGATGTCGACAGTACAGAAATGGTGCCTTTTGCCGATGTGAGAGAAGAGGATGTGTTTTATGCAAAACGGATTTGGCGTGAAATTGATTTACGCGACACGGTAAACTCAGTGCTAAGATCGCCAAAAGGACGCCTTATTGATGTACTCATTTCATCGATCAAAGATGAAGAGTTAACGGCTTATGCACCGTTCGATAGCCTCTTAAATGAGGATGATGCGTTCCACAACCCCATGAGTGCCGATTCTGCAACCAAAGCGGCGTTAGGAACCTCAGAGGTATCGAATAATAAAACTGGAACAGTAACAACGGTAGTTAACGACTTTAATCCTGAGGCGTTTGTAAAGTATAGAATTAAGGAAGATTGGATTTTTGATACCAAGCGTTCCATTTTCGAGCCTCGCATTGTAGGCATTGCGCCGTTAACTTATAACGAAACATCGAAAACATGGCAGCCCGTTTTTTGGGTAGCTTATGAGGAATTACGACCTATCATCGCCCACAAGCGCCTGATTAATACAAACAACGACGCTTCGAATTTAAGCTTCGACGATTTCTTCATCCGTCGTTTGTTCAGCAGCTACATCGTTAAAGAATCTAATCCGGGAGATAACAAAATTAAGGATATGATTACCGATCCGCGTGAGCGATTATACGAATCGGAAAGAATTAAAAAGTCGGTTCTCGATTACGAACAAGGACTTTGGGAATATTAACTAGTCTTTAGTCGTGAGTCTAAAGTCTTTTTGCAAAGTTTTAAAACAGAAAAGCTTCGATGAAAATCGGAGCTTTTTTTATAAGAAATTCGTCATTGCGAGGCACGAAGCAATCTAAATATCAGTAGTGAGATTGCTTCGTGCCTTGCTACAGGGTGCCCCTTTGGGGCAATGACGTTATGGCGCACATGCAAAGTGCTAAACTTCGTAAGACATCAATGGTAAGACCATTTTGAGAAGAGAAGCAATGATAACATTTCGACCGAAGTGGAGAACTCTTTGAGTTTGCATAACGGTTAGTCACTTAATTATGTTTGGCTTTAAGTAACGTCATTACTTTTCCTGATTAAAATAGGCCAGCAACGTAGCCGCCTGTTTTTTATTTAAAACTTCGGCCAGCTCCGCTTCTGTAGCTTCCTTGATTTTTTTAACTGATTTAAAGCGTTTCAACAGCTTGTCTGCCGTGGTTTTGCCAATACCACCTATTTGCTCAAGCTCCGTCTTCAGCGTTCCCTGATCGCGTTTTTTACGGTGGAATGTAATCCCGAAGCGGTGCGCCTCGTCTCGCAGTTGCTGAATGATCTTCAGCGTTTCCGATTTCTTGTCCAGATAAAGCGGGTACGAGTCGCCCGGATAAAACAACTCCTCAAGGCGTTTAGCAATACCTATAATGGTAACCTGGTTCTCTATGCCCAACAATTTTAAGCTTTTTACAGCCGACGACAGCTGGCCCTTACCACCATCGATGATGATCAACTGTGGCAATGCCTCTCCCTCGTCAAGCATTCTCCGGTACCGGCGAAACACCGCTTCTTCCATTGTAGCAAAATCGTTTGGCCCCTCAACCGTTTTCACGTTGAAATGTCGGTAATCTTTCTTTGAGGGTTTGGCATCCTTAAAAACTACAATAGCCGAAACCGGGTATTTCCCTTGAAAGTTCGAGTTATCAAAACACTCAATATGTTTGGGGAGCTGCGTTAACCGTAAATCCTTTTGCATGGTTGTTAAGATACGATCCGTGCGCAAATCCGGGTTCAGCTTCTCGTATTGATTTAATTTTTCCTTTTTGAAGAAAAGCACGTTCTTTTGCGATAGCTCCAACAGCTTTTTCTTTTCTCCGAGTTTTGGAACAGTAAATTTCAGTCGTTCATCCGCTAGAGACAGTTCGAATGGAACAATGATTTCTCGCGATGTGCTGTTAAATTTGGTTCTGAACTCGAGCATTGCCGTAATTAGCAGCTCATCGTCACTTTCATCCAGCTGCTTTTTAATCTCAATCGTTTGCGTCTGAATGATGGTGCCATTCATCACTTTGAGATAATTTACGAATGCATAACGCTCGTCTGATGCGATACTTACCACATCTACATTGGTTATGGCGCTGTTCACCACGGTCGATTTACTTTGGTATTTCTCCAGCACCTCCAGCCGCCTTGCATATTGGTGGGCCATTTCGAAATTCAGCTCTTCTGATGCCTTTTTAATTACACCTTTTACCTCACGTATTACATTGCCGATCTTGCCATTTAAAATCTCTTTTATTTCGGCGATGTTTTTATCATAATCGCTTTCACTTTGGTAAGCCTGACAAGGCCCCTTGCAATTACCGATCTGATATTCTAAGCAAACCTTAAATTTTCCTTCAGCAATGTTTTTATCCGTTAACGGCAGGGCGCAAGTTCTCAAAGGGTAAGTTTCCTTAATCAAGTCGAGAATGGTGTGCATCATTCCAATCGAGCCGTAAGGACCAAAGTAGGTCGAGCCGTCTTTGATTACTTTTCTTGTCCAGAAGATCCGCGGAAAATTCTCGTTCTTAACAATAATCCAGGGATAGGTTTTATCATCCTTTAAATTGATGTTAAATTTAGGTTGATGTTTCTTAATAAGACTGTTTTCGAGCAGCCAGGCATCAATTTCCGTATCTACAATGGTAAAGGTTATTTTTCTGATTTTCGAAACAAGCACCCGCGTTTTACCATTGAATTGCTGCTTGTCGCTGTTGAAATAAGATCCAACACGATTTCGCAGGTCTTTTGCCTTTCCAATGTACATCAATTTTCCGTCGGCGTCCCAATATTGGTAAACGCCGGGCTTATGCGGAATTGCTGTTAACGCTGTTTTATGGTCGAAAGTGCTCATTAATTACAAAAATAGGATATGAAAAGGAAACACTACCAAAACGCGTTAAAAAATGATTTTGTTTAACTTTTGGCCGTCTTATTCAGCGTTCGAAACCTTTACACAGATTCAGTGATGTCTGTTGAGTTTGTCATGCTCAGCTACGAAGCATCTCTTACGGCTTCGCACTACTTTGCCACCCCTTACTTCTCTTTTTTAGCTGTGGTATGTGAGCGTTCCGAATTCCATCGCTTGCAGATTCTTCCCCGAGAAATCGGGACAGGCTGTGCCTCACAATGACAGCATGTTTAAAGTTGCTACAATTTTGCCCTAAAACCCTAACTTCTCATCAAGCTCCGTAGTCGTTTCTTCTTGTTGTTGCTGATACTGATTGCAATCATAAACGATAGATACGCCAGACTTTGGCGGTTCAAAATCGGCATGGCTGATCTTTAATTTCGGGTTCGCATAAACCTTTTTAATAAAGCCCGCAAAAATGGGTAAGGCTGTATTTGCACCTTCGCCCTGGCTGGTGCTGATGAAGTGGAATGCACGGTCTTCGCAGCCTGTCCAAATGCCCGTAACCAACTGAGGGGTTATCGCCATAAACCAACCGTCGGAGTTATTTTGTGTAGTGCCGGTTTTACCACCGATTGGTGCATTCACTTTGTATTTATAATTCAATCGCGATCCGGTTCCGTTGGTTACCACGCCTTTTAACATTCTTGTCATTACGTAGGCTACCTCTTCGCTCATTACCGGTTTTGGTATTTCCTTTTGCGAAAAAAGCACCACTCCGTTTTTATCCTCTATTCTTAATAAATAAATCGGCTTGGTATAGATACCCTTGTTTGCAAAGGCGCCGTAAGCGCCAACCATATTGTAAACCGAGGCATCGAAAGTGCCCAGGCAAATAGATGGATAGGCAGGAACTTCGGGAATGCCCATTTTAGTAGCCAAATTGGCCACAGCAACTGGCCCCACCTGTTTCATTAAATAGGCGGTAACATAGTTTTGAGAGTAGGCCAAAGCTTTTTGCAACGTAATAGCGCCCGGTAGCGGTTTGCCCGATGAACCCGGCTTGTAAGGCTTGCCATAACCTTCGATGGTTACCGGTGTGTTTGAAACCGAATAACATGGCGAATAACCGTTTTCGATAGCAACCGTATAGGTAAAAGGCTTAGCCGTAGAGCCCACCTGCCTGGTTCCCATTTTTACCTGATCGTACTTAAAGTGCTCGAAGTTTATTCCTCCAACCCAGGCCTTTACGTGGCCATTTGTCGGGTCCATTGACATCATAGCGTTTCGAAGCAACATTTTATAGTAACGAACAGAATCTATCGGCTTCATCAACGTATCTACATCACCCTTCCAGGTAAAAATAGTCATCTCCGTTTTGGTGTTGAAATCCTCGTTGATTTCGTCTTCTGTTTTGCCTTCCGCCTTTAACGATTTATAACGGTCTGAACGTTTGATGCCTTGCTCAATTTGCAGGGCTTTATCTTTATAAGGGTTTCTCCCTTTCCAACTATTGATAAACTGTGCCTGCAAGGTTTTCATGTACTCCTTTTGTGCCTCTTCGGCATACATTTGCATATCGTAGTTTAAGGTAGTGTAAATTTTTAAGCCATCGCGATCAATGTCGTAAGGCGTTCCATCTGGCTTAAATCTGCCCGGATCTGCTAAAATAGCCTTGATGTCGCTTTTAAGTACAGAACGGAAATAGGGAGCAATGCCATCGTTTACCGTCGCTGCGTTAAAGCGAAGGCCCAAAGGCTTTTCTTTCTGTTCATCAAACTCTTCCGAAGTAAGAAATTCGGATTTAACCATCATAGCCAATACCGTATTTCTTCGGCTTTTTGAGCGTTCCGGATGCCGTGTAGGCGAATACATCGTAATCCCTTTTTGCATTCCAACCAAGGTTGCAGCCTCCGTTAAGGTTAATTTATCAGGTGCAGTATTAAAGTACACCCTTGCAGCCGATTTGATTCCATATGCCTGGTTTCCAAAATCGACCGTGTTCAAGTACATCGTTATAATCTCTTCCTTGGTATAATTTCGCTCCAGTTTAACCGCCACAATCCACTCCTTAAACTTGGTAAGTACCAGCGAAAAAAAGTTGAGGTTCGATTCTCTGGGGAAAAGGTTTTTCGCCAGTTGCTGCGTAATGGTACTCGCACCTTGTTTTTTGCCAATTAAATTGTAGCCGATAATGGTAAAAGTACGTTTAAAGTCGATACCCGAATGGTCTTTAAAACGAGTATCCTCGGTCGCAATTAATCCATTTATTACATTTGGCGATATTTCTTTATAGGTTACGTTAGACCTGTTTTGAACAAAATATGTGCCCAGCGTGCGGCCATCCTCGGCAATAATTTCCGATGCCTGATTACTTTTCGGGTGCTCAATATCCCTGAATGAAGGTAAGGCCCCGAAGAGGCCAAATCCGATCATTGAAATAAAAATGGCGAACAAAGCGATTCCGCCAATCAATATTTTCCAGATCATCAAACTGTATTTTCTTATTTCTTGCGAAGAAAGGGATTTATTCATTTTTGTATTGTTGTTATTCAGGTTACTTCTGCAAAAGCAGATCCAAATGCAAAGCTACTAATTTTTAGGAAATGCCATTTCGTTAGTATGAGGTCGTGTATAAAGTGTTTTCTCTTAAAGAATGTCTTAGAATCCGCTAAGATTAACATCAATTCAATAAACGGCCGTCATCCTCAGAGTTTTTCACCGAATCGTCATTCCCCCAAAGGGACTACTCTGTAGCGAGGCCGGGTTCGTGCGAGCTGAAGCAATCTGATTTACGAAATGAGATTGCTTCGTGCCTCGCAATGACGATCTTTCATATGTCTGTCATTGGTGCTTGACTGGGGATCCTAAAGCTTTAATCCCGAAGCTTCGGGACCGCTTCATTAAAGTTTTTATGCAAGCAATACCACAGCAACACTATTTATAGTTATCATTCAAAAACTGCAAATATTCGTTTATGCGTTGCCTCGAAGTTAGTTTTTCAAAGTTCTCTTTACTGATGATAAACCCTTTATATAAGTTTTCTGGCACTTTCATAATGTTTTTTAACTGGCCGGTAATACTCGATTCGTAAAGTTTTGCATCCTCCAAATCAATAAAACTCGTAACGTAAA
>Ga0308165_1002763_pt1 | contig 20115 bp, 26 predicted proteins | sample PhyWR2_FD_201032 | JGI IMG/M metagenome (GOLD analysis project Ga0308165, IMG submission 201032) | Phyllosphere microbial communities from UC Gill Tract Community Farm, Albany, California, United States - DLSLW.R2 | ecosystem: Host-associated > Plants > Phyllosphere > Unclassified | place: USA...
GCTCGGTGTGTGGGTGTGGTGCTTGAAATGATTCGGGAGGCTTAAATGGTGTGTCGCGTTCCTGTTGTTAGCCTTCTGGCCGCTGGTGTCGCTGCGTTGTGGGTGCTGGACTTCGTGCTGATCGTCCGCGCCTTCCTGTAAAGAATTGCCCATGTTGGGTGAGCGTTGCCGGACGTTTCCGGTTCATAAGGGGTGTGTTATGAAGCTGCTGCAAAAAGTGAAAGCGATGTTGATGGTCGGTCTGCTTCTGCTGACTGGCTTGATGGGCAGTGTTGCGCATGCTGCCGGTACGGTCGATCTGACCACAATTACCGGTGCGGTCTCGGCAGGCGACATTACCGTGGGCGTGTTGGCTATCGGCGCAGTCATGGCCGTGGTCTACATGACGATCAAGGCGGCAAAAATCGTTATTGGCGTGCTCAAGGCATCGTAAGTCGATTGCGCCAATAGCAGGGACGGTGTAGCGCTGCATCGTCCTTTTTTTACGTCTGTTGTGAGAGGGGGCGGCAATGGATTACTCGAATCTTTGGTATTTGTTCGTGTTCGGCTGGGGCATCGTGTGCGCGTGGGCGGTGATTACCGGTCTCGAAGGGAAATGACCATGCGCCATTTCTTCATCGCCTTGCTGGCGTTCTTCGTGATGAGCAATCAGTGCTTTGCGTTTCAAGCGCCTGTGTCCAACATGCAGAATTCTGTGTCCGGCGTCATCCAGTCAAAGCTGGCCGCTCGCGGCATCAACACCAATGATCCCCGAACCGCACAGACCATTACCGGTTCCACCAGTGCCGTGATTGGCTCCGCGTTGCTTGGCGCGGCAAATGCCAGCACCGTTGCAGGCGCTACATGGGCAACTGTTGCCGCTGGTGCCGCTCTTGGTGGTGCTATCGCTTTAACTGGCGTCGCCGTTGCGTTGGCCGTTGGTGGCGCTTATGCGTGGCTGTTCAAAGATGACGGAAAAATCCAGATTGGAGATAATCCCGCATCGCCGAATACGCCGGCAGGGCTGGCACCGCCGACGATTATCTATTGCGGTGACAATTTCGTATGCGGTCCGACGCCGCAGGCGGTTTGCTCCGGTCAACCTACTTCGCGGGGCAACTTCAACAATCAGCCGGGTACCTACTTCCATGAATTTGAGTCCGATGGGCATTGCCATCTTCGGTACAAGTTCGACAGTTTGAGTACCGTACCTGATTTCGGCGCAGATACTGATCCGCGCAAAATCACTTCGAATACCACGAGTTGTCCGGGCATCGGCTTGACTGCCACCGCTGGCAAATGTCCTGCATCCAATTTTCCTGAACCGGCTGCGGCACCGGTGAAATCTCCGGACCAAGCGATATCGGATGTTCCTGCGGTGGAGCGAGTCAAGCCGCTCAATCCTTTGATCGTTGCAGACATTGCAGATGCTATGTGGCGTGAGGCGGCTGCTGCGCCGGGCTATGCCGGTATTCCTTATGATGCATCCGATCCGATTACAGCGACCGACGCCGCGACGTATCAGGCTGCGCATCCAAATACATGGCCGACTGTTGGCGATTTTATTTCACCGCAAACAGCACCGACCGGCGCTCCCGCCAATTCGCCTTTCGTCTTGCCGACGAGTCCGACGCCGGTGCAGACGCAAGACCCGAGTACGCCGCCACAAACCGGCACCAATCCGTCGACCGAACCGTTAGAAAATCTCGGTCCTGATCCTGGAATCGGCGCGCCCTCGATAGAACCGATTCCGACCGCACAGCAGATTTTGCAACCGCTGTTGAATCTGTTCCCGACCCTTCGAAATTTCGTGGTGCCGAACCATAACGCGGTCTGCCCGAAATGGTCTGTGCATCTGTTTGATCGTGACGTGCAGCTTCAAGATCATTGCCCGATGCTGGAACAAGCGCGCCCGACCGCACAGGCCACGATGGCCGCTGTCTGGATTCTGATCGCCTTATTCATCGTTTTAGCCGCTTAAGAGGGGTGCGACATGTTTGGTATCGTCCTATCCGCTTTAAACGCCGTATTGGCGTTTCTGGTGCGTTCTATCCTCGTCAAGTTTGTCGTCTACTTCGCGTTGTTCTTTGTCACGACTGAATTCATCGGTGTGATTGGCGACATGTTGCCAACCGGGGCCGACCTGTCGACGGCGTTGGGTGGCGTGCCTGCCGATGTTTGGTACTTCATTGATCTGTTCAATGTGTCCGCTGGCATTCCGCTGTTGCTGTCGGCGTGGGTGACGCGCTTCGTGATCCGCCGTATTCCTGTGATCGGCTGATCATGGGCATCAACGTCTATACCGGCTTGATGGGTTCCGGTAAAAGTTATGAGGTGGTGGCCGAAGTGATTGTGCCTGCCATTGCCAAAGGTCGACGCGTGGTCACGAACGTGGACGGCATCGACGGTGAACGGATTGCCGACTTCATCCGCGCCAATTATTCGCCGGTGCCGGAGCTGCTCGGCGAAGTCGTGCATGTGACCAACGGCGACGTAGCGAAGCCGGATTTTTTCCCGTATTACGACGATAAGAAAGACGCCCACATTGACACTATCGTGCAGCCGGGCGATCTGGTGTGCGTCGATGAGGCGTGGCGCTTCTGGCCTGCATCAGGCGCGAAACTGCTGTCGGAGCATAAGAGCTTCTTTCTGGAGCATCGGCATTTCACGAATCCCGATACGGATGTGGCCTGCGATCTGGTGTTGATGATTCAGGACATGAGTACGCTGAACCGCTTCGTTAAAAACGTGGTGGCGTTCAGCGCCCGCACGCACAAGAAAATCTCGCTTGGATTGACCAACACCTACAGCGTGACGATGTATGAGGGCAGCAAGCAAACCAAAGCCAACAAGATGAGTACGCAGATACGCAAGTATCGCAAGGATGTGTTTCCGCTGTATTCATCGTTCAAGGGTGGTGCCGAAGGGCGCATCGTCAACGTCGACAAGCGTCAGAACATGCTGGCCAATAAATCGCTGTGGTTTCTGGTGGGCGGGATTTTGGTGATTGGTATCGGTGGTGCCGTGTTGGTCTATCGTTTCTTCCATCCGAAGCAAATCGTAGCCGCGCCGGTGGTGAATTCCGCAGGGAAGGGCAGTACGCCAAGTGCTTCTGGTGCTGCGCCAGCTGCGAAGCCATCTAACGGCTTTTCTGAGGCATGGCGGATCGTCGGCAATGTGCAGGTAGGCGGCACCACCTACGTGCTGATCGCCGATGCAGCAGGGCGCTTGCGTTATGAATCGCCGTCGATGTTCGTACTGGCAGGGCCGCAAACCATCGGCACGATTGACGGCGCAAAGGTTACATACTATTCCGGCCCGGTCGTGGCCGTCACGGGAGGAAACAAAAAATGAAAAAGCTCGTCGCCATATTTGCGTTGCTGTTCGCGTTCTCTGTTCATGCTGCTGATCCTGCGTCGTTTTCGCTATCGCATATCAGGATTTCGGAAGCGGTCGAGATCATGTATTCGCAGGTATTGAAGACGCCCTTTGTGATTCAGTCCGATGTGCTGGCCGATGAACGCATGGTGTCGTTCCGGTTCAATACCGGGAGTGACGCACGGCAGGAAATAGGGCGGTTTCTGACAACGGTTGGCTTGGCCGTCAAGGTGGTCAATGGCGTCGATGTGATCGGCTTGCAGAAAGAAATCAAGCCTGAGAAGACCGTGTTTGTCTATCGGCCTAAGTATCGTGATGTGTCGTATCTGATCGAGCTAATGCGCGGTCTGTTCACCGAAGGCGAATTCACGACGACAAGGGCGATTCACGGTGCGCCGCAACCAGTCAGCGCGGATCTGTCGTCAGGTCAGCCGCCGCGGCAACCGGCCATTGCTGAGAGTGCCGCCGCGCTGGTCGACAACATTGCCGATGCGGTGGTGTTCAATGGCACGGCCTCGGATATCAAGCGGCTTACGGCATTGCTCGATCAATTGGATGTGCGGCAAGGTGAAGTGCTGGTGCGTGGGCAGGTGTTTGAAGTCTCGACCGGTGCGGCGCAAGGTTCGGCCTTCTCGTTGGCGCTGTCGCTCCTGGGCGGCAAAGTGACGGCAGGCTTATCCGCGCCGTCTACGCTCGATGGCTTCATTCGCCTGAAAAATGCCTCCATTGACGCCGTGTTCGCCGCCCTGTCCAGTGACAACCGGTTTAAAACGCTCTCAGCGCCGTCGTTGCGAGTGCGCTCTGGCGCCAGCGGTAAATTCTCGGTCGGCCAAGAAGTGCCGGTGCTCGGCGCCGTGACATATCCGGGCAATGGGAATGCGCCGGTGCAGTCGGTCGAGTATCGAAGCTCCGGCGTTATCTTTGATCTATCGCCGGTGGTTCGTGATGCTGTAGTCGACTTGACCGTACAGCAGCAGCTTTCTAACTTCGTCGTCACGCAAACCGGCGTCAACAACTCGCCCACGCTCACCAAGCGCGAGGTGCGCACCTCGTTATCGGTCGGTGACGGCGATGTGGTGATTATTGGCGGTCTTGCTGAGGATCGGGAAAGCGCCGGTCGCATTGGTTTCTCGTTCCTGCCTGAGTGGATGAAGTCGGATACCGGCCAGAAAAGCAAAAGCGAAATCCTGCTCGTCCTGCAGGTCTCCAAAATCTGACCGCTGTTTTGCCGAACCGATGACATCAATCCATCTCCTGCAGGTGCTGACGGCGCATGTCGCGTTCGTGCGTAGCACGATGATTGCCGTAGCGGCCGGGTCGGTAGACCTGCGCAAAGCGCACCGCGTAACCGGCAAGCAAGCATGCGGCGACGTGGCTATGGTTGCGCAATTGCCTCAGTGGTGAGGAATGTTGAAAATCTCCTTAGTCAAGCAGCATTATATTTTTCGTCTTCTTTGCGGCAGACGGGGGCGTGATTGCAGCTAGAGCTATTCGAACGAGAAAAAATAAGCCTAGAGCAGATGAACGAAATCATTCTTGCGTTTAGGCAGGGGTATTGGTTTCTTCGGAATATTCGTGGCGGGGGATATGGCGATGCCCGTAAGCGAAAGATTTACCGGCAATTGGCTGTCCACAAAAAGCGCTTATTACTTGCCGGATTTGAACGCGGTCACATCACCGATATGCTGTCTTGCTATCGACTCAAGTGTCGTTGTGATACACCTCGATGCAGATATTTCAGCTAACACAGCTTATTGGTAGGGGATATGCTATCTTTTGGTCGACTTCAATGCGGACTTAATCTGAACGCTGTCGATACTCCAAAGTGGCTCTTCACAACAATACCTACATGATCACTTACAAATTAATTTCTACTTTTCGCTATCTTGTTTTTTCTACGGATGTACCGGCTACGTTTAGTCTTATGCCTGGAGTCGATATCATCACTGATCGTAAGAAAATCAAGACTATTCTCAATAAGGAATTTAGTCTTGTCGCTGGTGCTATCGAACACCATCACTTTATCAATGCCGGTCATCTCATTTACTGCGAGGGTGACGAAACACATTTTAAAGATAACGCGAAAACAGCTCTTATTGTATGGCTGTCATGGATCGATTTAGCTCTAAAAGACGCGTGGCTCATAAAGGACCATGCGATCACCTGCGAGATGGCCTATGCTCGATGTGTGAATAAGAAGACTGTTTCTTGGTCAAACAATTCTCTCCAAACTTGCCCGACCTTTAGCGCCGGACATAGGCTCGATAATGTCACATTTGATCATCAAGAATTGATTGCGTGGGAGGCACAGACAGCTCTTGTTCGAGGATACTTACATGAAGCCAAATCGGACATGTTCCGTACCTTTGTTGGCAAAGGCTATTCTCGTATTGGTCGAGCATTACGCTTCATAGATGCTGCGAGAAACGAATTACAACCACCAATTAAAATATCTCATTACTGTAGTGCGTTTGAGAGTCTTTTCTCGACTGATAACGCCGAGCTATCTCATAAGCTCTCGGAGCGAGTTGCAATCTTCCTTCGGCAATTCAGTTTTGATCCTATTGAGGTGTTTAATAACATGAAGAGTTTTTATGCGATTCGCTCGAAGGTAACGCATGGCGATGTGATAAAGGACTCTGAAGTCGAGAAAATCCCCGCTCTAAGTGAAACTTGCGATGAGTATTTGCGCAGGGTATTTAATTTCATTTTTGAGAGCAAGGAATTGCTCGCACTGTTTGATGGGAACAAAGCTGAATTTGACGAATATTTCAAACGGGCACTGCTTATCAAATAGGTTGGGTTGTCAGCGTCTTTTGTTTCGTTCGTCATATAGCTCTTTATCTGTGCTCGGCAACTCGGTCTCGGTAGTCAGGCACAACCAAGACTGCACGTAGTCGATTGCACGGCCATCTGATTCAGCATGTTCAATGCCGGACAGCACAAACCGCCCCTCATTCATCCAGATCACGACCGGCTCTAACAGTTCACAGTCAATCCGGCCTTCAATGGCCGAGAGGTGAGCCGTCTTGATCGTTCGATGCAAGTGATTTTTGCTTGTCTCGGAGATCGTCAATTTTCCCCGGCGGGTCATTTCGAAGCACAAGCGCCGCTTTGGAATTACGACGCCGTGATGACGCATTTTGATAACTGTAACTTCCATATGACAATCCATAAAATACTGTATGCATACTCAGTAGTTTAATCTCGATCGCAGTTTTGACACAAGGGAGCGTGTCAAAAATTGATGTTCGAGAACGACGAAAAAAAAGCCCTGACTGAGCAGGGCTTGGAGAATTCCGAAGGGCGCAATTACATAGCTAAGCTGGGGACTTTTAACAGACTGATCAGCCAGCCGATTAAGCCCAGTTTGCGCTTACGTGATTTGACATAATGTAAATTATGCGAACTTCAAGCCTTGGCAAAAAGTCTCAACAATGTTCAATTCGGCAACACTTTTAGCCCGCCGTGCCGATACCTCCTTCACGCCAACCAACTCGAAAAACATCATGCGCTATCAAAGCTCACGTTACGGGAATCCAGTTGAATTTCAATACTATGTCCAAGGCCAATCCCCCGAGGAAATCGCCAAGCGCCTCAAACGCAACAAACACACTGTGCAGCGCTGGCTTACAGGCAAACAGAAAATGCCGTGGTGGATTCCGGAAATTCTCCGGCTCCAGCGCCTCGAATATGACCTATGGATGCATCAAGTCGGCCTAGGCAGTCGCCGAACAAAACTAGGCGTGGCCCGCGCCGACGTGATCGACTTCCCCGATTTCCGGCCGCCCATCGACCAGCCAACCAGCCCAGACACCGGCCACGACAACAGCCAGGCTGCTTAATCTCACTCAGTGCTATACTTTTGACAGGAAATCCATTGATATGACAACCGTGACCTTTGACACCCACCAGTTCATTAAAAAGCTCGAAGCTGCCGGCTTAGCCGAAGCTCAGGCGGAAGCTATTTCCGAAGCAATTAAAACCGCGTCGGACACCGCTGATACAGTGTCGAAAAAAGACCTTCAAATCGAACTGGCTCCGATCAGAACCGATTTGACGCTCATGAAATGGATGCTTGGTCTTATCGTCGCAGGCGTCGCCGCCCTCGTTCTGAAATCGTTTTTCTGAGGATACTGAGCTTCAAAAAACTAAAGCCCCGTAAGGGGCTTTTTTATTGTTTAAGAATAAGCATTATTGATTAGGAGTTTCACGGAACAGTGCCAATATGGCTACTTTCTTCTCAAAACCTCGCTGAAAGGAAGCGGTCACTTCGGCCTTAGTTATTTCATATTTTTCAGCTAGAGCAGGAAGCCCTGCGCCATGCCCGCCTTCGCCACGCTCCCAAGCTATCGCAAGATCCTTATCATACTTCTGGAGTACTACTACGAAGCACGCGCCAGCAGAATTTAGAGAGCCTTTTTCATACTCAGACTTTATTTCTTTCTCTGCTTCAATAAAAACCTTACTGATAAGTCCAGAATCCCAATCGTTATTTACTAGTTTTTCTCTAATTGTTTTTGACCAACGATCGTAATTCATTTTGAACGAAGGGCGATCGTCTCCACGTATAGCAAGCGAATTCAATCTGGCACCAATCGTTGCTTCAATAATTTTTTCGTTAAGCCGTTCCATATTATCGCTTTTAAGTATTGAAATACTCAATAGCTTTCCTAAACGCTCCAATTCGCGGCGACCAAAGGACATAGACTCAAGTAATCTCTGCCCTTCTTCACGATCACTTAGCCCTTGAAGATTTTTTATAAGAGTTTGCAATTCTTCTGAAGAAAACATACTTATTACTCGCGAATTTTCTTTTGTTTTTACAGAAAGAGTCGCTTGACCTCTAAGAAGGGCCGAAATTTCTTCATCACTTGATTTATCGATGAGATTGGCAAGAGCGCGAATTAATTTCGCCATATTCGCCGATTCTTCAATACTGTTTTTCGGGTCTTTCATATTCCTAAATACTTTCTAAAGTCCACAGTTACATTTTCCAAACCATCCACAACACTTTGGTGACTACCAGAAGAATATCCATTTAAAACTACGGGAATACCAAGCTCCGGCGCATCTGCAAAGACAGTGTCGTTGCGTTTGATATAGCTTGGAAACGCAGTAATTCCTTGCATCGTGCTCACCCGAGTCATGAACTGCTGATGTGCAGCCATAGGACCACTATTGTATTCTTGGATCATAGTGAAAACTACCCCTAGTATTTTAGGGTCAATAGGGTCAACTTGGTCGCCATGCGTCATTTCAGCAAAATCGTTATAGTCCTTCACGAGTCCATTCACATTGCGTATCAAATAATCGATACCCATTGTTGAAAGAAAATCTGGGCGTGCTGGGACCAAAATGTAATCGCAGGCGATGATTGCCATTTTTGTGACGATATTGAAATTCGGTGGGCAGTCGATTAACACAACATCATAAGCAGATTCATCGATTGACGATAAACCGACAGAAAGAGTTCTATGTAAAGAAATAAAGTTCTTTTTTACTTGAGCTAATGTCGCTCCACCAAGTTTAGTAGCGAGTTCAAGATCGACATTAATCAAGCCAAGGTGTGAACTGATAATGTCTAGTTGCCCCCTACCGGCAAGAACCGTACGAGCTCTTTTCGGTGTGTAGATCAAAGAGCTTAGTGGGATTGGTGCTGGAGTGTCGTAAGACTCCAACCAAGTTTTGATTGTTTTATTTGCTGAAAAATTTTTTTCCCAGTCACTCGGTCTGATAAAGGAAAAAGTCAAACTAGTTTGCGGGTCAAGGTCAAGCATTAGCACCTTTTTTCCCTGCCAAGCTAGCTCGGCTGCCAAATTAGCCGTCAATGAAGTCTTGCCAACGCCACCCTTGTAATTGATAACCGAAACTATCTTCATATTACGACCTTTGTATTTGTTATTAATCCAGACATGGATAGCGAGCAGATGATTCTACCTTTCATGCATTATATCTTCAGAACGGAACACAATAAGAAGAAGAGTTCTCATCGGGAGCGGTCGCTATCCAAATACAGTCAAGAGCTTTGTTGTACCAAAACTGAGCACCATCGAGCAGGCCCGATTCCGCTATAGCAAATGCCGTTTGAACGGCTCCTAAGGCCGTCACGCTGGCGATAGGCCAGCTTAGCACCTCAGGCTTCGGAATACCTCGTGATGCGAAATAACGTTTTTGGTCGAGGTCGCGGCAATCCATTTCCTTTGAACAGTACTTAGCGATGTACGCCGCCAGCTTATGGACGCCCTCTTTGCCGAAACCGAATTTCGACGGATTGCGCACGTCGATGTTCGACATTGAGCGCCCTTGCTCATCGACGCCGACGATGCTCGACCAGATCGAGCGTAATAAATGGTAGGACTGACGGCCATTCACGGCCACATGGAAATGCAGCGCGCCGCGCTCTTGCTCCTCAATGACGGCGACATAGTGGAATTCTTTGAATTTGCGCATGCGACGCCGGAATCTGTCCCAATGCTTCAAGGCCGTTTCACGGTCGGTCATATTGGCCCGGTACGTCAACGTAATCATGCGATCAGCTCCGATTGTTTTGCAGGCTTGGCGCACCCTCTTCTTCGCCGCCCTACCCGCTACCGACTCATTGCGCTCACGGTTCTCGGACTCGCCACGCTTGGTTTGCTTGTTGCCGGTGTATGCCGGGCCTATGAAGTGTTTTTCGCGGCAGACGGTCACTTCCATCTGACCGTCTGGAAAAACCACCTTACGGGCTATGTAGCGGTCATTCCATGTGTTTTTGATGCCGTCGTTATTCCAGCCGGGAGATTTTTGCTCGGATTCGTTGCTCGGTTCAAACGAAACATTTGACAGGTCGTCGTCGACCGTATATTTTTTAGACATTCATTCACCTATTGCGATTAGTTGGATGAACGCCTCGACAGGTTTGCTGACTTGTCGGGGCATTTTCTTTTCTGGACTTCCCTTCCCTACTTCCCTTTTCCTCTACTTCGGCCCTGCGGTAGCTACTGCTTTCCGTTAAGTATGCTTAATACAAGTCTAGCGGCGCTTCGCGCCGCGCCGTCCTCGCAAGCTGCGGGCGACGCGTCGCAGCTTGCTCGCCTAATTTCCGTTACGCGTAACGAAAATTCATAGAGACGCTCAGGCAGCTTTTTTACGGCCGAGGTAGCACAACCCCCTAAAACCTAGTCAGTGAGTGCTATGCACTCATTAGGCCGTTGAGGCCGTCTCTCCGATCTACCACACCGTTTTCCAGAGTTCTCCGCCTTGTCGATGAACGATAGTCGGCGCGTCTTTTGCTGCAAGGGGGTATTCATAAAAAAGCATGCGCCTGCGGCCATAGACGCTTTTTTACAAACCTTCCCCCTTGCAGCAAAAGCCTAGTGCGCCGCCTATTCGATCATCGGGCGAAGAACTCAGGAAAACGGCGGCAGGCGGTAGCACAGATACGACCAAAACCGCCGGTCTTACGGAGGGCTCCGAATCTTGGAACCCGGTCAGCATAACAACACTGCACAGGCGCACACCATGATCAATCAACCAGAATTGCCACTGCACCATTTCCCGTTTCAACCTTACCTTGGCGCTTTCAAGCGCATTCGTAAAGCGCTGGCACCGTCGAACTTTGTCGCACCGTGGAAGCAACTTCGATTGAAACTGTATGTGCGCAGACTGCTTAAAAACGGCGCTGCATTCATCTGGACGCGGCCGGATGGTCGGCAGTTCTTCTGCAAGACCATGCGTCAGCTGGTGGCGCGCATCATGGATTACGACGGCTATATCCTGCATGGCATCTTTAAGCGCAATCAAAGCGTCACCGTCTAAGCTACGCATTAGATTTTGTCGATCTGAAGAACCAGCAGGATTTCGCTTTTGCTCTTGTCGCCGGTGTTGGAGCGCATCCATTCGGGCAGGAACGAGAAGCCCACGCGTCCGCTACTCTCCCGGTCTTCGGCCAAGCCGCCAATGATGACCACATCGCCGTCACCGACCGACAAGGACGTGCGCACCTCACGCTTGGTCAATGTCGGCGAATTGTTGACGCCGGTTTGTGTGACGACGAAGTTGGAAAGCTGCTGCTGCACAGTCAAATCGACTACAGCGTCACGGACCACCGGCGACAGATCAAAGATGACGCCGGAGCTGCGATATTCGACCGATTGCACCGGCGCATTGCCATTGCCCGGATAACTGATGGCACCGAGCACCGGCACCTCTTGGCCGACCGAGAAGCGGCCCGTGGCGCCAGAACGGACACGAAGCGAGGGCGCCGAGATCGTCTTAAAGCGGCTGTCGTTAGACAACGCCGCGAACACGGCATCCACAGACGCCCTCTTGATTCGGATAAAACCGTCCAGCGTCGACGGCGTAGATAGCCCGGCCGTCACAGTTCCGCCCAGGAGCGACAGCGCCAATGAAAACGCCGAACCTTGCTGGCCACCGGTCGAAACCTCAAAGACCTGCCCGCGCACCATCACTTCGCCGAGCTTCACATCCAATTGCGATAGCAAGGCCGTCAGTCGCTTGATATCGGATGCCGTTCCATTAAAAACAACCGCGTCGGCAGTGTTATCCACCAACGCGGCGGCACTCTCAGCAACGGCAGGTTGCCGCGGCGGCTGACCGGAAGACAGATCCGCACTGACTGGCTGCGGCGCGCCGTGAATCGCCCGAGTCGTCGTAAATTCGCCCTCACTGAAGAGACCGCGCATTAGTTCGATCAGATACGATACGTCACGATATTTCGGACGATAGACAAACACCGTTTTCTCCGGCTTGATTTCCTTTTGCAGCCCGATAACATCGACGCCATTCACCACTTTGACGGCCAAGCCAACCGTTGTTAGAAACCGCCCTATTTCCTGCCGTGCGTCACTGCCAGTATTGAACCGGAACGACACCATGCGTTCATCGGCCAGCACATCGGACTGAATCACAAAGGGCGTTTTCAGCACCTGCGAATACATAATTTCGACCGCCTCGGAAATCTTGATATGCGACAGCGAGAACGACGCAGGATCAGCAGCATGAGCGGAGAAAGTAAATAGCAAAGCAAACAAGGCGACGAGTTTTTTCATTTTTTGGTTCCTCCTGTGACGGCCACCACCGGGCCGGAGTAATACGTGACCTTTGCGCCATCAATGGTGCCGATGGTCTGCGGCCCTGCCAGTACGAACATCGAGGGAGATTCATAACGCAAACGCCCTCCGGCATCGGCGATCAGCACATAGGTAGTGCCGCCTACCTGCACATTTCCGGCGATGCGCCATGCCTCTGAAAAGCCATTGGATTGCTTTGGCGCGCTTGCGGCACCAGAGGCATTTGGCGTACTTCCCACACCGCCCTTCCCTGCTGAATTCACGACCGGAGCGGTTACAGTTTGCTTAGGATGGAAGAACCGATAGACCAACACGGCACCACCAACGCCGATCACCAAAATGCCAACAACCAGAAACCACAGTCCCTTATTGGCCAGCATGTTCTGACGCTTATCGACGTTGACGATTTTTCCTTCGGCACCGCCTTTGAAGGAGGAATACAGCGGAAACACTTCCTTGCGATATTTCCGAATTTGCGTACGCGTCTTATTGGCTTTAGTTTGCTTGCTACCTTCATACATCGTGACGCTGTAGGTGTTTGTCAGGCCCAGTGAGATTTTTTTATGTGTTCGGGCGCTAAAAGCAACGACGCTTTTAAGCGATCGATTCAACGTGTTCATGTCCTGAATCATCAGGACCAGATCGCACGCTACATCTGTCTCAGGATTGGTGAAATGCCGATGCTCGAGAAAGAAACTTTGGTGTTCCGGAATAATCTTTGCGCCAGAGGCAGGCCAGAAACGCCACGCTTCATCAATGCACACCAAATCACCCGGCTGCACGATGGTGTTTGTATGTGCGCCCTTTTGTTTATCGAAGTGTGGAAAGAAATCGGGCTTCACAACATCACCGTTTTCTACATGCACGACTTCCCCGAGCAGCTCCGGCACCGGAGAATAATTGGTGCGGATGAAGTCGGCGATTTTCTCACCGTCGATACCGTCCACGTTTGTCACCACTCGCCGACCTTTGGCGATCGCCGGGACAATGACTTCGGCCACCACCTCATAGCTTTTACCGGAACCCATCAAGCCGGTATAGACGTTGATGCCCATGATCAGCCGATCACAGGAATACGACGGATCACAAAGCGCGTGACCCAAGCCGACAGCAATAGCGGAATGCCTGCGGACACATTGAACAGATCAATGAAATACCAGACATCGGCAGGAACACCCCCCAACGCGGTCGACAGATCGGAACCAGTCGGCAGCATGTCACTGATGACCGCAATGAACTCTGTCGTGATAAAGAACAGCGCGAAGTAGACCGCAAATTTGACGAGGATAGAACGCACCAGAAACGTCAAAGCAGCATTCAACGCAGATAGGACGATACCGAACATGTCGCGCCTCCTTTAAGCGGCTAAAACGATGAATAAAGCGATCAGAATCCAGACAGCGGCCATCGTCGCCTGTGCGGTCGGGCGTGCCTGTTCCAACATCGCGCAATGATCTTGAAGGAGCACATCGCGGTCAAACAGATGAACCGACCATTTCGGGCAGGCCGCGTTATGGTTCGGCACCACGAAATTCCTGAGTGTCGGGAACAGATTCAACAGCGGTTGCAAAATCTGCTGTGCGGTCGGGATGGGCTCCAGCGTAGGTGCGCCAATGCCCGGATCAGGGCCGAGATTTTCTAACGGCTCGGTCGAAGGATTGGTGCCGGTTTCTGGCGGAGCGCTCGGGTCCTGTGTCTGCACCGGTGTCGGACTCGTCGGCAAGACAAAAGGCGAATTGGCGGGAGCGCCGGTAGGTGCGGTTTGCGGTGAAATGAAATCGCCGACAGTCGGCCATGTGTTCGGGTGCGCAGCCTGATACGTCGCGGCGTCAGTCGCCGTAATCGGATCAGACGCATCATACGGAATGCCCGCATAGCCCGGCGCAGCAGCCGCCTCACGCCACATAGCATCCGCAATATCGGCAACGATCAACGGATTGAGCGGCTTGACTCTCTCCACCGCAGGAACATCGGATATGGCTTGGTCCGGAGATTTCACAGGTGCCGCAGCCGGTTCAGGAAAATTCGAGGCAGGACATTTCCCAGCGGTGGCAGTCAGGCCGATGCCCGGGCAACTCGTCGTATTCGAAGTGATTTTGCGCGGGTCACTATCTGCGCCGAAATCAGGTACGGTACTCAAACTGTCGAACTTGTATCGTAGATGGCAATGCCCATCAGACTCAAATTCATGGAAGAACGTACCCGGCTGATTGTTATAGTTTCCTCGCGTGGACGGTTGCCCGGAGCAAACAGCTTGCGGCGTCGGCCCGCATACGAAATTGTCACCGCAATAGATAGTCGTCGGAGGTGCCAGCCCTGCCGGCGTATTTGGCGATGCAGGATTGGCCCCAATCTGGATTTTTCCGTCATCCTTGAACAGCCACGCATAAGCGCCACCAACGGCCAGCGCAACGGCAATCCCGGTTAAGGCAATAGCGCCGCCAAGAGCAGCACCAGCGGCAACGGTTGCCCATGTAGCGCCTGCAACAGTGCCTGCATTTGCCGCCCCAAGCAGCGCGGAGCCAACTACTGCGCTAGTTGAACCTGCAATGGTTTGCGCGGTTCGAGGATCATTCGTGTTGATGCCGCGAGCAGCCAGCTTTGACTGGATGACGCCGGACACCGAATTTTGCATGTTGGACACAGGCGCTTGAAACGCAAAGCACTGATTGCTCATCACGAAGAACGCCAGCAAGGCGATGAAAAAATGGCGCATGGTCATTTCCCTTCGAGACCGGTAATCACCGCCCAGGCACACACGATGCCCCAGCCAAACACGAACAGATACCAAAGATTCGAGTAATCCATTGCAGCCCCCACAGACAACAGACGTAAAAAAAGGACGATGCAGCGCTACACCGTCCCTGCTATTGGCGCAATCGACTTACGATGCCTTGAGCACGCCAATAACGATTTTTGCCGCCTTGATCGTCATGTAGACCACGGCCATGACTGCGCCGATAGCCAACACGCCCACGGTAATGTCGCCTGCCGACACCGCACCGGTAATAGTGGTCAGATCGACCGTACCGGCAGCATGCGCAACACTGCCCATCACGCCAGTCAGCAAAAGCAGACCGACCATGAAAAACACTTTCACTTTTTGCAGCAGCTTCATAACACACCCCTTATGAACCGGAAACGTCCGGCAACGCTCACCCAACATGGGCAATTCTTTACAGGAAGGCGCGGACGATCAACACGATGTCCAGCACCCACAATGCAGCTACACCAGCGGCCAGAAAGCCAACAACAGGAACGCGACACACCATTTAACCCTCCCGAATCATTTCAAGAACCACACCCACACACCGTGAAATCACATAGCACACCAGCACCATGGAAAACGCCGCCGCCCATACTTGCGCCACAGTCTCCATGTCCGGTGCCGACGCCATCGCGTCAAACGTACCGACTTGAATCGCAGCCACACCGCCATCACACGACAAGGTGCCGGAGGCCGATACAGTCGGCGCAGCATCTTGCGTGCAATAGAGGATGTACTTAGGCATTGGTCGAAGACTGCCCGATTAGTTTGCGTTGGCGATATCGAACAATTCTCTTTGCAAACAAATCTAGAACGACACAAAAGACCTGAGCCAACAACGCGCCTAAAAACGACATTACAACGACTAAAAAGCAGGTCATATTCACTGCATGCTTTATAGTGGCGTCATCAATTTCAACAGTCATTTTTTGTCCCTATGAACATCCTGCATGGCATGTTTGATCGATATATTGACGAGATCGAATCCTATCTTGTACTGGGATACGCTCTCATCTGTCTCATCGTGTGTGTCCTGCTTGTTTTGAGGATTATTCGTATCCTCAGAGATGATCAGCCCCCGCCAGATTTCGACCGCTAGTTCATTCAGGTCGATTCGATTTTTCGTTACGCGTAACGCTATTTAAAAAATTGAATTTCTGACGTTGACGAAACTCCCGCTGACGCTGCGCATTGGTCTTCGCATTCGCCTTGCGAGGGCGACCACGGCGCGCAGCATCAAACGCATCCATAGTGAATTTGTCTGCGGGTTGCTTCATGATTACGCCGCAGCCTTTGGCGGATCCTTAGGTGCGGCCTTCGGCACATACGGCGTGATCGAGTCAACGACAGACTCAAGACGCTTTTGCTGACTCACGGACAGTCGGAAATCGACCTCATACATGCCGCGTCCGATATCGTTGTATTGCTTCGGCAACAGCATTTCAGCAACGAGCGGTTCGATGACGCCGGTTTCTTTATTCGGCTGATGAACAATGCACTGTGCAAAACGCATGTCGTAAGCGTTGCCGGTCTTTTTACCGACACCCGACAGGGGGACAACGTGGAGAATTTCAATGATGGATTTAGCCATTTTCGAGCCTCTAGACTGAGATTGATACCGGAACGCGCCGGAACGCTTAAAACACTGGAAAGCGCAGCGAGAGCGCTGCACCTGAATAATTCCTGCGAGTATCTAAAACGGCATTTATACTGATCTTGGGCCGTATGTACGCGAGGACAGCAAAATGAAAGAATCCATCAAAACTTGCCTTCTTGATACGTCTTCTATTGCACAGTTTGATGACGAGCTAATGCGCATAATCGAGTGCGAGGAAGCGTCAGCACAGGAAGTCGAAGAACAGCACATGCATATCGGCGTTCGCAACGAACAGGGCCGCGTGTATAGGCTCATTGGCGTTTCCGGGATGGGTCTTTACGGAAAACTGCTTATAGAAATCCAATACTTCGGATTCAAGAACGAATCGCAGGACAAAATCCCACGTGAGCGATACGACGATATTTTGATGAAATAGAGTTCCGCTCATTTCCGTTCCTCTCCGCCCTCTGCTGACCGCTGGAAAGCCGTCAATCTTTTCGTAAACTCATACTTTTAAACAGTTGTGATATCTTTGTGCTCATAGCCCAAACAAACTAAGTTCGTTTGTACTAACTCGAGATGTATATTAGCCTAAACGTACAAATTTGATGATTGGAGTTTTAAATGAATTACGAACAGTTAATAGCGCGAGCAGTGAAAGGGAGGACCGTCAATAGCCTAGCGAAAGAATGGGGTGTACCTCAGAAGACATTAGATAACTATGTCAAAGGGACCCGTATGCCGGACTTTCACACGACGATAGTTATCGTGAAAGAGTCGGGAATAGAAGCAGAACAAGTGTTAAAAATTATGGCGAAACACGAGGCTGAACGAAAGATGACTAAAAGAGATTTAACGGCAATCTCGCATAAATTATCGCCATCTTTTAATACGTTACTGCGTTTGGCAAACGCTTGCTGGACCAAGGTTCAGCGAGTGGCGCAGTAACTAATTTGCCAAGGTTTGAAGATTGTAAATTATGCGAACATAGTGCAGTAGGCAGCTTAGCCAGTTTCGAACCAACATCTGCAGCTCTCGGAAGCAAATTTGATAGTTATCGGGAAGTAAATCTGTTAGATCGACCTTCCTGCCGCTTCCTAACAAAAGTCCTGCGTCCATAGCACTAACTTTGTAAATCCCAGGTTTTTGGCGTACCACCTGATGTTTTCATATCAACATTCCGCAACCGGTGCGTAAGTCATTTTGAGTGGTCAGGTTCAATTTCTCAATCTTCCACTGAGTGTAGTCAGCGAAAAATCACTCTTTATCGATCAGTTTCAGCTGTAAGTCCAGTCCTCGTCCAGATCGCGCTATCAATCCCGAACCCAGAAGGAACTTATATCTTTGGCAAGTTGGATGCCTTGGACAAGCCCTGCTTCAGCTGCATGCACACGTGTCTGAACCAGGAAGGGATTGTCTTCAAACGCAACTCGTGAGGGGTAATCTGGCACGACAACCATCACTTCACTCCCCTTTTTGAGCTGTTCAATCTGCATAGAAGCGTGATCGTTGCTCATCGTCCATTCTGCTGTTCCCATCGGGGATATGACCACGACCTTTTGGGCATCTTCCGCAAAACCAATATTCTTGGGGGAACACAGTCCGCCATCAGTGCAATAGCGTCCATCTATTTTTATGGGATGAACTAAGCCAGGCGTTGCGCTACTAGCTGCAATGGCATCAAGCAAACCAGCACCTGAAAGTCTATCAAAGACCACTGGTTGGCCGCTCACGCAATCGGTGGCAATAATTTTCAATTCTCGCGTTGGCCAGTCCTGCAGAAAGATATGCTCAGACACAATTGATGTCCACTCCGACGGGGTAAAAATGGCGCGCGCCGCTAGCAGCACCTCGAGCAAATTTGCCGGATCTGATTTTGCGTCACGATGTATTAGCCGAGCCCAAAGTTCGGAAAAGCGATAACTCTCTTTTGGTGTCACCGACTGCCAACTGTGAGGCGCTAAGGCCAGTGCCTGCATCGGAAACAATTTTTCGAGAGCTACCCCACTACGAACCTGCGCTGCCAGAAGAGCGGATAATGATGAGCCAATTAGCACGTCCGCTGCGGAGAGATCGCATCCTTTAGATTTCAACCCAGACAGCAATCCTGCTATCCATGCCATGCCGGCAACACCTCCCGCATCAAGCACGACAGCTCGCTCAATAATTTCGTTTGTGGGATTAGGCATCGACGGGCTCCTTCATGCTTTGTTCGGCTGTCTCAGTCCGGGGCCTTCCATGCAGACAGCATTCCAAGCATATTGTCGTAGTTGCCAGTAGCTTCGGCAGTGCGTAAAAATTTGGCGCGTTCCACGATGACTTCCTTAGGCGCGGGTTCGCTATGCAAGAGGGAGAGCGCCTCATCAAGGAATTCTTCCAGGGGCATGGCTTGTTCGTCACTTTCCTGACCGAACAAGGTGGTGCGCACACCAGGGGGAGCTAACTCAATTACGCGCACTGGAGTGTCGGCGAGTTGTACGCGCAGGCCTTCGGTAAACGAATGGACGGCCGCCTTGGTGGCGCTATAGGTCATGGCGATGGGGAACGGAACAAACGCCAAGGCGGAGCTGACATTGATGATGACGCTATCGTTTTTCCGAGCAAGTTGCGGCAAGAACGCATAGGTCATGCGAATGGTGCCAAGAAGGTTGGTCGTGACAGTCTCTTCCGCGCCCTTCAGTGAATCAGGCGTCAAAACGCTTTCGCTCAACATGATGCCGGCGTTGTTGATCACCACATTCAAGTCAGGATAACGCTCGGCCACGAATTCACTTGCTTGAACGATCGATTTGGCGTCCGCGACATCCAGTTCGATGGCTTCGATGCCTGGATGATCGGTCGTAATCTGCTGAAGCAATGCCTTTCGTCGTCCTGCGACGATGACCTTGTTGCCAGCCTGATGAAAACGCAGCGCCAAGCCGAGGCCTATGCCCGCGGTGGAGCCAGTGATGAGAATGGTATTGCCGGTGGTCTTCATGGGTTTCTCCTGAGGGATAAAAAAGGTAAAATCGGAAACGGACAATAATCCGCTTAAATAAAGACTATCGGACAATTGTCCGCTTGTCAAATTTACCCATCAAGAGGAGGACATGTGGATAGCCCCAAGCGCTCTGACGCCGTACAGAATCGTGAACGCATTCTGACGGTCGCACTCGCGGAGTTGATCCGCTCAGCAGAGGTGCCGCTGAGTGCAATTGCCAAGAAGGCTGGCGTCGGCCAGGGAACCTTTTATCGTCACTTCCCGACGCGCGAGGCGTTGGTCATGGAGGTATATCGCCACGAGATGTCGCAAGTCGTCGAGTTTGCAAAGTATCTGCTTG
>Ga0308165_1002764_pt1 | contig 20114 bp, 13 predicted proteins | sample PhyWR2_FD_201032 | JGI IMG/M metagenome (GOLD analysis project Ga0308165, IMG submission 201032) | Phyllosphere microbial communities from UC Gill Tract Community Farm, Albany, California, United States - DLSLW.R2 | ecosystem: Host-associated > Plants > Phyllosphere > Unclassified | place: USA...
TTACCTGAAGCCGATGCGCCGGCGATGCCTATAATGACGCACTGATGAGACTTATCAGTCATAAATTTTGCGACCTGAGTAACCTGGATGTAAGGAAGGGCGACGCCTGAGCGTCAAACGCAGCAATTATAGGGATTTCGCGGGCGTGATACCAGTCGAATAGATATGTTTAGCGAGACGCGTTCAAAGTGCGCGCGAATTGCCCCTGACGCAAATTTTAACGTTCAGTTTTAACGCGTTAAAGATGAATTTTTTGCAGGATAAGTATTTAATAACCCTGCGATGTCAAATTATGAGCAGACACCATATTAATTGTAAATTGTTTGTACTAGCATGATCGAAATTAAAAAGTGAACGCGTCCGGAGATGACTCCTGGCGGTATGGCGTCTTCGGATAAGCGGTAATGAATAAAAAATACCAGCGCGTTTTAGTCACTACGCCCCACCCTTTACTACGGCTTGTCAGTCTTGGTTTACTCACCTTTATCTTTACCCTTTTCTCACTCGAATTAACGCGTTTCGGAACATTTCTCGCCCCGTTATGGTTCCCGACCGCCATTATGATGGTGGCGTTCTATCGCCACGCCGGGAAGATGTGGCCGGGGATCGCGCTGGCCTGCACCTTAGGTAATCTCGGTGCCTCCTGGATGCTTTTCTCCTGGGAGATGATCAATCTCTGGTATGTGACGATCAACGTGCTGGAAGCCTGCGTCGGCGCCCTGCTGCTGCGCAAACTGCTGCCCTGGTATAATCCGCTGCAAAATCTCGGGGACTGGATCCGTCTGGCGATTGGCAGCGCCCTGATCCCGCCGGTGCTGGGTGGCGTGCTGGTCTATTTTCTGGCCCCGGGCGACGCGCCGCTGCGCAACTTTTTGGTGTGGGTGCTCTCAGAGTCGATCGGCTCGCTGGCGCTGGTGCCGCTGGGCCTGCTGTTCAAACCGCACTATCTGCTGCGTCATCGCAATCCCCGACTGCTGTTAGAAACGCTGGTCACCATGGTGGTGACCATGGTGCTGAGCTGGATCTCGCTGCGTTTTCTGCCGTGGCCTTTCACCGCCATTATCGTGCTACTGATGTGGAGCGCCGTGCGCCTGCCGCGCCTCGAAGCGTTTCTGGTGTTCCTGGTGACGGTGATGATGGTGTCGCTGATGATGGCCACCAACCCGATCCCGCTGGTGACGCAAAATGCCAGCGCGATGGTCAATGCCCCGTGGCTGCCGTTCCTGATGATGCTGCTCCCCGCCAACGTGATGACCATGGTGATGTATGCCTTCCGCGCCGAGCGTAAGCACATCACCGAGAGCGAAGAACGGTTCCGGAATGCAATGGAATATTCCGTTATCGGCATGGCGCTGGTCGGCATCGAAGGCCAGTGGCTGCAGGCCAACAAAGCGCTGTGCCAGTTCCTCGGCTACAGCCAGAGCGAGCTTCAGTCCCTCACCTTCCAGCAGATGACCTGGCCGGAAGATCTGCACAACGATGTGGAGCAGCTCGACCGGCTGCTCAGAGGGGAAGTGAACAGCTACTCGCTGGAGAAACGCTACTACACCCGCAGCGGCGAGGTGGTCTGGGCGCTGCTGGCCGTGTCGCTGGTGCGCCACGCGGACGGCACCCCGCTGTATTTTATCGCCCAGATTGAAGACATTAACGACCTTAAACATACCGAGTGGGTCAACAAGCGTCTGATGGAGCGTATTACGCTGGCCAACGAGGCGGGCGGGATTGGCATCTGGGAGTGGGACGTTAAACCGGACGTGATCAGCTGGGACAAGCGCATGTTCGAGCTGTACGAAGTGCCTGCGCACATTAAACCCACCTGGCAGCTGTGGCATGAATGCATGCTGCCGGAAGATCGCGCCCAGGCCGAACAGGTGGTGCGCGATTCGCTGGCGGCCCGCACCCCGTTCAAGATTGAGTTCCGCATCCGGGTGAAGGACGGCGTGCGCCACATCCGCGCTCTGGCGAACCGGGTGCTGAATAAGCAGGGCGAAGTGGAGCGTCTGCTCGGCATCAACATGGACATGACCGAGGTCAAACAGCTGAACGAGGCGCTGTTCCAGGAAAAAGAGCGTCTGCACATTACCCTCGACTCCATCGGCGAAGCGGTGCTCTGTACCGATATCAATATGAACGTCACCTTTATGAACCCGGTGGCGGAAAAAATGAGCGGCTGGCTGCAGCATGAAGCGATGTCCCAGCCGATCCTCTCGGTGCTGCACATCACCTTCGGCGATAACGGCCCGCTGATGGAGAATATTCACAGCGGGGATATGTCCCGTTCAGATATGGAACAGGATGTGGTCCTGCACAGCCGCAGCGGCGGTAGCTACGACATCCACTACAGCATTACGCCATTAAGCACCCTCGACGGGCAGAATATCGGCTCGGTGCTGGTGATTCAGGACGTGACTGAATCGCGCAAAATGCTGCGCGAGCTGAGCTACAACGCCTCTCACGACGCCCTCACCCACCTGGCGAACCGCGTCAGCTTCGAAAGCTATCTCAAGCGGATGCTGCAGACCGTGCAGGAGACGCGTCAGCGTCATGCGCTGGTGTTTATCGATCTGGACCGTTTTAAAGCCGTTAACGATACCGCAGGTCACGCGGCGGGCGATGCCCTGCTGCGGGAGCTCTCCTCGCTGATGCTGAGTATGCTGCGCTCCAGCGATATGCTGGCGCGTCTGGGCGGGGATGAATTTGGTCTGCTGCTGCCGGACTGCAATACCGAAAGCGCACGCTATATCGTCGGTCGCCTGATTACGGCCATCAACGAGTACCACTTTATGTGGGAAGGCCGCCTGCACCGGATTGGCGCCAGCGCCGGGATCACCCAGATTGACGAGCGCAACCACCAGGCGGCCGAGGTGATGTCGCAGGCCGATATCGCCTGCTACTCCTCCAAAAATAGCGGGCGCGGCGTGGTCACGGTGTATGAGCCGCAGCAGGAGCGCGCGCAGAACGCCCAGGACGCGATCTCGCTGGATGAGCAGTGGCACATGATCAAAGACAACCATTTGCTGATGATCGCCCGCAGCGTCGCCTCCCCGCGCATTCCGGAAAGCAGCAACTTCTGGATGCTCTCCCTGCGCCTGTGGACCAGCGAAGGGAAGATGCTGGAAGAACAGGCCTTCCGCGCCGGGCTGGCCGAGCCTGAGCTGATCCACGCCCTCGACAGACGTATTTTGCAGGAGTTTTTCCGCAATTTTGCCGCGCCGCTGACCCATAAAGGCATGGGGGTGGCTCTGCCGCTGTCGATGGCCGGACTGGCCAGCATTACGCTGGTGGATGAACTGCTGGAGATGCTGGACAAAAGCCTGCTCCCGTCACGCCTCCTGCATCTTGTGGTGCACGTCAGCGTGCTGACGCAGGCGGATGACAATACCCGCGTGAATCTGCAGAAGCTGCGCTATGCCGGATGCCGGATTGTGCTCAGCCACGTCGGGCGCGATATGGACGTGTTCAATCACCTCCACGCCCGTATGGCCGACTATCTGTTGATCGACCCGGAGCTGGTGGCCAACGTCCACGGCAATCTGATGGATGAAATGCTGGTGACCATTATTCAGGGCCACGCCGTGCGGCTGGGGATGAAAACCATCGCCGGGCCGAGCAATCAACCGATTATGATGGATACCCTCTCCGGGATTGGTATCGACTATATCTTTGGCGACACCATTGGCGAACCACAGCCGCTGGAACTGCTACTCAATACCAGCTATTTCGCCATCAACTGACGGCGTCCAGCCCTCGGTGTACCAGATGTGCAGCAGGGCGTAAGAACGCCACGGCTGCCAGCGCTCGGCATAGCGGCGGATTTGCGCAGGGGTCATCCCGGCAAAGCGCTGCTTAATCAGATAATCGTCCGCTAAAAAGACATCTTTCGCCTGCCAGCCGCGCAGGGCGAAATAGTTTGCCGTCCAACGGCCAATCCCCGGCCGGGTTTGCAGGGCTTTCATCGCGCTTTCGATATCATCCGGCGTCTGCGTTGGAAAATCCCCCGTCACCGCCGACTGCGCCAGATGAATCAGCGATTCCGCCCGCCTGACCGGCATTCCCAGCGCTTTCAGCGCCAGCGGGTCGGCCTTTGCCAGCGCCGCCGGGGTCGGAAAACAGACGTAGCCGGTCTGCTCAAGAGGCTCGCCGTACCGCGCCGCCACCTTCCCCGCCAGCTTCGCCGCCATCGCCACGCTGACCAGCTGGCCGAGAATGGCGCGCACGCCCTGTTCAAACGCATCCATCGAGCCCGGCAGGCGCAGGCCGGGCCGGGCCTCCCCGAGATCCCCGAGGGCCTGCAGCACCTGCTGCGGGCAGCAATCCAGATCGAACAGGCGGGTAAGGCGTGCCAGGCACTGTTCGGCAACAGGCAGCAGGCCATCGCTCAACGTCACCTGTAACCTGCTGGTATGCAGATCCGGCGTCACCCGGATCAGCCCCCGATGCCCGTCGCAGGCAAAACTGCGCGTGTAATCCGTGGCGGTGACGGTTTCCACATCCGCTACTGCACGGGCGGCGAGAAAATCAAACATCCATTGCCAGTCATAGGGCGGCTGCCAGCTGAGGGTAAACATGGTTGCTCCTTTTTGGTGTTGTCACAGCATAAACGGACTTTGGCCGTTGTGCTTTGCTTTCATATTCCTGTTGTCGCCAGCCTGACATTTCGCTAAAGTCTCGCCCCTTCTCAATGGCATGGGGATCCTGCAGTGTTTATTGGATTTGACTATGGCACCGCCAACTGTTCCGTTGCGGTGATGCAAAACGGGCAGCCACAGCTGCTCAAAATGGAAAACAACAGCACGCTGCTGCCGTCGATGATCTGCGCCCCGACCCGCGAAGCGGTGAGCGAGTGGCTGTACCGCCATCATCAGGTTCCGGCCACCGGCACGGAAACGCAGGCGCTGCTGCGCCGCGCAGTGAATTTTAACCGCGACGAAGATATCGACGTGACCCCGGCCAGCGTGCAGTTCGGCCTGTCGTCACTGGGCCACTATATTGAGGATCCGGAAGAGGTGTACTTCGTTAAGTCACCGAAATCGTTCCTCGGTGCCAGCGGTCTGAAGCCGCAGCAGGTGGCGCTGTTTGAAGATCTGGTCTGCGCCATGATGCTGCACATTCGCCAGCAGGCGCAGTCCCAGCTGACGGATGAGATAACCCAGGCAGTGATTGGTCGCCCGATCAACTTCCAGGGGCTGGGTGGCGATGAGGCCAACCAGCAGGCGCAGGGTATTCTGGAGCGCGCCGCCCAGCGGGCCGGGTTCCGCGACGTGGTGTTCCAGTATGAACCCGTTGCTGCCGGTCTGGATTTTGAAGCCACCCTCAGCGAAGAGAAACGGGTGCTGGTCGTCGATATCGGCGGCGGGACCACCGACTGTTCATTACTGCTGATGGGTCCGCAGTGGCGTCAGCGTCGCGATCGCGAAACCAGCCTGCTGGGACACAGCGGCTGTCGCATCGGCGGTAACGATCTGGATATCGCGCTGGCCTTTAAGAGCCTGATGCCGCTGCTCGGCATGGGCGGACAGACCGAGAAAGGCACCGCGCTGCCGATCCTGCCGTGGTGGAACGCGGTGGCGATCAACGACGTGCCTGCGCAAAGCGATTTCTACAGCGTCGCCAACGGCCGTTTCCTCAACGATCTGGTGCGCGACGCGCAGGACGGCGACAAAGTGGCCCTGCTGCACAAAGTATGGCGTCAGCGCTTGAGCTACCGGATGGTGCGCAGCGCCGAAGAGAGCAAAATCGCGCTCTCAGAAGCAACGGAACACGCTGTCACCCTGCCGTTTATCAGCGATGAACTGGCCACCGCCATCAGCCAGCAGGGTCTGGAAGCCGCCCTTGCACAGCCGCTGCAGCGCATTCTCGAGCAGGTGCAGCTGGCGCTGGATAACGGCAACGAAAAGCCGGATGTGATTTACCTGACCGGCGGTAGTGCCCGCTCTCCGCTGATCAAGAAAGCGCTGGCGCAGCAGCTGCCGGGCATTCCGATTGCCGGAGGCGATGACTTCGGTTCCGTTACCGCCGGGCTGGCGCGCTGGGCCCAGGTGGTGTTTAGCTAATGTAGAAATGCCGGGCGGCGCTGCGCTTGCCCGGCCTACAACGACAAAACCCTCGAACCGTAGGCCGGGTCAGGCGCAGCCGCCACCCGGCAATGTCGCGCATAATCCAGACAATTCCCGACAGTGTTCCATATTTCCTCCATTTTTCTGCTCCCCTGCCTGACTAAACTAGTATCATTTCCCGCATTGATTCAGGAAGAGTACGTATAACGATGAAAGGCCGTCAAAAATCCCGCTGGGCAATCGCCGCTGGCATCATTGTGGTGGCCCTTGCCGCCGCCTGGTACTGGCATCAACACGCGTCGGCGCCTGCCGGTGCCACCAGCCAGCCGCCGCGCGCAGCGAGCGGTGGACGCCACGGGATGCGCGGCGGTGCGCTGGCCCCGGTGCAGGCCGCGACCGCCGTCAGTAAATCCGTGCCGCGCTATCTCTCCGGCCTCGGTACCATCACTGCCGCCAATACCGCCACCGTCCGCAGCCGCGTCGACGGTCAGCTACTGGCCCTGCACTTCCAGGAAGGTCAGCAGGTAAAAGCCGGCGATCTGCTGGCCGAAGTCGATCCCAGCCAGTTCAAGGTGGCGCTGGCCCAGGCCCAGGGACAGCTGGCAAAAGATAACGCCATCCTTGCCAATGCCCGCCGCGATCTGGCCCGCTACCAGCAGCTGGTGAAAACCAACCTCGTCTCCCGTCAGGAGCTTGACGCCCAACAGGCGCTGGTCAGTGAAAGCCTCGGCACCATTAAAGCCGATCAAGCCGCCGTCGCCAGCGCCCAGCTGCAGCTGGACTGGAGCCGCATCACCGCCCCAATCGACGGGCGCGTGGGCTTAAAACAGGTGGATATCGGCAACCAGATCTCCAGCGGCGATACCACCGGGATCGTGGTGATCACCCAGACCCATCCTATCGACCTGATCTTCACCCTGCCGGAAAGCGATATCGCCACCGTGATGCAGGCCCAGAAAGCGGGCCAGCCGCTGACGGTAGAAGCCTGGGACCGGGCCAACAAGCAGAAGCTGAGCGACGGTACCCTGCTGAGCCTCGACAACCAGATCGACACCACCACCGGCACCATCAAGCTGAAAGCGCGCTTTAGCAATCAGGATGACGCCCTGTTCCCGAACCAGTTTGTTAACGCCCGGATGCTGGTCGCCACCGAAGAGAACGCGGTGGTGATCCCGACCGCCGCGCTGCAGATGGGTAACGAAGGCAACTTCGTCTGGGTGCTGAACAGCGAAAGCAAGGTCAGCAAACATCGGGTGAAAACAGGGATTCAGGACAGCCAGACCGTGGTGATCGCCGCCGGGCTGTCAGCGGGCGACCGCGTGGTCACCGACGGGATTGATCGCCTGACTGAAGGGGCCACCGTCGAAGTGGTCGACGCGCACAGCGCCACCCCGGCTCAACCGGCCAAACGTGAACGTAAAACCCAGGGAGCACATTCCTGATGCAGGTGTTACCACCCAGCTCCACGGGCGGGCCATCACGCCTGTTTATCCTGCGTCCGGTTGCCACCACCCTGCTGATGGTGGCGATCCTGCTGGCGGGGATCATTGGCTACCGCTTCCTGCCGGTCTCCGCATTGCCCGAAGTGGATTACCCCACCATCCAGGTGGTGACGCTCTACCCTGGCGCCAGCCCGGACGTGGTGACCTCGGCGATTACCGCCCCGCTGGAACGTCAGTTCGGCCAGATGTCGGGCCTGAAACAGATGTCCTCGCAAAGCTCCGGCGGTGCATCGGTGGTGACGCTGCAGTTCCAGCTGACCCTGCCGCTGGACGTGGCCGAGCAGGAGGTGCAGGCCGCGATCAACGCCGCCACCAACCTGCTGCCGTCTGACCTGCCCAACCCGCCGGTATACAGCAAAGTCAACCCGGCGGATCCGCCGATCATGACCCTCGCCATCACCTCGTCCGCCATGCCGATGACCCAGGTCGAAGACATGGTCGAAACCCGCGTCGCGCAGAAGATCTCTCAGGTCTCCGGCGTCGGGCTGGTGACGCTCTCCGGCGGCCAGCGCCCGGCCGTGCGCGTTAAGCTTAACGCCCAGGCGATTGCCGCCCTGGGGCTGACCAGCGAAACCATCCGCACCGCCATCAGCAGCGCCAACGTCAACTCGGCGAAAGGCTCCCTCGATGGCCCCACCCGGGCGGTGACGCTCTCTGCCAACGATCAGATGCAGTCTGCCGATGAATATCGCCAGCTGATTGTCGCCTACCAGAACGGCGCGGCAATCCGACTGGGCGATGTCGCCACCGTCGAACAAGGGGCAGAAAACAGCTGGCTCGGGGCCTGGGCTAACCAGCAGCAGGCGATTGTGATGAACGTCCAGCGCCAGCCGGGGGCCAATATTATTGACACCGCCGACAGCATTCGCGCCATGCTTCCGACTCTGATTGAGAGCCTGCCGAAGTCGGTGGACGTTAAGGTGCTGTCGGACCGCACCACCAACATTCGCGCCTCGGTCAACGATACCCAGTTTGAGCTGATGCTGGCGATGGCGCTGGTGGTGATGATCATCTACCTGTTCCTGCGCAACGTGCCGGCGACCATTATCCCCGCCGTGGCGGTGCCGCTGTCATTGATAGGCACCTTTGCGGTGATGGTGTTTCTTGATTTCTCGATCAACAACCTGACGCTGATGGCCCTGACCATCGCCACTGGCTTTGTGGTAGATGACGCCATTGTGGTTATCGAGAACATCTCGCGCTATATCGAGAAGGGCGAAAAGCCGCTGGCGGCAGCGCTGAAAGGCGCGGGCGAGATCGGCTTTACCATTATCTCGCTGACCTTCTCGCTGATTGCGGTACTGATCCCGCTGCTGTTTATGGGCGATATTGTCGGGCGTCTGTTCCGCGAGTTTGCGGTGACATTGGCGGTGGCAATCCTGATCTCCGCCGTGGTGTCGCTGACGCTGACCCCGATGATGTGCGCCCGCATGCTCAGCGCCGAGTCCCTGCGCAAGCAGAACCGCTTCTCCCGCGCCTCTGAGCGGATGTTCGAGCGCATTATTGCCGCCTATGGCCGGATGCTGACCAAGGTGCTGAACCATCCGTGGGCGACCCTCGGCGTGGCGCTGGGCACCCTGGCCTTAAGCGTGCTGCTGTGGGTGATGATCCCGAAAGGCTTCTTCCCGATCCAGGATAACGGCATTATTCAGGGCACCTTGCAGGCCCCGCAGTCGGTGTCGTTTGCCAGCATGGCCCAGCGCCAGCAGCAGGTGGCGGAAGTGCTGATGAAAGATCCGGCGGTCGAAAGCCTGACCTCGTTTGTCGGCGTCGATGGCACCAACCCGTCGCTGAACAGCGCCCGCCTGCAGATTAACCTTAAACCGCTGAGCGATCGTGACGACCGGGTGAACACGGTGATCGACCGTCTGCAAAGCGCCGTGGCCCGGGTGCCTGGCGTGGCGCTGTATCTGCAGCCGACCCAGGATCTGACCATCGATACCACCGTCAGCCGGACGCAGTACCAGTTCACCCTGCAGGCCACCACCCTCGATGCTCTCAGCACCTGGGTGCCGCAGCTGGTAACGCGCCTGCAGCAGCTGCCCCAGCTCTCGGACGTCAGCAGCGACTGGCAGGACAAAGGGCTGGCAGCGTACATCAATGTCGATCGTGACAGCGCCAGCCGTCTGGGCATCACCATGGCGGATGTCGATAACGCCCTGTACAACGCCTTCGGTCAGCGGCTGATCTCCACCATCTACACCCAGGCCAACCAGTATCGGGTGGTGCTGGAGCACGACACCCAACAAACGCCGGGTCTGGCAGGGCTCGATTCGGTGCGCATGACCAGCAGCAGCGGCGGCATTGTGCCCTTGAGCGCGATTGCCAAAGTGGAAGAGCGCTATACGCCGCTGGCGATTAACCATCTGGATCAGTTCCCGTCCACCACCATCTCGTTTAACGTCCCGGACGACTATTCGCTGGGCGAGGCGGTCGAGGCCATTCTCGCCGCCGAGAAAGATCTCAGCTTCCCGTCCGACATCCAGACCCAGTTCCAGGGCAGCACCCTCGCCTTCCAGGCGGCGCTCGGCAACACCATCTGGCTGATCGTCGCGGCGGTGGTGGCGATGTATATCGTTCTCGGCGTGCTGTACGAGAGCTTTATCCACCCGATCACCATTCTCTCGACCCTGCCAACCGCAGGCGTCGGGGCGTTGCTGGCGCTTTGGCTTTCGGGCAGCGAGCTGGACGTGATTGCGATAATCGGCATCATCCTGCTGATCGGTATCGTCAAGAAGAACGCCATCATGATGATCGACTTTGCCCTTGCCGCCGAGCGCGAACAGGGAATGGCGCCGCGGGAGGCCATCTTCCAGGCCTGTCTGCTGCGTTTTCGCCCGATCCTGATGACCACCCTGGCGGCGCTGTTAGGCGCATTGCCGCTGATGCTCAGTACCGGCGTCGGGGCCGAGCTGCGGCGTCCGCTGGGGATTGGCATGGTCGGCGGCCTGCTGGTCAGCCAGGTGCTGACTCTGTTCACTACCCCGGTGATTTATCTGCTGTTTGACAGCCTGGCGCTGAAGATCAAGGCGCGTTTCCCGACCCGTGAAGAGGAGGCGTAATTGAAGTTTTTCGCCCTCTTCATTTACCGCCCGGTGGCGACGATTTTGCTCTCGCTGGCCATTACCCTGTGCGGCGTGCTGGGCTTTCGCCTGCTGCCGGTGGCCCCGCTGCCGCAGGTGGACTTCCCGGTGATCATGGTCAGCGCCTCGCTGCCCGGTGCCTCGCCGGAAACCATGGCCTCGTCGGTCGCCACACCGCTGGAGCGCTCGCTCGGGCGCATTGCCGGGGTCAACGAAATGACCTCCAGCAGTTCGCTCGGCAGCACGCGCATCATTCTGGAATTTAACTTTAACCGTGATATCAACGGCGCGGCGCGCGACGTGCAGGCGGCGATCAACGCCGCCCAGAGCCTGCTGCCCAGCGGCATGCCGAGCCGTCCGACCTACCGCAAAGCGAACCCGTCCGATTCGCCGATCATGATCCTGACCCTGACGTCGGACACCTACTCTCAGGGGCAGCTGTACGATTTTGCCTCCACCCAGCTGGCGCAAACCCTCGCCCAGATTGACGGCGTGGGGGATGTGGACGTCGGCGGCAGCTCCCTGCCTGCAGTGCGCGTGGGGCTGAACCCGCAGGCGCTGTTTAACCAGGGCGTCTCGCTGGACGACGTGCGCAGCGCCATCAGCAATGCCAACGTGCGCAAGCCGCAGGGCGCGGTGGAGGACGGTTCGCGCCGCTGGCAGCTCCAGACCAACGATGAGCTGAAAACCGCCGCCGAATATCAGCCGCTGATTATTCACTACAACAACGGCGCGGCGGTGCGTTTAAGTGACGTGGCGAGCGTCACCGACTCGGTGCAGGACGTCCGCAACGCCGGGATGACCAACGCCAAACCGGCTATTCTGCTGATGATCCGCAAGCTGCCGGAAGCCAATATCATCCAGACGGTGAACAGCATCCGCGCGCGGCTGCCGGAGCTGCAGGAGACCATTCCGGCGGCTATCGACCTGCAGATTGCCCAGGACCGCTCCCCGACCATTCGTGCCTCGCTGGAGGAAGTGGAACAGTCGCTGATTATCTCGGTGGCGCTGGTGATTCTGGTGGTGTTCCTGTTCCTGCGCTCCGGGCGCGCTACGCTTATCCCCGCCGTGGCGGTGCCGGTGTCGCTGATTGGCACCTTCGCCGCCATGTACCTGTGCGGCTTTAGCCTCAACAACCTGTCGCTGATGGCCCTGACCATCGCCACCGGCTTTGTGGTGGATGACGCCATCGTGGTGCTCGAGAACATCTCCCGCCACATCGAAGCAGGTATGAAGCCTATGCAGGCGGCGCTGCAGGGCACGCGCGAAGTGGGCTTTACGGTGCTTTCCATGAGCCTGTCGCTGGTGGCGGTGTTCCTGCCGCTGCTGCTGATGGACGGCCTGCCCGGGCGCCTGCTGCGCGAGTTTGCGGTCACGCTGTCGGTGGCGATTGGCATTTCGCTGGCGGTGTCGCTGACCCTGACTCCGATGATGTGCGGCTGGATGCTCAAGCGCAGCCCGCCCCACTCCCAGCCGCGTAAAAAAGGCTTTGGCCGGATGCTGGTGGCGCTGCAGGAAGGTTACGGTAAATCATTAAAATGGGTGCTGAACCACACCCGGATCGTCGGGCTGGTGCTGCTTGGCACCATCGTGCTCAACGTCTGGATGTACATCACCATCCCGAAAACCTTCTTCCCGGAGCAGGACACCGGGGTGCTGATGGGCGGCATTCAGGCCGACCAGAGCATCTCGTTCCAGGCGATGCGCGGCAAGCTGCAGGATTTCATGAAGATCATCCGCGAAGATGAAGCCGTGGATAACGTCACCGGCTTTACCGGCGGCTCGCGGGTGAACAGCGGGATGATGTTTATCACTCTCAAGGCGCGCGACGTGCGTAACGAATCCGCCCAGCAGGTGATCGACCGCCTGCGCATCAAGCTTGCGAAAGAGCCGGGGGCGAACATGTTCCTGGTGGCGGTGCAGGATATCCGCGTCGGCGGGCGTCAGTCTAACGCCAGCTACCAGTACACCCTGCTGTCAGACGATCTTGCCGCCCTGCGCGAATGGGAACCCAAAATCCGTAAAGCGCTGGCGGCATTGCCAGAGCTGGCTGACGTCAACTCCGACCAGCAGGATAACGGTGCTGAGATGGCGTTGACCTACGACCGGGAAACCATGTCGCGACTGGGGATCAACGTCGAGGCGGCCAACAGCCTGCTCAACAACGCTTTCGGCCAGCGGCAGATCTCGACCATCTATCAGCCAATGAACCAGTACAAGGTGGTGATGTAGGTCGATCCGCGCTATACCCAGGATATCAGCGCGCTGGATAAAATGTTTGTGATCAATAACGACGGTAAGGCGATTCCGCTCTCCTATTTCGCCAGCTGGCAACCGGCTAACGCCCCGCTGTCGGTCAACCATCAGGGGCTGTCGGCAGCGTCGACCGTGTCGTTTAACCTGCCGACCGGCTCGTCGCTCTCCGAAGCCAGCGAGGCGATCACCCGCACCATGACCCAGCTCGGGGTGCCATCGACGGTGCGCGGCAGTTTTGCCGGGACCGCGCAGGTGTTCCAGCAGACCATGAGCTCGCAGGTCATTTTGATTCTGGCGGCGATTGCCACGGTTTATATCGTGCTGGGCATTCTGTACGAGAGCTACGTCCATCCGTTGACGATCCTCTCAACCCTGCCCTCGGCGGGCGTCGGGGCGCTGCTGGCGCTGGAGCTGTTTGGTGCGCCGTTCAGCCTGATTGCGCTGATCGGCATTATGCTGCTGATTGGCATCGTCAAGAAGAACGCCATTATGATGGTCGACTTTGCGCTGGAGGCGCAGCGCAACGGCAATATGACGCCGCAGGAAGCGATTTTCCAGGCCTGTCTGCTGCGTTTTCGCCCGATCATGATGACCACCCTGGCGGCGCTGTTTGGCGCGCTGCCGCTGGTGATTTCCGCCGGTGACGGCGCGGAGCTGCGCCAGCCGCTGGGGATCACCATTGTTGGCGGGCTGGTAATGAGCCAGCTGCTGACGCTGTACACCACGCCGGTGGTCTATCTGTTCTTTGACCGCCTGCGGGTGCGTTTTTCATCTAAAAAAAGAGAGACGGTAAGGGGATAAATGACTGACCTTCCGCGCAACGTTCGCTGGCAGCTATGGATTGTCGCCTTTGGCTTTTTTATGCAGGCGCTGGATACCACCATCGTCAATACGGCCCTCCCCTCGATGGCTAAAAGCCTGGGAGAGAGCCCGCTGCATATGCATATGGTGATTGTCGCCTACGTGCTGACGGTGGCGGTGATGCTGCCCGCCAGCGGCTGGCTGGCGGACAAGGTCGGGGTGCGTAATATCTTCTTTACCGCCATTGTACTCTTTACCGCGGGCTCGCTGTTTTGCGCCCAGGCCGACACCCTCAACGGGCTGATCATGGCCCGGGTGCTGCAGGGCGTTGGCGGGGCGATGATGGTGCCGGTCGGTCGGCTGACGGTGATGAAAATCGTGCCGCGCGCGCAGTACATGGCGGCGATGACCTTTGTCACTCTGCCCGGCCAGGTCGGACCGCTGCTCGGTCCGGCGCTCGGCGGGATGCTGGTGGAGTACGCCTCCTGGCACTGGATCTTCCTGATCAACCTCCCGGTGGGCATTATCGGGGCGATTGCCACCTTAATGCTGATGCCGAACTACACCATGCAGACCCGACGCTTCGATCTGGTGGGCTTCTTTCTGCTGGCAGCGGGGATGGCGACGCTGACGCTGGCGCTCGACGGCCAGAAAGGGCTCGGGATCTCCACCCTGTCGCTGGTCGGGCTGGTGGCGATTGGGGCGATCTCGATTCTGTGGTACCTGTGGCACGCCAGAGGCAACGACCGCGCCCTGTTCAGCCTGACCTTGTTTCGCAATCCCACCTATCGGCTGGGGCTGCTCGGCAGCTTTGCCGGACGCATCGGCAGCGGCATGCTGCCGTTTATGACCCCGGTGTTTCTGCAGATTGGGCTCGGCTTTTCCCCGTTCCACGCCGGGCTGATGATGATCCCGATGGTGCTGGGCAGCATGGGGATGAAGCGGATCGTGGTGCAGGTGGTGAACTACTTCGGCTATCGCCGGGTGCTGGTGGCCTCCACGCTGGGGCTGGCGCTGGTGAGCCTGCTGTTTGTGGGCGTCGCCCTGCTGGGCTGGTACTACGTCCTGCCGCTGGTGCTGTTCTTCCAGGGGATAATCAACTCTATCCGCTTCTCGTCGATGAATACCCTGACGCTGAAAGATCTGCCCGACGAGCTGGCGAGCAGCGGCAACAGCCTGCTGTCGATGATTATGCAGCTCTCGATGAGCATCGGCGTCACCGTCGCCGGGATGCTGCTGGGGATGTACGGCCAGCAGCATCTGGCGGCTGACAGCCCGGTCGTCCATCAGGTGTTCCTGTATACCTACCTGAGCATGGCGCTGATTATCGCCCTGCCCACCGTCGTATTCGCCCGGGTTCCGGATGACACCAGCAAGAATGACGTCATCAGTCGGCGCAAAAGGAGTGAACCATGAAATTCTGGCGTCCCGGTATTACCGGTAAGCTTTTTCTGGCTATTTTTGCCACCTGTATTGTGCTGCTGGTGACCATGCACTGGGCGGTGCGGGTCAGCTTTGAGCGCGGCTTTATCGACTACATTAAGCACGGCAACGAGCAGCGGTTACAGGGGCTAAGCGATGCGCTGGGCGAGCAGTATGCCCTGCACGGCAACTGGCGTTTTTTACGCAACAATGACCGCTTTGTGTTCCAGATCCTGCGCTCGCTGGAGCACGACACCGACGACGATCGTCCCGGCGCGGGCATGCCGCCGCACGGCTGGCGTACCCAGTTCTGGGTCATAGATCAAGAGAAGCGCGTGCTGGTGGGTCCGCGCGCCCCGGTACCTGAAGACGGGTCTAAGCGGGCGATCCAGGTCAACGGCGAGGCGGTCGGCTGGGTGATTGCCTCCCCGGTTGAACGGCTGACGCGCAATACCGATATCAACTTTGACCGCCAGCAGCGCCAGACCAGCTGGCTGATTGTCGCCCTCTCCACCCTGCTGGCGGCGCTGGCCACCTTCCCGCTGGCGCGCGGGCTGTTGGCCCCGGTCAAACGGCTGGTGGACGGCACCCACCAGCTGGCGGCGGGCAATTTCTCGACCCGGGTGGATACCCGCAGCCAGGATGAACTGGGCAGGCTGGCGCAGGACTTTAACCAGCTCGCCAGCACCCTCGAGAAGAACCAGCAGATGCGCCGGGATTTTATGGCGGATATCTCCCACGAACTGCGCACCCCATTGGCGGTGCTGCGCGGCGAGCTGGAGGCGATCCAGGACGGGGTCCGCAAGTTCACCCCCGAATCGGTCACTTCGTTGCAGGCCGAAGTAGGCACCCTGACCAAGCTGGTCAACGATCTGCACCAGCTGTCGATGTCCGACGAAGGGGCGCTGGCCTATCAAAAAGCGCCGGTGGATGTGATCAACATTCTGGAGGTCGCCAGCGGTGCCTTCCGCGATCGCTTTGCCAGCCGGGATCTTAGGATCGAGCTGTCGCTGCCGGAGAACGCGGTGGTGTTTGGCGATCGCGACCGGCTGATGCAGCTGTTCAATAACCTGCTGGAAAACTGCCTGCGCTATACCGACCCGGGCGGCGCGCTGCGCATCTCCGGCAAATGCGAAGATCAGCGTTTTGCCCTGACCTTTGCCGATACCGCGCCGGGCGTCACCGATGAACAACTCACCAGGCTCTTTGAGCGCTTTTACCGCACCGAAGGTTCCCGTAACCGCGCCAGCGGCGGCTCCGGGCTGGGGCTGGCGATTTGTGTCAACATTGTCGAAGCCCACGGCGGGACGATCCGCGCCGCCCATTCGCCTTTTGGCGGGGTTAGCATTACAGTAGAGCTACCGCTGGAACGCGATTTATCGAGAGAAGCATGACTGATTTACCGATTGACGAAAACACCCCCCGGATCCTGATCGTCGAGGACGAACCGAAGCTGGGGCAGCTCCTGATCGACTATCTGCGGGCGGCAAGCTATGCCCCGTCGCTTATCAGCCACGGCGATCAGGTGCTGGCTTACGTGCGTCAGACCCCGCCGGATCTGATCCTGCTGGACCTGATGCTGCCCGGCACCGATGGCCTGACCCTCTGCCGCGAGATCCGCCGTTTCTCGGAAGTGCCGATTGTGATGGTGACGGCCAAAATCGAAGAGATCGACCGCCTGCTGGGGCTCGAGATCGGGGCTGATGATTACATTTGCAAACCCTACAGCCCGCGTGAAGTGGTGGCCCGGGTGAAAACCATTCTGCGCCGCTGCAAGCCTAAGCGTGAACTGCAGACGCTGGATGCCGAAAGCCCGCTGATTATCGATGAAGGCCGCTTTCAGGCGAGCTGGCGCAGCAAGATGCTGGATTTAACCCCGGCGGAGTTTCGTCTGCTGAAAACCTTGTCGCACGAGCCGGGAAAAGTGTTCTCCCGCGAACAGCTGCTGAACCAGCTTTATGACGATTACCGGGTAGTGACCGACCGCACCATCGACAGCCACATTAAAAACCTGCGCCGCAAGCTGGAAGCGCTCGACGCCGATCAGTCGTTTATTCGCGCGGTGTACGGAGTGGGGTATCGCTGGGAAGCGGATGCGTGCCGGATGGGTCAGTGAGGTAAACAATCAGGCGGCGTTTGCCGCCCCGTATGCCCTGATGGCATAACCCTGCTTTTGCCAGTGCTCCAGCTGCTGGAGCTGTTCCGGCGAAATCGTCGGCCCCGCCCAGACCAGAATTTGCTGTCCAGGGAAGAACTCCGGATGGGGTAATTCAAGCGGTTCGGCAAAGACATCTATCCGCCAGCCGCGCTGGGATAAACGCCACGCCTCCAGCCACAGGCCGGTGCGATCGTCAATTCCCCAGCCGATCAGTAACGCATCTCTGCCCGCTTTGCTACGCGCTTCCGTCAGGCTCGACACCGCATGCTCGATCAGAATGCCATCCAGCAGGCTGCGCATGGCGCGCGCGGTATCACGATCGAGACTCAGGGTATTCCGCAGGGGATCAAAAACATTGTCGATCAACGTATCGACGGGATGGAGCGCACAGAAAGCCGCAATTTTGGCACGCAGTTTCGCCGGGCTTACCTGGCGTAAGGTCCCGATCATCTCTTCCTGCAGCGCAGACCAGTCTCCCGGCTCCGGCGCTTTTCCCTGATCGAGAAGCGCTTTCACCTTCCCGACCGGCACACCACGTTCAATCCAGCGTTGGATCTCGGCAATGCGCAGGAGGTCGTCGTCATCAAACTGGCGATGCCCACCTTCGCTGCGCTGCGGCTTCAGCAACCCATACCGGCGCTGCCATGCCCGCAGAGTGACGGGGTTTATGCCACATCGTTCTGCAACATCGCCAATACTGTAAAAGGCCATCGATTCTCCCTGCTTAATCGATATATTCTGTATTCAAGGTAACGAATCTCACCAGGCTGTACAACCTGTAATAGTGTACAACAAAATTGTATCACTACCCGGTGAGACTATTGCTTAAATGTCCTCTGTCCGCTCAGGCCACGCGATAGCGGGGATCCCGGCCAGTTCAGGACGGGCAAACAGGTGCCCCTGGAACTGTGAAACGCCGGCAGATTCGAGCCACATCCACTCTTCCGCCTTCTCAATACCAACCGCAGAGATCAGTATTTCCAGCGTTGTACAGCATTTGATGATAGCCAGGACGATAGCCTGACGCGGGCCGCTTTTATGAATATCGCGGATCAGGTCACGGTTAATCTTAATCCGGTCCGGCTGGAACTGCGCCAGCAGCAGCAGGCCGCCAAAACCGCCGCCGAAGTGGTCGATAGCCAGGCCGATCCCGGCCGCTTTAAGCTCGCGCACGCTGCAGGTGAAATCCTCCAGACGCGAGATCACTTCGTTCTCGGTAAACTCCACCACAATCTGCTCGGGCACCAGTCCGTTGGCGGCAATTTCCTGCAGCAGATAGTTGACCGCATCGGGCACGTTGACCAGCGTCATCGGCAGCAGGTTGACCGACAGGCTCTGCTCACCCAGCCCCAGTGCGCTGGCCATCGCAAAGGCCACGCTTTTGCTTTTTAGATCTGCCGCGTAGATTTCATCTCCCTGCAGCCCTTCAAACCAGCGCTGGGCAGGCTCCCCGCTCGGGGTACGGATCAGCGCTTCCAGGGTGACCCGCTCACGGGCCATAGGGTCGATAATCGGCTGAAAGGCGAAGCTGCACGTCTCGCTGTAGCGCGTGTGCAGCGTCCGCACGCTGGCGGTATCGGGGATAAACTCCCAGTAGTCTGCCGGCGGGATTTCGAAGTAGTTCTCGATTTCACTTTCTACGACAAAGGTTCTGAAAAACTGCAGCGCGCGGTCGTTATAGGTTAGTTGGAACCGGGTGGTCCCTTTATCCATCACCGTTTGCAGCACTTCGCGACGATCGTAAGTACGTAGATCAAACAGCTCCATGCCCGTCTTACCGAAACGCCGCGACGGGGAGTAATCACACAGCAGCTCAACCACGTTGTGGTGACGCTCATCTTCGCAAATCGTCTGGTAGATGGCTCTCACGCTCTCTTCGGGTCCCTCAAGCAGCTGAAAAAACAGCTTGCCGTTGAACAGTAAAATGCCGCTAACGCCGGCTTTGCTGTTCTTCTCATTAGCTGCAACAACCATGTCTTCCAGCACGGTAACCGGTACGTGGCCACGAAAGTGACTACGGTAAATGATGGTAGTGAGCATAGGATTTCCAATAGAGGAAGTGAATGAAACGCCACAGTATCAAACAGTTGGATATATCTCTTGATATCCTTTATCGCGGGATTTTGTGCGGTAATATTTAACATCATAACGGGTAAAAACCGTACACGATGTACAATATTTCCTGCCTGCTTCGCAGCAAAATACAACTTTAAGCTACTGATTATAATGTAATAGCACTTAATGATCAAAAATAAACTATCAACCTGTACAACCCATGTGTACAGTATTTATAAATTTACAACGCCTTAACACATTAGCAAATACCAGCAATCAGGAGTGACATATGCGCGAGAACGGGTACGCACCGAATACAGCCAATGCCATTACTCAGTACTTTACCAAAGCTAACCAGCCGACTCAGCAGGAGATATTAGGGCAGATTGTGGTGGAGATCCTTCGCGAGGGAAAGATCCTCAACCGAAAGTCGCTATGCACCAAACTGCTCTCCCGCATGGACCAGGTACTGGATAAGGAACAGGAGAGCCGCTACCAAACGCTGATTGGCCTGCTGTTTGATCGTTAAGAGAAGTCCGGTTACAGCCGCTAATTACCTTGCTTTTCGTCAGTTTTTTCTTGCACGCAGTTTTCTTATACTGCTCTCAAAACTGACACCATGCCGCGTTTCCCTTTGCTGGAAGATGGGGCAACAGAGACGTAGTTATGAACCGAAGTGAACATGAAAGACTGACTGACGAACTTATTGGCGAAGCCACCCTTTCTCTGCTCCAGGAAAAGGGGCCGATCAGCATTAAAGGATTGCTGGAGAGGTTGAGCG
>Ga0308165_1002765_pt1 | contig 20105 bp, 17 predicted proteins | sample PhyWR2_FD_201032 | JGI IMG/M metagenome (GOLD analysis project Ga0308165, IMG submission 201032) | Phyllosphere microbial communities from UC Gill Tract Community Farm, Albany, California, United States - DLSLW.R2 | ecosystem: Host-associated > Plants > Phyllosphere > Unclassified | place: USA...
TTCAGCAGAGTTGGACTTAATCTGGCACTTAGGAGGAGACTCGAGAAAAAGGGATATCTAAGATAGCGCTTGAACTGAGGACTGCTTTACTAAAACTGCTTTCATAAGGTCTGTGTTCCAAACCGCAGCTATTTACTCATATCCCTAAGATATTAGCAACCCTAATTTTCAAAACTAACGGTATAAGCAAAAAAAAATCATCGCCACAGTGATTAATTTACTAACATAAACAATAAATTAAAGGTGTATACGGCGCTAAAAAAATACAAAAAAAATACAGAAAAAGCAGACTACTAACCAGTCTGCCCGATAATTTATTAGCCTAATACTGTCACCGCATCCTGTAAGCGAGTCGCACGATATTTTACCATCGCTGAAATCTGCGTCCCATCCTCCACCAATCCGGCATTTTTTTGTGTAATAGTACTCAGTTCAGCAACTGCACGAGTCACATCAGCCAGACCAACGGCCTGCTCTGCTGTCGCCTGACTGATCTGCCCCAGTAACTGAGTCACATTTTGTACCTGAGCGACAATATCCTGCATCGTTTGCCCTGCAGCATGAACTTGTACCGTACCCGACTTCACTTTGCTGGCACTGGCATCAATCAGTTTACGAATATCATTCGCTGCACTAGCACTGCGCTGAGCAAGATTGCGCACTTCACCAGCGACCACAGCAAAACCTTTACCTTGCTCACCAGCGCGAGCCGCCTCAACCGCCGCATTTAATGCCAGAATATTGGTCTGGAAAGCAATATCATTAATCAGCGTCGTTATCGACCCGATACGTTGAGTACTGTCAGAAATAGCCCCCATTGTGGTAACGACGGTATCCATCGCATCAGCCCCATGGGCAGCAGCTTCACTGGCTGAACTCGAGAGCTTATCCGCCGCTGATGCAGTGTCTGAGTTGGCCTGTACGGAAGCAGACATCTGACTCATGGTCGCCGCCGTCTGCTGAACATTCACCACCGTCTGACGGGTACGTGCATTCAGATCCTCATTACCTTTAGCCATCGCTTCACTGCCACTATGGACATTAGCGACCTGGCTACTGACATCATTAATTAACCAGCGACACATCAAACCTAGCTGACCGACGGAACGTAAAATCATCCCTATTTCATCACTACGCTGCAGATGTTGAACTCGATGGCTGTTCCCTGTTGCCACTTCAAGTGTTTGCCGGGCCACGTTCTCCAGCGGCCTAACTATTTGCCACTCCAGCAGCCCATATCCCAGTAAGATGGTCACTCCGCCGATCAGCCACTGCAGAAGTGGCAGCTCGAGGAAACAGGCTGATGCCAGTAAAATCATCAGCAAAAAACTCATAATGGCACGAACACGAGTACGGAGTGATATCGTCGGCAACTTGCCAGACAAGCCTTTACGTAGTACCAGACCCTTGAAGATTTTTCGCTGGCCACGGCCTTCATTCATTGCCTGGTATAATGGCTCAACAGCGGCAATCTCTTCAGGTGTAGCTTTCGTTCGAATCGACATATAACCCGTCGTTTGTCCATGACGGACCAAAGGTACCGCGTTCGCACGAACCCAGTAATACCCCCCATTTTTACGGTGGTTTTTTACAATTCCCGTCCAGGGTTCTCCTTGTTGTAAGGTGAACCACATGTCCGCAAACGCCTCTTTCGGCATATCTGGGTGTCGTACAATATTGTGAGCAGATCCTTGTAGCTCATGTAATTCATAACCACTTACCTGGACAAAAGCATCGTTAGCATGTGTTATGTAGCTTTTCAGATCGGTGGTTGACATTAAAGTCGTATCATCGTCGAGCATAAACTCATGCTGCGAGACAGGCTGGCGGGCAGACATAGCAACTCCCTTTAAGAGGTTATCCAATGGTTCACTCTTCGGAGTCAGGTATGTCGGCATGAAAAAATTTTACTTTAGATAAAAATATGGATAAATGTCACAATTCTGACCCATTACCACAACATCGCTGATATTCATATCTAACAATAAAGTGAATGATTTATTGTTGTTATTATTTTCAATTTATTGTTTCTCGGTACCTGACAAGAATAAAATAGTGGGCAGTGGGATATCGAAGCATAGCTGACAGCTATCATGGATAGTGGTTATCTTGAGTGAAATAAAAATCATCCACCACTGTCATGAAAAAGAAGAGGTATTTATCGGATCCGCATTCGGTGGTTTGATTCTATCATTCGCAGGTCATGGATGGTGTCTCCGCTCCATACGCTCTCGGCCATGAGATATTCATCGTGCTGCATATCTGAAAAAGACAGCCCAGCATGCAATGCTGACCAACTGAATGCGGATTTGCTGGAATTTCTGAAAACACGGTGACCCACAGCAGGCCGATCGCTTTGATCGGTCTTTTTTTAACACTCGGACTCGCGAGCGCCAAAGCCGAAAGAACCTCTAAATATATTCATGCAACTTTTCTAACTGATAGCGACCATAACAACTCTATATAGAACGTTATTTAGTGATTCTCTCTTCAAATTTAAGAATTTCGCATGACAAAACTTTACTTCAAGTCAAAAATTTGATGGTCATCACAGTTTAGACTATCTAATATAGGATTGTAGATGCTCGTATTTAACAACAAAGTAAATAGTTTCATGTTGTTATCATTTGTAAGCTTATTGTCTCCCCGTTTCTCGCCGAATGCAGATGTTTATGCCGTACTTAATCGACATCGCACTACTTAGGTAGAAGCCTACAAGGATTACCTTGCATGGAGAATTATTGAGGATAAAACATGCTCAGAAGAAAAAAGAAAGTCAGGCCGATTAAGGTCAGTGACGTTACGATTATTGATGATACTCGCCTGAAAAAAGCCATCACCGCAGCCTCCTTAGGTAATGCGATGGAGTGGTTTGATTTTGGGGTATACGGCTTTGTCGCCTTTGCGCTGGGGAAAGTGTTCTTCCCTGATGCCAGCCCCAGTGTGCAGATGATTGCCGCCCTCGGTACCTTCTCTGTTCCCTTCCTGATCCGCCCACTTGGCGGCGTGTTCTTTGGCATGCTCGGCGACAAATATGGTCGACAGAAAATCTTGTCGATAACCATTATCATTATGTCCCTGAGTACCTTTGCCATCGGCCTGATACCCTCCTATGCCACTATAGGCATCTGGGCACCGATTTTGCTGTTACTGGCAAAAATGATTCAGGGCTTCTCGGTTGGCGGCGAGTATACGGGTGCGTCAATTTTTGTCGCAGAATACTCACCTGACCGAAAACGCGGTTTTATGGGCAGCTGGCTCGACTTTGGCTCCATCGCTGGCTTTGTTTGCGGGGCCGGTGTTGTTGTTCTGATTTCGTCGGTGGTCGGTGAAGCAAGCTTCCTCGAATGGGGCTGGCGTATTCCGTTCTTCCTCGCTTTACCCTTGGGTATTATTGGTCTTTATCTCCGCCATGCTCTGGAAGAAACGCCTGCATTCCAGCAGCATATTGAACAAATGGCGCAAGATGACCGTCAGGGTCTGACTGAAGGGCCAAAGGTTTCCTTTAAAGAGATAGTCACAAAACACTGGCGTAACTTACTGGTGTGTGTCGGTCTGGTGATTGCCACTAACGTCACCTACTACATGCTGCTGACCTATATGCCAAGCTATCTTTCCCATAATCTGCACTACTCCGAAGATCATGGGGTGATGATTATTATCGCCATTATGATTGGTATGCTGTTTGTGCAGCCCATTATCGGACTATTAAGCGATCGTTTTGGTCGTCGGATATTCGTTTTTATGGGAAGTATCGGCCTGTTCTTCCTGGCCATTCCGGCATTTATGTTGATTAACAGTGACGTCATTGTCCTGATTTTCTTTGGCTTATTAATGCTGGCAGTACTGCTTAACTTCTTTACTGGCGTTATGGCATCCACCCTGCCTGCCATGTTCCCGACGCATATCCGTTATAGTGCCCTGGCCAGCGCCTTTAATATCTCGGTACTGGTAGCGGGTCTGACACCGACCTTAGCAGCCTGGCTGGTTGAAGTGACGAATAACCTGATGATGCCAGCTTATTATCTGATGGTCGTGGCGGTTATCGGTTTCATCACTGCAGTGACCATGAAAGAAACGGCTAATAAACCGCTAAAAGGTGCCACACCTGCGGCGTCAGATATTGCAGAAGCTCGCGAGATCGTGCAGGAGCATTACGATAATATCGAGCAAAAGATTGAAGATTTAGATAAAGAAATTGAAGATCTGCAACACAAACGGACCAATTTAGTGGATCAACACCCACGTATTAACGAATAAATCATTAGCTTAAGGTAACGGCTGCGGGGAGAGGATTCGAATTCTCCCCCGCTTTATCGCTTAATTTATCACAGCGCAATGCAGTTATAAGCCTGAGCGACTATCCTGAAACAAGTCAGATAATGAAATGGAACTGCATGAAGCCGATCAGTGGTTACTTTGCTTAAAGCATCCAACGTTATTCCGGCAACTCGCACTTAATAATTTTAGGGCTATATACTCTGATGTAAATGCTGAGTAAGAATGCTACGGCCAGTATAATAAAAGGAGCACTACGATGCTGAATATCGATCGCAAAAAACTACTTAATCTCGACCCTGATTTTATAAAAAAACAACGTACCGTCATGCTGGTCGTTGCCTTTTTCCTGCTATTAGGCGGTATTTTCTGTCTGATTAATCCTTTTGCCTCCGGTGCTGCACTCAGTACCCTGGTAGGATTCCTGTTTATTCTGAGTGGTGTGGCATTAATTAGCGGTATGATTATCAACCGCAGACACAATTTCTTAGCCATGCTAGGAAGTATTCTGCTGGGGATTGCCTACTTTATTCTGGGTTATGTCTTTATCACCGATCCGGTCGTGGGCATTGTGACGATGTCTATGATGCTGGCAGTATTATTTGCTATCGGCGGTATTCTTCGTCTTTCTGTCGGCTTCAAAATGAAGGGCAAAAATGGCTCTTGGTTGCAGATTATTATTGGCGCTTTAGACTTAGTGATTGCAATGATGCTGATAACCGCGAATCCAGAAATGTCATTCACTCTGGTGACTGTCGTCGTCGGAATCGAATTACTGTTCAGCTCTTTTGCCATCTTCCAGATTGCCAGCCTGTTCCGCTCAAATCGTTAATCGACGTTAAAATAACGAAGGGGAAAAATGAATTTTTCCCCTTATTAATCGTTTTATTGAGGGTCGCTGTAGCAAAGTCTGTCGTCAGAAGACTTAAGGTAACAAACCAATAAACGTTTGTTTTTTACGCGCCGACGACATCATATGATCCAGTTTTTCAACACAAGCCAGGTAATGTGGCGTTTTTTTATGCGCCAGTACCGCCTCATCATCCTGATAGGCTTCGTAAATAAAAAAGCGTGTAGCAATATCAGGATCCTGCAGAACATCAAAGCGCAGGTTGCCTGGTTCGTTAATCGCCCCTTCATGATTGGCACGGAATACATCTAAAAAATCATCAACATATTCAGACTTGATATTAATTTCTACCAGCGTCACATTCATGTTTAACCTTCCAGGTGTTTAGCCTCGAGCCAGAATTGATAAGCCTCGCGAGCAGACATGTTTTCATGAACCACTTTTTTCACCGCCTGGAGCATCGCCAGTGGCGCTTCTGACTGGAAAATATTGCGTCCCATATCAACTCCAGCAGCCCCCTGATCAATCGCCCGAAAACACATATCCAAAGCATCTTGCTCCGGAAGTTTTTTACCACCAGCAATCACAATCGGTACCGGGCAACTGGCAGCAACTTTTTCAAAGCCGTCATCGACAAAGTAGGTCTTAACACACTGAGCTCCCATTTCAGCAGCAATACGGCTAGCCAGCGCAAAGTAACGTGCGTCTCGTACCATATCTTTACCTACCCCGGTAACAGCAAGGGTAGGAATGCCATACCGAGAACCTTCATCGACAAGTTTGATAATATTATTAATCGACTGATGCTCATATTCGCTACCAATATAGATCTGGGCTGCAACAGCACACACATTCAGGCGTAGCGCATCTTCCATCGTGACCGCGACAGCCTCACGGGAGAGTTCAGTCAGAATCGAATTCCCTCCTGAAGCGCGGAGTACCACTGGCTTATTGGTCGCCGGAGGAACAACGCTGCGTAAAATACCGCGAGTACACATCAGCACATCCGTTTCCTGATAGAGCGGTGCAATAGATAAGTCGATACGCTCCAGCCCGGTCGTCGGTCCCTGAAAATAACCATGATCAAAAGCCAGCATCACCGTACGTCCAGTTTGCGGACTAAAAATACGTGCTAAACGAGACTGCATTCCCCAGTCCAAAGCACCACAGCCTTTAAGATAAAATGCTTCCTGGCGCTGAGGACGACCAATACCGAAATCTTTTCCGTCTTTAATATCATCAAGATCTGCCATTACGTCATCCTCCTAAAAATCATATTTATCAATGTTTTCTTTAGTGAAAACAACACGTTCTGGCAGAAGTACAATGCCATTACCTTTGGCTTCATACTCGTAACCCTGCACGCCATTAGATTCCACTTTTAGTGGCCCTATTTTTTCGACTTCCACCACGTCACCGACATTAAGATCGCCTTTTTTCAGTAACGTGTTCGCCACATTTACCGCAATTTCCCCCTGCTGTACTACATCCCACAGGCCGAAAGCTTTCACTGTGCCGCGTTCAACATAAGGGCGCATCACGTTTGGCGTACTGAAACCGACAATAGCGACATCATTACGTTTAAGATTTTCTGCTGCCTGGGCTGCCGCTGGAAGCGCATTGGCATCTGGTGCGATAATGGCGTCGAGGTCTGGATAGGCCTTTAAGATCCCCTCGGCCGTTTGTAGTGACTTGGTGGCATCGTTATAGCCAAACTGCGTCGTGACGACTTCCCACTCCGGATGATCTTTTGCTATCTTCGCCTTGGCTTCTTTAACCCACTGATTCTGGTCTGTCACTGTCGGGCTGGAATAGAAAAATGCAACTTTTGCCGCGGGTTTGGTAACCTGCTTTTCTGTCATTTCGACCAGCATGCTGCCCAGTTGCTGCGGTGTCCCCTGGTTAATGTAGATACTGCGACAGTCTGGTTTAGTATCTGAGTCCCAGGTCAGCACTTTTACGCCGCGCTGCATCGCCCGTTTCAGTGCCGGACAGAGACCATCTGGTGATACTGCAGAAACAATAATGGCGTTGTAGCCTTGGTTAACAAAGTTGTTAATCAGCTGGACCTGGCCTGCAACACTCGGTTCAGTAGGGCCATCGTAGGTCACATCAACCCCTAAATCTTTACCCGCTTGTAGTGCACCATTTCCGCCGCTAGTGAAAAAACCAACACCGACAAGTTTTGGGATAAAAGCAATTCTGTCTGCTGCCTGGACAGAGGTCACCAGGGTCGCCAAAATCAGTGCACTCAGTTTCAGTGCGTGTTTTGTTGTCTGCTTCATACTAAGCTCCTGTTAATTTTCTTTGCCCGCGCAGACGACGCCACGCCGCCCGAATTATTTCGCGGTGTAAACTCACCGAACGCCCAATGACCACCACAATCAGTAACGCACCGGACAACGCACTCGATACCTGACTTGGGATGCCAACCATTTGTAGTCCCTGCTGTAAATATCCCACCAGCAGTGCTGCCAGTGCGGTTCCTAAAATAGAGCCTTGCCCACCGTAGATATTCGCCCCACCTAATACCGCGGCGGTCAGCGCAGGCATCAGCAAATCGCGTCCGAGATCAGAACGTGCTGAGCCAAAATAAGAAACCAGGATAACGGCTGAAATCGCTGATGCCAGACCGACTAGCCCATAAATGCCATACAACATGTTGTTAACTGGCATTCCGGCATAGCGGGCTGCTCGTGGATTCTGGCCAATCAGAAAAATATGGCGTCCAAAGCGTAAACGATGCGTCAGCAGCCAAAATAACAAGGTGATCACCATAAACATCACCAGCGGAACAGGCAGCCCCAGTAACGTGATATTTGCGAAGTGAGTAAACGCCTCAGGGAATCCACCAATTCCCTCATAGCCAGTAGCTCCAGCCATGCCAGACAACAACAGAGCCGCACCACCATAGAGGTAAAGGGTACCAAGAGTGATAACCAGTGGACTGATACCGGTATAGTTGATTAATGCCGCATTAATCACCCCGCAGAGCATACCGAGTGCCAAGGTTAAGATAATCGCCACCGGTAATGGCCAGCCAGCTTGCATCATCACTCCCAGCCCGATAGCACAAAGACCGATAGTGGAACCCAGCGAAATATCAATCCCACCACTGATAATCACCAGCGTCAGAGGCAGCGCCACAATGCCAATACAGATAAAATCGCTGGTACTAAAGAGCAGCACATTGATATCCAGCATGCGGGGATTAAGCGCACCAAATAACAGAATTTCCGCGACCAGTAATAGCAGTAGAGTGGTTTCCCAGTTAAGACGACGTTTCATTTACGCGACCTCCTTTTTCTTTGCTGGAGGAAAGGAAGCGACACTCTTGGCTTCCGGTTTTGGGGGGACAAAGCGGCTATATTTTTGTGCCCGATGGTTACGTACGAGAGCCTGACGTAAACGGCCATCCAGCACCAGAACACCCAGTAACACCAGACCGGCGATAAAATCGTTCCACCAGGCAGGAAGTTTGAATAGCACTAGCACAGTATCGATTTGCGTTAAAAAGAAGGCGCCAAGAAAAGCGCCGATAACGGTTCCGGTTCCTCCTAACAACGAAATCCCCCCGAGCACACAGGCGGCGATGGCTTTCATCTCCAGCCCGCTCCCAGTCTGATTCGGAACAAAACCGATTTGTGAAGCAAACAGAATGCCCGCCAGCGCAGCGAATAAGCCATTAAAGGTGAAGGCCAGTAAGCGGGTACGATTGACTGCCACACCCAATTGACGAGCAGCCGCCAGGTTATCGCCCACGGCATAGAAATCGCGTCCAAAGGCTGTTTTTGCCAGCAGCCAGGTCGCAATACCCAGAATAATAATGATCAGAATGCCGAAAGGTGAGAGACCAAAAACCAGCGGTTCAGAGAGTGATTTCAAACTGGCGGGCAGTCCTTCAATCCATTTACCACCAGTCCATAACAGCATGCCCCCTCGATACAAACCGAGCGTGCCAAGCGTCGCTACAATGGCAGGAATACGCAGCCAGACCACCAGAATACCGTTGAAAAAGCCAGCCAGGCCGCCAATACCTAAAGCAAATAACATCGCTACCGGCATGCTATAGCCTGCGTTGAGTGACACCCCAACAGCAATCGCACACAAACCCACGGTAGAGCCTACGGAAACATCAATATTACGCGTCAGCATGACCAGAGTGGCACCCATTGCCAGCAAGATAAGGATTTGGGCGCTGTTAAAGATCATGCCGAGGGTCTGTACACTGAAGTAGCTGTGATTTATCGCTACCAGTACGGAAAACAGCGCCAGAATCGCCAGAAATGCACTGAGTTCACGATTTTTAAGCCATTTTTTCATGCACTACCTCCACCAAAAGCCATCGCCATCATGCTGTCGACAGTGATGTCTGCACGTTGTAATTCGCCGCTTATTGCCCCTTGATGCATGACAAAAACTCTATCGGCCAGAGGAGAAAACTCATCCAGATCGCTTGAGATCATCAGTACCGCAACGTTTTGTTTGGCGACACTTTTAATCAATTGATAGATATCTGCCCGGGCGGCAACATCGACACCTCGTGTCGGCTCATCGACAATAAGTAACAGGGGGTTGGCTTCCAGGCAGCGTGCCAGCAGAACTTTCTGTTGGTTTCCTCCAGACAGGGTGCGTACCAGTTGATCAGCATGGTTGAGTTTGATCCCCAGCGCCCGGTGGTAGCGTTCGACAATCGCGGCTTCACGTTTAGGCTGTAGCCACAAATCCGGTTCGTTTAACAACACGGTATTCCAGCGAATAGAAGCATCAAGAAACAGTCCTGATACTTGTCGGTCTTCAGGTAAATACACCAGCCCACGATCCAGCCGAATTTTGGTACTGCTGTGGGTTATTTCCTTACTTTCAAGAAAGACCCGCCCGTGACGCACCGGACGAAGGCCATAGAGCGTTTCGGCCAGTTCGGTACGCCCGGAGCCAACTAAACCCGCCAGACCAACGATTTCACCCGCATGCAGTTCAAAGTTGAGATTAATAAACCCTTCACCAGTCAGCTCCTCCACACGCAGTACAGGAAAATCCTGCGGTTCAGTTCGCCGATTGCCAGGCAGCCCAAGCCACAGTTTTTGTGTGTCGCTTAATTCATGCTGACGGTAAGCGGGCGTCATGGCATTGATAAGTTCTTTATCACTAAAGGAGGCGGTTTCACCCTGTAACACCACCGCTCCATCGCGCATCACGGAGATATGGCTGGCTATCTGATGAATTTCGGGCAGCTTATGCGAGATAAAAATAATGCCGACATCTAGTGCCTGTAAGGCACGTATCTGGCGGAACAGACGTGCAGTTTCACCAGGCGTCAGAGAGGCTGTGGGTTCATCGAGGATTAAAATGCGCGCTTCACGCATCAGACCACGAAGAATTTCTACCATTTGCTGATCGGCCACTTCGAGAGTACTGGCAGCAGCAGAGAGTGTTATCTCGCATCCCAGCTGGCGCATTTTCTCTTGTAAGCGCTGAACCAAATCAGCCGCACGCGGCAGACGGAACAAAATATTCTCCTGCACCGTCAGGTTGGGAAAGAGCATCGGCTCTTGCGGTACCAGATAAATACCCAGCTCATGAGCCTGACCCGGTTTCAGGCGGGCATAGCGCTTACCATAGAGTTCCAGCTCGCCACTGTCTGGTATTTCAACCCCGGCGATAATTTTCATCAGCGTTGATTTTCCTGCACCATTCCCACCCATCAAGGCATGAACCTGGCCTGGTAGCAGTATAAAATCTATACCTTTCAATACACTAACTCCGGAGAATTGCTTCCCGACCTTGTGTACCTGAATCAGTGGCATGGTGCTGGGCATCTCGCCTCCGGATATGAACAAAAGAATTTTTAAATTAACAATGTTCAAAATAGTAGGCCAAGATATATAATTACAACCGGACAAGGATCACAAATCTTTTAAAAAAATAATCTAGGATTCATTGAGATTTAAATGATCTTTTTGCCACAGGCTTCACATTTTATTCCCAGACTATTTAGAACAATTGTTCTAAATTAAGATAAGAGTTCATCTATGAGTGATAAAAGAGCAACCGAAGAAAGTCAGCTTTATGGGTTACCGATGGCCGAAGAAGAGTTACTGGCACGGGTAGCATGGTCTTACTACCACGATGGTCTAACTCAGAATGACATTGGTGAACGGCTTGGCTTGCCACGACTTAAAATTTCTCGCTTGCTGGAAAAAGGACGGCAGTCCGGGGTCATTCGAGTACAGATAAACTCGCGCTACGAGGGCTGTCTGGCTCTGGAAACTGAACTTCAGAAACGGTTCAATCTCAAGCTCGCGCGCGTGCTGCCAGCACACAATACCCCGCCAATGAGCACTCGACTGGGTATTGGTGCCGCTCAGTCCCTGATGGGAGTACTGGAGCCTGGACAGCTGCTAGCCGTCGGGTTTGGCGAAACAACCATGAACTGCCTACAGCATTTGAGTGGTTTTATTGGTTCACAGCAAATTCGGCTGGTAACGCTTTCTGGTGGCGTTGGCCCTTATATGACTGGAGTCAGTCAGCTTGATGCCGCCTGTAGTGTCAGCATGATCCCTGCTCCGTTGCGGGTTTCTTCGCCTGATGTGGCAGAGATCCTCAGAAAAGAGGCCAGTGTACGGGACGTTATTCTTGCTGCTATGGCTGCTGATGTCGCTGTCGTTGGGATCGGTGCGATCGATCAGCGACGAGATGCCACTATCTTACGCTCAGGCTATATCAGCGAAGGAGAGCAGTTGATGTATGCCCGCAAAGGTGCCGTGGGCGATATTCTCGGCTACTTCTTGCAAGCTGACGGTAGTCTAGTGGAAGAACTGGAAATTCATCGAGAGTTACTGGGTGTTCGACTTCATGACCTTGCACAGCTCCCGACAGTAGTCGGTGTCGCGGGCGGTAAAGATAAAGCGAATGCTATCTATGCTGCACTAACCGGACGTTACATTAACGGGTTAGTGACGGAAGAAGAAACGGCGCGGGCAGTGCTAGCACTAATGGAGTGATACTGACTTCAGGCCAGTCGCGCAACACATAAGAGGTTAGCGAATGAGTTATCTCCTTGCGTTAGATGCCGGAACGGGCAGCATCCGTGCGGTTATCTTTGATACTGATGGTCAGCAGATAGCAGTAGGACAGGCGGAATGGAAACATTTAAGCCTCGCAGATGTTCCGGGGTCAATGGAGTTCTCACTCGATATTAACTGGCAACTTACCTGTCGCTGCATTCGTGAAGCGTTACAAAAAGCGGCTATCAGCGCCAGAGAGATCAAGGCTGTTGCCTGCTGCTCAATGCGCGAGGGTATCGTTTTATATGACGCCAGTGGCGAACCCATCTGGGCCTGCGCTAATGTCGATGCCCGCGCCAGCCGAGAAGTCAGTGAACTGAAAGAGATTCACGATTTTCAATTTGAATCAGAGGTTTATCATATCTCTGGTCAGACTCTGGCACTCAGTGCCATGCCACGTTTGTTATGGCTAGCCCACCATCGGCCAGATATTTACCGTAAAGCTGCCACCATGACGATGATCAGTGACTGGCTGGCAGCCAGGTTATCCGGCGAACTGGCAGTAGACCCTTCCAATGCAGGCACAACAGGTATGCTTGACCTGGCCACTCGTGACTGGCGATCCTCGCTACTGGATATGGCCGGCCTGCGGGCTGATATGCTCTCCCCAGTCAAAGAAACCGGAACACTGCTGGGACACGTTACGCCCAAAGCAGCGGAAGAGTGTGGGTTACTGGTCGGGACCCCTGTCGTGATGGGTGGCGGTGATGTGCAGCTGGGTTGCTTAGGGCTAGGCGTGGTTCGGGCAGGACAAACTGCCATACTTGGCGGCACGTTCTGGCAGCAAGTGGTTAATCTGCCAGCGATTAAAACCGATCCAGAGATGAATATTCGCATTAATCCGCATGTTATCCCTGGTATGGTACAAGCGGAGTCGATCAGCTTTTTTACTGGTCTGACAATGCGTTGGTTCCGTGACGCGTTCTGCGCTGAAGAAAAATTGCTGGCAGAACGCCTGGGCGTTGATACTTATGCCCTGATGGAGGATATGGCCAGTCGGGTGCCTGCGGGATCGCACGGTATTATGCCTATTTTCTCCGATGCAATGCATTTTAAACACTGGTACCACGCCGCACCGTCGTTTATTAACCTCTCCATTGATCCCGAAAAATGCAATAAAGCGGCGCTGTTCCGAGCATTGGAAGAGAACGCTGCCATCGTCTCTGCCTGTAATCTGGAATTAATTTCTAACTTTTCAGGTGTACAGTTTGATTCGCTGGTATTTGCTGGCGGTGGCTCTAAAGGCCGTTTATGGAGCCAGATCCTGAGTGATGTTACCGGACTCCCCGTCAGAGTTCCGGTGGTAAAAGAAGCGACCGCTCTGGGCTGCGCCATTGCCGCGGGTGTTGGCGCAGGCCTGTTTAGCTCGCTGGCGGAAAGCGGCGAGCAGTTAGTTCGCTGGGAACGTGAATATCATCCTGACTCAGCCCACCGTGAACTCTATGACGACATGAAACAGAAGTGGCTCAAAGTCTACGCCGGGCAACTCTCACTGGTCGACAGTGGCTTAACCACCTCAATGTGGCAGGCCCCGGGGCTGGTGCGGAGAGCCTGATAGCGCATAAAAAAACAGACGGATTTTCGTCTGCCATTAACGGCATCCCAATCAATTGGGGTGCCGTTTTTTTATCTCCCCTTTCATCTTTCAGGCTGAGAACCCGGTATTGGTATGCTACCGTCAGGCTCCAAAAGTATTTTTGAGGATATTGAATCGTGAGCATCCTGGATGACTTAAAAGTGAAATATCCAGACGCCCTGTCATGGGCATTTGGAGACAGTCCGGAACTGGCGGACGAACTGGCAGAACTGGTGAGCAAAGGAATAAAAACCGCAAGCTGCGGTTCATTTTCGTCATTCCAGAGTGAAGATAAGCCGCCTTTTGTTGGTAGCTACAGCATTATCCTCAACGGTCGGGGTGAACCCGTCTGTGTTATCAGGACTATCGCGATGCGACTGGTTCGCTTCTGTGATGTCACCGAAGACTTTGCCAGGAAAGAAGGTGAAGGAGACCGTAGTCTCAGTTACTGGCAACAGGCCCATCAAGCGTTCTTCAATAGAGAAGGCTGCTTTAGTGGAACGATGGAGCTGGTGGCTGAAGAGTTTGAACTAACAGAAGTCCTGTAAATATTACCTCGCTGACTTTTACTGCGCCGGATATCCCCAATATCCCCAGATAAAGTGCGCTGAATTTGAATCCCATCACATTCAGCGCACTCTTCTTTTCCCTTTTTCCGTACGCAAGTTAAATTAGCAACTCATCCGACCACATAACAATAATTTAACTTACTGGAAGGGACTATGCGCTATCCATCGCTGTTTTCTCCGCTGGACTTAGGCTTTACAACGCTAAAGAACCGCATGCTCATGGGATCGATGCATACCGGTCTGGAAGAGCTGGCTGAGGGTGAAACACGACTGGCAGCTTTCTATGCAGAGCGCGCACGTCATGGGGTTGCACTGATTGTTACTGGTGGGATTGCGCCCTCTCCCTCTGGGGTGACCGCTCCTCATGGTGCAGTGCTGAACCATAAAAACCAGCTCGCGCAGCATCGCGTCGTGACCGATGCGGTACACCGGGAGGGGGGTAAAATTGCCCTGCAAATTCTCCATACCGGCCGCTATAGTTACCAGCCTCATCTGGTCGCCCCGTCTGCCCTTCAGGCTCCGATTAATCCCTTTAAACCCCATGCTCTTAGTCATGAGGAAATTCTGACACTGATTGATGATTTTACCCATTGCGCCAGCCTTGCCCGCGAGGCCGGTTACGATGGTGTCGAAATTATGGGTTCAGAAGGTTATCTGATTAATCAGTTTTTAGCCCTGCGTACCAACCAGCGTGACGATGAGTGGGGCGGCAGCTATCAACAAAGAATGCGCTTTGCCGTTGAAGTTGTTCGTAAGGTACGTGAACGGGTGGGTGATGATTTTATTATTATCTATCGCCTGTCGATGCTCGACTTAGTGGAAGATGGCAGTAGCTTTGAAGAAGCCGTACAACTGGCTCAGGCGATTGAGCAGGCAGGCGCGACACTGATCAATACCGGTATCGGCTGGCATGAAGCGCGGATCCCCACCATTGCCACCTCAGTTCCACGCGGCGCCTTTCGCTGGGTAACTCAGAAGTTAAAAAGTCATGTATCCCTTCCCTTAATCACCACTAATCGTATTAATTCACCCGATATTGCCGAAGATATTCTGATTTCAGGTGATGCTGATATGGTGTCAATGGCACGTCCTTTCTTAGCTGATGCTGAATTTATGACCAAAGCAGCAGCCGGACAAGCAGATGAAATCAATACTTGTATCGGCTGTAACCAAGCCTGCCTGGATCAGGTCTTTGCCGGTAAAGTGACTTCTTGTCTGGTTAACCCTCGCGCCTGCCATGAAACACTGATGCCGATACAAAAAACGCTGCAGGCTAAACGTCTGGCAGTGATTGGTGCAGGGCCTGCAGGACTGGCTAGCGCAATTAATGCCGCTGCTCGCGGCCACCAAGTCACACTGTTTGATGCGGGTTCGGAGATAGGCGGACAATTTACCCTGGCAATGCAAATTCCGGGTAAAGAGGAGTTTGCTGAAACGCTACGCTATTACCGGCAGATGCTGGCTAAGACAGGTGTCATCCTCCACTTAAATCAGTACGTCACCGCTTCAATGTTGAGTGACTATGATGAAGTCATCCTCGCCAGTGGAATTGAACCTCGTCTGCCCGATATTGAAGGAGTAACACACTCAAAGGTGCTGAGCTATCCTGACGTACTACGGAATAAGGTCGTGGCAGGTCAGCGGGTCGCTATTATTGGTGCCGGAGGTATTGGTTTTGATATCGCTATGTATTTAAGCCAGCAAGGTGAGTCTACCAGCCAGAGCATTAGCCGATTCTGTGAAGAGTGGGGTATTGATACCAGCCTGCAAAATGCTGGCGGGATATGTAAACAGGCTCATCATCTTAGCCGCAGCCCACGCGAGATAGTCTTATTACAACGTAAAAATAGCCGGCCAGGGGAAGGGTTAGGTAAAACAACGGGCTGGATCCACCGCACCACGCTGTTAGCCCGTGGCGTGAAAATGATAAACGGTGTGCAGTACCAGCGTATCGATGATGAAGGGCTGCATATCATCGTTAACGGTGAGCTACAGTGTCTGGCAGTGGACAATATCGTTATTTGTGCCGGGCAAGAGCCAAGACGCGAACTCGCCGAACCGTTACGAGCGATGGGCAAAAAAGTACATATCATTGGCGGAGCAGATGTGGCAGCAGAAGTAGATGCCCGACGAGCAATTGCTCAGGGCACCCATCTGGCGCTGACGATTTAACGGCTACGACCGACCTTCACCGCTTTAAGTACCACAAACTTGGTATTACTGGCGACGGTCTCACAGTTACCGAAAATCTTTTTCAGTTTACGGAAATAGTCCAGGTGACGGTTTGCCACAATATACAGCTCGCCGTTTATCTTCAGGCAACGGCGAGTATGGTGGAACATTTCCCAGGCAATCTGATCCGTCAGTGCATGCTGCTGATGGAATGGCGGATTGCACAGTACGGCATCGAAACGAAACGGTTCTATACCTGATAATCCGTTGTTAATCATAAACTCACAACGGTCTATTTCATCAGGCATGTTGGTTTCGACGTTCAACTGGCTGGAAGCAACAGCCATCGGTGACTCATCGACAAACACCACCTGTGCCTGAGGATTTTGTTCCAGTAATTTCAGGCCGATAACACCATTACCGCAACCTAAGTCAACTATCTCACCCTCTAAATCATGCGGCAGATGCTCAAGGAAGAAACGCGCACCGATATCAAGCCCGGTACGGGAAAAGACGTTAGCATGGTTATGAATCGTCCATGAGGTCCCCTCCAGCGGCCAGCTCAGGGTATCAGGTGCATCACTGAGCTTAGGGTTGCTGAAGGTAGCATTAATCAGACGGGCCTTTTTCCACGCCAGTGTCGTGGTCGTCGGGCCAATGATTTTTTCAAACAGTGCCAGCGTGGAATTATGAACATCACGCGTTTTAGCACCCGCAATGATCCGCGTCTGTGGCGTAATAACGTGACGTAAAGCGCGTAACTGTTGTTCTAGCAAAGCGAGTGTTTTGGGTATTTTAATCAACACCAGTTCGGGAGCAGCCGGATATTCAGCGGTGCTATCGAGAAAGGTCACGCTATTTTCCGCAATATCATTGCCACTCAGGTTCTGCCGGGTTGCCAGCTCACTAAGATAAGAGTCGCCGATACTGAAAGGTTTATAGTCGGCCAGCACACAGGCAAGTGTCCCGAAAGTATCATTAAAAATTAATACCGGACCGACTGGTTTAAGCTCGTCCACCTGCTGTAGCAGGTAATCATCTGCTGCTTCCCACGCTTGTAGCGGGTTAACGTCGTCCGTTTGTGGAAAACGTTTTAGCGTCAGTGAACGAAAACCGCTGTCTAATTGGCTCATCGGCCCTCCTGGATGGTAAAGTTTGGATAGATATCCCTGAAACGGGGCGAGAGTATACCCTTTTTTCCCTCTTAGTCTGAGAAAAGCATGCGCGAATTGATCTATTTGAATGGTTATCCTGAACAGTTACTTTCTCAGGTTCGTACGCTTATTGACGAACAGCGTCTTGGCGCTGTGTTAGAAAAACGCTACCCACAGCAGCATGATATTACAACCGATAAAGCACTTTATCAGTATACTCAAACACTGAAGAGTCAGTTTCTGCGTAATGCATCGCCGATTAATAAAGTTGTTTTTGATAGTAAAATTCACGTATTAAAGAATGCGCTCGGTCTGCATACATCCCTTTCAAGAGTGCAGGGTAATAAGCTAAAAGCAAAAGCAGAAATTCGGGTGGCGACCATTTTCCGTCAAGCACCAGAAGCCTTTTTGCGAATGATTGTGGTACACGAACTGGCACATCTTAAGGAGAAAGATCACAACAAAGCGTTCTACTCCTTGTGTTGTCATATGGAACCGCAGTATCACCAGTTAGAATTTGATACACGTCTTTGGCTCACTCAGTTATCGTTAAGTAGCACGGCCTGATGACTTACTATTTTCAATCTTACGGAGAATATCCCAGTCTATGATACGTTTCGCTGTGGTTGGCACAAACTGGATCACCCGCCAGTTTGTTGATGCTGCTCATGAAAGTGGCAAGTACAAACTTAATGCAGTTTACTCTCGTAACCTGGAGCAGGCGCAGGCCTTTGCCAGCGATTATCCGGTGGAACACCTGTTCACTTCACTGGAAGAGATGGCAGCCAGTGATGTCATCGATGCGGTTTATATCGCCAGTCCAAATTCATTTCATGCAGAACAAAGTATGCTGTTCCTGCGTCACAAAAAGCACGTTATTTGTGAGAAACCGCTAGCCTCTAATTTGCGTGAAGCCGAAGCGGCTATCGCTTGTGCCCGTGAAAATCAGGTGGTCTTATTTGAAGCCTTTAAAACCGCCTGTCTGCCAAACTTCATTGCCTTGCAGCAAGCCCTGCCTAAAGTCGGTAAGATTCGTAAGGTTTCGCTGAGCTATTGCCAGTATTCATCACGTTATCAGCGGTATCTGAATGGCGAGAACCCGAATACGTTTAATCCCGCCTTCTCGAACGGCTCGATTATGGATATTGGCTTTTATGTTCTGGCCTCTGCTGTCACCCTCTGGGGCCAGCCTAATACGGTTCTGGCCAGTGCCTCACTGTTAGACAGTGGTGTCGATGCCCATGGCTCAGTTCTGCTTAATTACGGCGACTTTGATGTCACGCTGCTGCACTCCAAAGTGAGCGATTCCGTGCTGGCAAGTGAAATTCAAGGTGAAGCGGGTTCTTTGGTTATCGAAAAAATATCTGAATGCCAAAAAATTACGTTTATCCCACGGGGTGAAAAACCACAAAATCTGACTCAGCCACAGCACATCAATACGATGCTGTACGAAGCAGAAGTGTTTGCTGGCCTGATAGCAAATAACCAAGTCAGCCACCCGGCCCTGGAGATTTCACGGATAACTTCAGCAATCGCTACAGAGATCCGCTTACAAACAGGGGTGAAGTTTCCAGCAGATGAATGAGTCGGCGTCCTGGCGGGATAAAAAATTTCGCATACCAGAAACAAAAGATTGACCAAATCAAGACTGACTCATATTTTGTCTTCTGCAAAGGGGAGTAACTTCATTGCTGGTTAATCGTCATTACGATGCATATGCATCCGGTTGTCAGGCAACATGTTAAATGTTGTAAGTGAGACCTTGCCGGAAGGCGAGATCCTGTTGCAAGCGAAAGCGGCTGGCGTCTTCTGACGGTGGCCGTTTTTCGTTTTAAGGAGTGAATTATGAATAGCGTAGGTACGCCATTACTGTGGGGCTCGTTTATACTCGTCGTTGCTATCATGCTGGCAGTGGATCTGTTTCTTCAGAACCGCCGAGGCTCGCATGTGATGTCAATGAAACAGGCTGTCGCCTGGTCACTCACTTGGGTCGCATTATCGTTACTCTTTAATCTGGCATTCTGGTGGTATCTGACCGAAACCGCCGGACGCGATGTCGCTGACCCCCAGGCTCTGGCCTTTCTCACCGGTTATCTGATTGAAAAAGCCCTGGCCGTTGATAATGTCTTCGTCTGGCTGATGCTCTTCAGTTACTTCGCGGTTCCCCCTGCTTTGCAGCGCAGAGTACTGCTTTACGGGATTCTGGGCGCGATCGTCCTGCGTACTATCATGATCTTTGCCGGAAGCTGGCTGATTAGCGAGTTTGAATGGCTGCTGTATCTGTTCGGCGCGTTCTTGCTGTTTACGGGTATTAAAATGGCGCTGGCGAAAGAAGACGATAGCGCAATAGGGGACAAACCGCTGGTCAAATGGCTACAGAGCCGTCTCAGAATGACCGATAAAATGGACTCCGAGCACTTTTTTGTTCGCCAGTCAGGG
>Ga0308165_1002766_pt1 | contig 20101 bp, 24 predicted proteins | sample PhyWR2_FD_201032 | JGI IMG/M metagenome (GOLD analysis project Ga0308165, IMG submission 201032) | Phyllosphere microbial communities from UC Gill Tract Community Farm, Albany, California, United States - DLSLW.R2 | ecosystem: Host-associated > Plants > Phyllosphere > Unclassified | place: USA...
ATCCGTATTCTTCTTGGCAACGTGGAAGTAACGAGAACGCCAATGGTCTTCTCCGTGAATTTTTCCCGAAGGGGACGGATTTCGGAAAGGTTAATCGTTCTGAACTCGCCCAAGCGCTCGCCTGGATCAATGGGAGACCACGGAAATGTCTGAACTGGAAAACTGCATACGAGGTCTTCTCGGAAGAAGTGTTGCACTTAATTTGACAAACCGTCAAATGAATTACGCAAGACGGTCATTTTAGATGATCGTCTTTTTTTAAACGATGAATAGAAATAACGCAACAAGAGGAATCTCTTATTCATAATCAATAAGGTTAGTAGAAAAGTTCTCATCCTTGGAGAAAATTCTTCAATGGTACAATCAGTTTTCCAGTATATTTATGCTTTCAAAAAAGCATCTAATACCATTCCCTGAGCGAGAAAAATTGTGCAACTTCAATATAATCTGTCTGCTTCAAAAGGAAAATTGCCAATGAATGTCTCGAATGAGCTCCACAAATTCTAGAGAGAAGAGTAGATAATTCGAAACTATCGGGTAATAAAAGGAGTAGTTTTATCAGCAAAAAATTATTAAAAACAAAACAAACATTGTACGGGAGGTCGCTCATGAACTGGATTGAACTAAAAGAGAAATCAGAAATCAGGGAATTACTTGAGAACTTTGGTTATTTTCATGACGGGTGTTTGAAGGAAATGCATATGTGGACCGAAACGTATGTTGATGAGAATCTGACGATGGCTGCTCCAAGCGGATTAGATACAAACGTCAAACTGTTATTTCAACGTCAGTTCAAAAACCCGTCTGCGATTGAATTATGGTTTGAAGGTGTAACAGGAATTCATATCCTTCCGACACCAGAAAATTTCGCCTCGATACTTTTTGAGGCTGTCATTTTAAAACAGCATGATACTTATTACTGGTCAGATGATGTTGATTTTGATCCGAGCACTATTGAACAGAACGTAAGTTGGATATCAGCTAAAAAACTTAGATGGAGAGAAAGAAATGATTGGATGGGAAAACAGCATCGATATGGGAGTAAGGGATAAAAATGAAGTACCTTTTGTTTTAGGGTTTCATCGATTACATTTAGTTCATATTCAAAATCAATACCAAATAAAAGTGCGCTTGAAAAAATAACCGGTGAGGTGAGAAGACATCATGTCATGGAAACACCAGATGTATTTACATATTTATGCTCAGCATACCAATCATCAAGAATCCTTTATTTTTGGCAATAAACAAGCATTATTGAAATTAAGAGATTTGATCGATGAAGCGCTGGTTGAAACTATAGCTGCTGAAGGCGGCTTTTTTTCATCAGATGATGAAGGGTACGAAGTCTACGTCGGACTGGCTAAAAATGAGGAAGTGTTTCAGTCATTGGAAATGCCCTATACGGAGCAGTTTGGGGATCGGAATGATCAAAGACATTTTATTAATTTGAAAAATGATCCTAATGCACCTTATGATCCAATCATTCTTTTCAAAGAAACGAAGCAAGCAGGAGAATGACACGTATTCTTCTGCTTTTTATGTTCTTATTTCTTAACTAAAATGGACTTAACAGGTACAAATCATCAAATGATTGCCGTCGAGATCTTTAAAATTGAACCAGTGACCGTGTTCAATTTCTGTCGTCAATTCAATGCCCTTACTCTTCATATATGTATAAGATTGTTCGATATTGTTTGTATTAAAATGAAAAAGTGGCGTATTAAGAATATTGTTTGTTGAAAAAATTTTGCTGTCTAACACGATATCTACACCATTCATCGGAATGACGTACAGGTGACCAAACAAGATCTCACCGTCGGATGGTAAGCCAAGCAGATCACAATACCAATCCCTAGATTTTTCGATACTGCTAACGGGAATGAAGATGGTCCCGACCTGATTTAAAATCGGATTCATAGGCAACCTCCTTATTTTGAAAGCACTATACTATCTAAGTAGTCCCGCTCATTTAAAAAATATTCATTTGCGATCAAATCATTCGAAACTAGATATGTTCCGTGTAATTCGCCCCGCTTGATGCCGAAGTAACACGTATTTGGAGCTAGCAGACTGGTTTGTTTCTTGATGTTTTCCGGTGAGAGTTCAATCCAGTTCCATGCGTCTTCTGCAAGAGGAATGCGCGCGGCAAAAATGGAATGATCTTTGTGAATAGAGACAATCAAATCTTTGGTCGTTAGTTGCGCTGGATTGACATGGGCTAAAATCGGGTCAGCACACGTTGCAATAAATCCACCGATTGCGGTAGCGTCAGATGCTCGTAATAATTCATGAATCATGACGTGGCTTCCTTATACATAATGGTCAATCTACCTGCTTCTTTTTTGTTAACATTGCTACGACTACACCGAAAGTGACCGTAACCAAACCGATAAAACCCTGTGGGATATGTCCATACAACAACATGAAAATACCGGCACTGCTCAACGCTACACCTGATCCAATCAAAACTTCTCTCATCGGAAACTCCTTTCGAAATCAAAATGTATATTTCCTTCACTATAACGAATATTTTTATCAAACAGCAATGAGGCGATTTATAAATAAAAGTCATGAAAAATAAAGAATTGAGTCTCAACCTAAGTCGAAATTGTTCATTGTGCTTAGTGGAAAAATTAAAAACACATGTAGAGCGGACAGCGAGGTCAATTCCACATGTGTTTTTTATAGGACATTCAATTTTTTTATGTTCGTTCCAGCACCGTCGCCAACATCCGGTGCACGACTTCGTGATCACGGACATCATGCAGCTGATAATCCTTGCCGGGTAACGTGTAAACGTCAGTTGAACCGACGTAGGAGATGGCGAGTTCGAGTGTGCCGTCTTCCTGGCAGGTCGTCCGTAATTCCAGTTCGCCGCTGATGACGCCGACTTCATTCGTCATCACGCCGTGCGTGGCGGTGAAAGCAGAGGTTTTCGTTTCCATCGAATCGACTCCTTCTTAGTATGTACAGGTGTTCAACATCGTTTGCAATGCTGTTTTTTCAGAGGATTGGAGACTTAAGCCCCAACGGCTTTTCGTGTTGATCCACATCTTCGAGTATGCACAGCTGGCGCCGGCACGGGTTGGTTTCCATGTTGATGGATCCTGGTCACCCTTTGAACGGTTCGAGCTTGCGGAGACGGCAATCAATTGCGGACCGTTGAGGTCGTTTGCGAATGCCTGACGTGTCGTTGTCGTCCAGCTGCTTGCACCTGAACGCCATGCTTCCGCGAGTGGCACGACATGATCGATGTCGAGATCGGACGGGTTCGTGAATGTCAGTCCATCATAATAACTGTACCATGAGCCGGACGTGACCGGGCAGCTGCCGACGTAAGAATCCGCGTCGCGTTTCAAGACGACTTGACGGGTGTCACAGCCGCTTCCTTGGCTGCTCCAATGCGGGAAGAGATCACGGGAGTAACCGGTCATTGTACTTTCGGTCTTGACTGTCAGTGCGTTGAGCTCAGATTGAGCCGTCGCTTTTGACGGAATGCCGGACGGGAGTGCGGAAACGGGTGAGAGGTCGAACTGAAACGCAGTGAGAAACAAAACAAACGATACGGCGAGTAGCTTGATTTTCTGGAACATGAACTGCCTCCTCTTATGTAAGTGTGATGAGAAAATCCTCTCAACTCACTCAGTATGCCATCGAATATTTTGGATAGGGTTAAAATAATGTAAACATTACAAAAGTTGAATACTTTTTACCGGAAATATTTTTTTGGAATTAAGACTAAAGTAATAGAGAAATAAATTACTTAAAAAATTAAAATCAATATCGGATCAAAACGAAGTGAATGATTTAAAATTACAGAGACTTTTAACACAAAAAAAGCATCCGATCATAGGATGCTTTGTGGGCTAACCTAAAATTTTGAGACAATATAAAACACCTTCGGAGTGGTACACTTTTAAAAAGTACTAACATCGGAGGTGTTTTTGCATGGGCAAAAACGTATATTCAAGTGAAGTGAAATGGGCAGTAGTCAAAGAAAAACTGAGTGGTGAGTTAACGATGAAAGAGATCATGGAGAAGTACGGAATCAAAAACAAATCGCAAGTCGAAACATGGATGAGATGGTATCGGTCTAATGAACTCTATCGGTTTGATCAACCAATCGGAAAACAGTATACCTATGGACATGGTCCAGATTCTGCGAGTGAGGATGACAAGAGAGAGCGACAAATATCTCATCTGAAGATGGAAAACGAGATCTTAAAAAAGTACATGGAGATCGAAAGAGAGTTGAGAAAGAAGTAGTCATAAAAATTGTAGAGTGTCTTCGGGGAAAGTATACAATCACCGCCATTCTGAGCACTTTGAATGTATCAAGAGCAAGCTATTACCGTTGGATTAAAGGAGCTGTGGGAGCACCTTCGGTGCTCGAAAAAGCCATCATCGAACTAAGTAAGCAGACGAAGTATCGGAATGGACATCGAAAAATAAAGGCATTATTACAGCAAATCTATCAGTTGAAAGCCAATCGGAATACCGTACAGAAAATCATGCAAAAACACCATCTCCAATGTCGGATCAAGCCGAAACGAAGATGGAAGTCTCAAGGTGAACGCATCATAACGGCACCTGATCTTCTTCAGCGCGATTTCACAGCAAGTAAACCGAATCAGAAGTGGGTAACGGATATTACCTATATTCAATACGGCAGTACGACGAAATATCTTTCCACCATCATCGATCTTTTCAATAACGAAATCGTTGCCTACAAGTTATATGATCACCAACAGACGCCTCTCGTCGTCGATACGTTGAAACTAGCATTAGAGAATCGTAATCACCCCGAGGGGGTCATCCTTCATTCGGACCAAGGAAGTGTCTATACGTCATACGCCTTTCAAGAATTCGTTAAGAGGAACCATCTAACAAGCAGCATGTCTCGGAGAGGAAACTGTTGGGACAACGCGGTCATCGAATCGTTCCACTCCAATTTAAAGTCTGAGGAGTTTCAGTACGTCAAATTTAATTCGTTAAGAGACCAGGAGGTCTCTGAGCGCGTTATCAATTACTTAAATTACTATAACGAAGAACGAATCCAAGAAAAATTAGGCTACCTGACACCGAAAAAATACGGTGTACTGGCAGCCTAATCAAAGTGTTTTATATGTGTCTCATATCGCTAGGTCAGTCTATTGGTTACAGACTTTTATCGTGTGCTGATCGTTTTTTGAAAAAATGGACGACTAAAAAAACTGGAACAATGTTTGATAAAAAACCAAACGAATCAAAGAAAGCATCTAAGAGTGACATTTTTTCCAGGAAAATTCGTATAAAAAACAAAGCGATCGAGCTTACGAACACTACCAAAAGGATGGTCAGAAGAGAACGATTGGTAAAAATCAAGCCGAGAACCAGGAAGACTGACACGAGACCGATGAGTTGAGTCACCATGAGACACCTGCTTTCTTTTACATGATCTGTATGTATGATTTTTTCCTTAGTTGAACTTTTATTAAACAAATTTCCAACGAATCTGTATTATCCAAGAAGGATAATGGGGAAATCTGGAACTTTACATAAGGGAAAACGTATGAATGAAGGAAGGAGCTGAGGGGATGAAAAAAGGATTACATACGTCCATTACACCAAGTTTTATTTTAGCAGGACTAATCGTCTTGATGATCATTACACTTGTTTTCGTTCAACGTCATCTCAACTCGATTCAGATTGAATCCATTGTTGAGCAGGCAGACGAACGAGGTTTTGATTATGAATTGGTGATTCATGAACCAGTCACGAACTCCTACAGTTTTAGAGCATTCGAACAGGAGTAACAAGAACCAAATCGAAAGGAGAAGTCCGTTGAAAGCCATCAGTCTATTTTTACTGTTTTATGCCGTCACTGTGATGATTATTTATATCGTGTCGATTTTTCTGCCGGTCGCGCTAAATTTCATCGTCTACTTTTCCATCGCGTTGCTGATTGTTCTTATCGGTTATCTGATTCGACATTATTTATTCAGTTCCCGGGCGAAGAATTGAACTCTGTCAGCGAAGCTGATTCAAATCTTGTATAGTAAAGGGGTACCTCTGTTCGATTCGGACAGGAGGCACTCCTTTTTTTAGGAGCCACGAGGAATTCAAACGCCAAGGAGCTGAGACCGTACCATGAACAAACAAGACATCAGTGATATCCGTCGTCATTTTAAAGTTGACTCGGAACTACTTAAAATCAACGAAATTTATAATGTATATATCCGCAAGGAAACGAGTGAAATCTTCTATGAAGAAAGCCGGCCGTTCGCCTTTCTTGAACTCGAGCAGCAGGAGTTGTTCCTCGCGAATTTCAAGAAAGTCCTGACCGGGAAACTCGACATCAAATTGTTTGAAGTCAAGTTCCAGCAGCCGGAAGAAGGAGCGACTGGACACACGCAACAGTTGCTGTATGAAGGACTCTACACGGAAGAAACGGAAGACTGGACGGAACAGATGCAACAGATTGCGCTGAAGATGGTCCAGGACGTCCAGTACGACAATGATATCGTCGTCACGTTCATCCGCGGGCAGTATTACAAGACGACAAAACGGCAGGAGGACGAGACGGAGGTCAATAAAAACGATGAAGTCTATACGACACCGTTCATTCTCAGCAGTCTCAATCAGACGGAACTGCCGAAACAGTCACTTGTCTTCGACTATGTCGATCTCGAGTTCAAGTCGAACCTGTTGATCAACCCGGTTATCAAACTGGCGTCACCGATCGGCGGCTTTTTATTCCCGTGCTTCACGGATAATGCGGCGGACGTCAACCGTGTTCTCTATACGGCCAGCAAGCCAAACAAACCGGACCTGCTGTTCATCGAAAACGTCTTAAACGGCGAACAGATCGTGACAGCAGAAGAAGACAAAGCAGTGTTTGAAGAAATCGTCAAACTCGTCATTGGCGAATCGGTCGATTCGAAAACGCTGGCCGGCGTTTATGAGGAAGTCAATCACCTGCTTGTCGCAGAAGACGAAAAAGAGGATGAGCCGGAAGACATCCCGATGCTGGACGTCAAAGAAGTCGAGCGTGTCCTGAAAGCGAGCGGTCTGGAAGACGTCAGTACGGAACAGGTCGAACGGGCCTTTAAGACGGTCATCGATGATACGACGTACGAGATGAAGGCAAGCAATATCGTCCCGAACTATGAAGCAAAATCGATTAAAATCAATACAAAAGTCGCGAACATCTCAGTCAGTGCGCAAGACTTGAAGTACATCAAGCAGGTCAATTACAACGGCAAACAATGTTTGTTGATTGAAGTCGAGGAAGACACGGTCATCGACGGGTTCACGCTTGTTTCAGAAGAAAATATCTTAAGCTAATTCAAAAAAGCCACTCGTTTCACGTCATTCCGACAAGGAAAACACGTGAAAGACAAGTGGCTTTTTTTGAATCATCCAGAATGATTGATTAATCGGATAAAGATGCGTATGATTGGTTTTGTAAGCGGTATCTTTTAAGAAAAAGAGATATCGAACATTTTTTTAATGATTTACGAAAGCGGTTTCGATACTTATTTTTACAAATGAATCACCTCTTAATAAGCACGTTAGGAATTCGATAAAAGGAGGAAGAAACATGGGACAGGAGTATCAGCAATTGGTCGACCGGTTAGCGCAAAAAAAGACCGGTGAACGGCAGGAGGGTGTCGAAGTCGTCATCAAACCGGTACCGGAGCGGACGGAAAGCGGCGTCCTTGATCCGCGCGTCTTCGAAGTCATGATGCAGCAACAACAGGACAGCTCACCTACAGGTCCTTTTTCACTCGAAGCAGCGCGAGCCGGAATGGGGTGGGTCAACACCGACCTGACGACGACAGACATCACGACGGAAGACATCGTCATTCCAAGTGCGGAACAACCGATTCCGGCACGAATCTATCGTCCCCGGTCGACGGAGCCGTTACCGGCGGTTGTCTATTTCCACGGCGGCGGCTTTTTCGGCGGAACGCTTGAACCGGTTGAACATCCTTGCCGGTTGTTGGCGGAGCGGGCGAACGTCGTCGTGATTTCAATCGATTACCGGCTTGCACCGGAACATCCATTTCCGGCCGGACTGAACGACTGTTTTACAGCCGTTACATGGGTCTACGAACAGGCGGAAGAACTCGGAATCAACCGCGCGCAGCTGGCTGTTGCCGGCGACAGCGCCGGCGGGAACTTAGCGACGGTCTGTGCCCTGCTTGACCGCGAACAACAGACCGAGATGATCCAGTACCAAGTCCTGCTTTATCCGGTCGTCAATCTCGCAGCTCTGCCGACGGATGATTTCAACTGGCGTCTTGACGCATACGAGATGAACGAAAACCGGGAGCTCCTCGAAGGAATCGTCACAGCCCTTGAAGATACGGATGGACTGTTGAACCGGTTGTACCTGCAAGGGACGACGGACGTGCAGGATCCGCATGTCTCCCCGTTGTTCAGCGATAAGCTGGCCGGACTGCCGGAAGCATTGATCATCACGGCGGAATACGATTATCTCCGTCTTGAAGGCGAAGCGTACGGACGAAAACTCGCGCGGAATGGCGTCCAGACAAAACGGATTCAGTACAACGGAATGGACCATGCCTTTATCGAAAAGCTCGGACAGTATCCGCAAGCGGAAGACTGCATCACGGAAATCGCAAATGGTCTGAAGAAGCGGTTTGCGACTACACAACCAACAGGAGGATGAATCGATGACGACATATACATTAGATTGGAACGCCTATACGGCACTGGCGAGGCAGACGGTCGCAGAAGGGGCGGTCCTGCTGAAGAATGACAAGCAGACGTTACCGCTGTCAGCGGGAACAACAGTCTCAGTGTTCGGACGAAATCAGTTCAACTATTACAAAAGCGGAACGGGATCGGGCGGGATGGTTAACGTCACACACGTGACAAGTCCACTCGAAGCGTTGCAAGACCATCCGGATGTGACGGTAAACCAATCGTTGCTCGATGTGTATGAAGGCTGGCTAAAAGATCATCCGTTTGATAAAGGCGAAGGCTGGGCGGCGGAACCGTGGTCGCAGGAAGAAATGCCGATCACGGATGAAGTCGTCGCAGACGCAGCGTCGCAATCGGACGTCGCCATCATCATGATCGGCCGTACGGCCGGTGAAGACCGCGATAACACAGCGGATCCCGGCAGTTATCTGCTGACGGATGTCGAGTTGACACTGATCGAAAAAGTCTCGGGAGCGTTCCCGAAGACCGTCGTTTTATTAAACGTCGGCAATGTCATCGACATGCAATGGGCGCTTGATTTCAATCCGAGTGCGATCCTGTACGGATGGCAAGGCGGAATGGAAGGTGGAAACGCGTTGGTCGATCTCTTGACGGGAGCCGTTACCCCATCCGGAAAACTGCCGGATACGATTGTCCGTTCCCTCGATGCGTACCCGTCAACACCGTACTTCGGTCATGAGGACCGGGCGATCTACAAGGAAGACATCTATGTCGGATACCGTTACTTCGAGACGTTTGCGAAAGACGATGTTCTCTATCCGTTCGGATTCGGCTTATCGTATACGACGTTTGATGTCGCCACTGATACTGTTGAGATGACGGAGCAACAGGTCACGTTAACCGTCACCGTGACGAACAAAGGGACGCACAGCGGCAAAGAAGTCGTCCAGGTGTATCTTGAAAAACCGCAGGGACAACTCGGCAATCCAGCACGCGGACTGGTGACGTTTGCGAAAACGCAACAGCTTGAACCGGGCCAACAGGAGACGTTGACGCTGACCGTTCCGCTGACGGAATATGCAAGTTACGATGATGCCGGCGTGACAGGGCACAAATCGTCTTACGTCATCGAAGCGGGTGCTTATCATCTGTACGCCGGCACAGACGTCCGGACAGCGGCGCACGTGGCGACACAAACAATCGAAGCGTTGCGTGTCGATGAGACGTTAAGCGAAAACATGGCACCGGTCACGGCATTCGACCGGCTGAAGCCACAGCAGACGGAGACCGGATATGACGTGACGTATGAAGCGACACCACTGCGGACGATCGATCCAGAAGCCCGCCGTTTAGCCGAACGACCGGCAGCGCGAACGTATTCGGACGACCAGGGACTGACCCTGAAGGATGTTTACGAAGAGAAGACGTCACTCGATATGTTCCTTGATCAGTTGACGGATGAGGATCTGGCGGCGATCGTCCGTGGCGAAGGAATGAACTCCCCGCGTGTCACTCCGGGAACGGCGGCGGCATTCGGCGGTGTCACCGACCGGCTGACAGCGTTCGGGATCCCGGCAGCCTGTTGTGCCGACGGTCCGTCCGGCATTCGGATGGATATCGGAACCAAAGCCTTTTCCCTGCCGAACGGAACGCTCGTCGCCTCAACATTCAACGTCGATTTAGTTGCAGACTTGTTTGAAATGACAGGACTTGAACTTCGGAAAAACGGCATCGACACGTTGCTTGGACCGGGCATGAACATCCATCGTCATCCGCTCAACGGCCGGAACTTCGAGTACTTCTCGGAAGATCCGCACCTGACAGGAATGATGGCTGTCGCCCAGCTCGACGGGATGCACCGGGTCGGCGTGACGGGAACGCTGAAGCATTTAAGTGCCAACAATCAGGAATTCCATCGTCATGATCTCGATTCGATCGTCTCGGAACGGGCATTACGGGAGATTTACCTGAAAGGATTTGAGCATGCCGTCAAACGGGGACAGGCCTATTCTATTATGACGACGTATGGCGCCGTCAATGGTCTGTGGACCGCCGGCTTGTATGATCAGAACACCCGGATTCTCCGCGACGAGTGGGGCTTTGACGGTGTCGTCATGACCGACTGGTGGGCGAAGATCAATACGGAAGAAACGGAAGCCAATCGTCAACAGACGGCGACGATGGTCCGTTCGCAAAACGATCTCTACATGGTCGTCGGAGAACCGGGTGCGAATCCGTTTGAGGATGATACGCTGTCGTCGCTTGCAGACGGTACGTTGGCACGGGCGGAGTTGTTACGGAGTGCGGCGAATATCTGTCAGTTCATCCTGCGGTCACCGGTCATGGAGCGGACGCTTGGTCAGGAATCAACGGTCGAGGTCACCGGATTACCGGAAGAAACGGATGATTTGAACGAACAGGCGGTGACGCACCAGCAACTTCAGAGCGGCGTTCCAATCGTCTTCGACGAACTCGATACGTCAACCGGAAGCAGTCATGTCTTCGCCGTCACGGCGGAAGAAACCGGGATGTACCACGTCACGTTTGAAGCCCGGTCGTATGCCGGTGAACTGGCACAGATTCCGGTGACCTTGTTTGCGAACAACATGCCGGTCGCGACGTTTACGTTTAACGGAACAGACGGCGAATGGGTGACGCAGACGAAAGATGTCTTCGTCTTTAATCCGCACAACTACTTCAAGCTGTACTTTGCGCTTGGCGGGCTTGAGCTTAAAAACATTACCTTTACGTTAACGGAATCGTTCCATATGAAAAACGGGTAAACTAAACACCAGGCAGTCAGTTGCTGCCTGGTGTTTAACGCGTTTAAAAGGAGGACACGATGCAATTTTCAAAAATAAAAAAACAAATCTTATCGTTCGTCGCGCCGTCGCTTCGACCGCGTCTCGATCTTTATGCCACAGTCGACCGGCATTTTCATGACGGCGAAGCCCGAGTTTGGATGACTCTGGATGGAAAAACTTTTTTTAAGGCGGAGGATTTACGGTTTACGTTCGAAGCGGACCGTCGTTATGCGTTGGCGAAGAACCGCTTGCCGGAAAAACCAGAGCGAATTACATTGGAGGTTTTTCAATCGGATTGGTACAAGACATCGCGTGCATTATATGAACAAATCGAACGCGAGTTGGAACAAGAAGGCTGGCACGCCAATTACGACGTGCAAAAGGATTTGTTGCTGTATCCGACGCTCTCGATTGAAGAGGCGTTGACGCATCCCCATGCCTTCATCCGCGGTTTTGCGTTGTTCGACCGGCGCGTCGGGAAACGGCGTTTGGAGCGATTGACATGCGATACACCATTTGAATTGACCTGTTTAAAGATTCGATTGGAAGCGGAAGTGAACTAACGCCAAAAAAAGAGCAAGGCGCGGAGCCTTGCTCTTTTGCATGATTAAGTTAAATCGAAAACGAATTGACGGCGTGAATGCCTTCTTGTTCGACGAATTCGTCAAGAAGTGCCCGGACGTCATCCGTTGAATTCGTATCCATCAGACGGGCGCGTAATTCGCTCGCCCCGCGGAAACCACGGACATAAATCTTGAAGAACCGGCGGAGCGGTTTGAAGAGACGCGGCTCGAATTCAGCTGAATACTGATCATGTAGGTCGAGTTGCAGACGTAACAGACCCAACAATTCTTCGCTCGAATGGTCTTTCTTTTCGACTTCGAACGCAAACGGGTTATGGAAAATGCCGCGTCCGATCATGACGCCGTCGACACCGTACTGCTCGACGAGTTCAAGACCGTGTTGGCGGTCATTGATGTCGCCGTTGATTGTTAAGAGCGTTTGCGGTGCCACTTCATCGCGGAGCTTCTTGATTTCCGGAATCAGTTCGAAGTGCGCCGGGACCGCACTCATTTCTTTACGCGTCCGTAAGTGAATCGACAGGTTGGCGATGTCCTGTTCAAGAATGTGGCGTAACCAATCATGCCATTCTTCGACTTTGGAATAGCCGAGGCGTGTCTTGACGCTGACCGGCAAACCGCCGGCTTTTGCTGCTTGAATCAGTTCAGCGGCGACATCGGGACGGTTGATCAGTCCCGATCCCTTTCCGTTGACGGCGACGTTCTGGACGGGGCAACCCATGTTGATATCAATGCCTTTAAAGCCCATTTCCGCCATCCCGATACTCATTTCACGGAAATATTCCGGTTTGTCGCCCCAGATGTGGGCGACCATCGGCTGTTCATCTTCCGTGAACTCAAGGCGTCCGCGGACACTCTGTTTTCCTTTCGGATGACAGTAACTTTCTGTATTCGTAAATTCAGTAAAGAAGACATCCGGCCGTGCTGCTTTCGCGACGACGTGACGGAAGACGACGTCGGTGACATCTTCCATTGGAGCAAGTACAAAAAATGGTCGTGGCAGGTCCTGCCAAAAGTTGTTTTTCATCGTATATAAAACCCTTTCCTTAAGGTAATTCGTTTTGCACAAGTGAACTACTCACCACTTATTTGCTTCGCAAATTGAAGTGGGAGCTTCTTGGGAAGACCGTACTTTTACGAGCTACGATTATTGACCAAGCTCATCGGGTGGTTCCTACCCTGAAGGGTTTTCAGTCTGTTAACAGCAACAAGTTGATACTTGCGTTGATATCTCGATCATGATGCGCACCGCAAGTGCATGTCCACTCTCGCACATCCAACGTCTTCTTCTCGCCTTTCGTTCCACAAGAAGAACAGATTTGCGTTGAGGCGTACCATTGGTCCGCTTTGATCAGTGTTCGTCCGTAGAATATGCATTTATATGCCAACTGCCGAACGAACTCATACCAACTGACGTCTCCGATCGATTTGGCGATCTTATGGTTCTTCATCATGTTCTTCGACTTCAGTGTCTCGACGACGATGACTTGGTTATCGTCAATCATCCGTTTCGACAGCTTATGAAGAAAATCTTGACGTTGATTTACAATCTTTTCATGCTTCTTGGCGAGGATTATCCTCGCCTTGTCTCGATTCTTACTCCCCTTTTTTTTGCGGGACAAGGCACGTTGTGCTCTCTTAATCTTCTCTTCAGACTTTCGAAGGAAACGAGGATTTGCAACTTTCTCAGAAGTCCACTCGTCGTTTGTCATGATGGCGAAGTGTTCCAGACCAAGGTCAATTCCTACTTTATTCTTAGCGGGAACCCATTGCTCTTCGGATTGATCGACAAGAATGGAGATGAAGAATTTTGAGGTCTTCGTCATCGAGACCGTAGCGGACTTGATCACACCATCGAACGAACGATGTTGCTTCAACTTCACAAAACCGATTTTAGGAAGCTTCACCTTACGATCTTCGATTCGTATGCTACCCTTCAGATTATTTGTTGTGTAAGAGGCACGGGCGTTGTGCTTCGATTTGAACTTCGGAAATCCAACAGACGGATCTCGAAAAAAGTTGGTATACGCTTTGTTCAAATCCATCTGAGCGTTCGACAGCGACAGGCTGTCGACTTCTTTGAGGAAAGGGAATTCGGGCTTATACTTTGCTGGTGTCGGGAGCTTCTGTTTCGCGTTAGGGTTCAGTTTCGAATCTTCATACAATCGAATCCGCTCTTCGAGCATCTTATTGTAGACGAAACGGACACAACCGAACGTCTTCACGAAATATTCTTGTTGTGGTTTCGTCGGATAGAGTCGAAACTTGTACGCCTTCAGCAACGCAATCACCCCTTTCCTTTTGATTCGTTACACTGATTGTATCAAACGATCTCAGTCTTGAAAAACAGGGCGATTCATCTCCCACCTATGCTGGGCTTTGCCCTGAGACGCTTAGAGGTGGGAGAATTCTCGCTAAATTTAGTTAAAATTTCATCAACTATACACTTTAAGCGTAATGAGGAAAAAGTGCAAGCGGATGGTTTAGGAAAGGGGCGGCACCGGATAATGAATCAAGGCGGTGGCTGGTGTGACTTGCCCGTTCGATTGTTTATAGATGATATGCTTTGCCGACAACTCGGTCGGGGACTTCAGACCGGCAGCAGCGGTCAGATTGTATAACCCTTCCCGGAGCGAGATGATGTAGTTCGTCACCCGGAAACTTTTTTCATCGACGATCAGCGCTTGCTGGAGTTTCGGATCAGTCGTTGCGACTCCGACCGGACAGTGGTTCGTGTGACAGACTTGCGCCTGGATGCAACCGACGTTAAACATCAGGCCACGGGCGATGTTGACGAAATCTGCGCCAAGCCCTAAAGCGACGGCAATCTTATCGGCACTGATCAGTTTGCCGGAAGCAAACAGTTTGATCCGGTCGCGGATGCCGTGAGCGACCAGCAACTGATGCAGATACGGCAAGGCCGATTTGAGCGGTAAACCGGCCGCATCCGCAAGTTCCTGGAACGAGGCACCGGTGCCGCCTTCGCCGCCATCAATCGTGATGAAATCCGGATGTTTTCCGGACGTTTTCATATAAGTGACGAGGTCGTGCAGATTGTTGAGATTGCCGATGACGAGTTTGATGCCGACCGGCTTTCCGCCGGTTTCCCGTAACAGTTCAACAAACGTCAGCATCTCTTCCGGCGTCTGGAATTCATTGAACCGATTCGGACTGTCGATACTGACGCCGGCTTTGACGTTCCGGACGGAGGCGATTTCCGCCGTGACCTTCTCGCCTTCGAGGTGACCGCCCCGTGTTTTCGCACCTTGGGCCAGTTTCAATTCAAAAGCTTTGATTTGTGTCAGTTCACTTTTCTTTTTGAATTCCTCGAGCGAAAAAGCACCGTCTTCCGTCCGGACACCAAACAATCCCGGGCCAATCTGAAAGATGATGTCGACGTCACCCTTCAAATGATAGTCGGACAGTCCGCCTTCTCCGGTGTTCATCCAGGTTCCTTCCGCCCGGCCGAGACCGATCGACAGTGCGGTAATCGCCCGGTCACCGAGCGCACCAAAACTCATTGCCGACTGACCGATCAGTCCGAAGACTTGAAACGGTTGACGGCAGGTATGTTCTCCAATGATCGGAGCGTCAGCGGCGGGAAGTAAAAACGGTGCAATCTGCTTTTCGACCAAATGTTCTTTGCGGGTCAGGAGATTATCCTGATCGAGCTGATAGAGGTGAGTCGTAATTTTATGTTGGTTATCGATCCGCAGTTCCTGACGGTTCGTCGGAAAAAGCGCATTTTGCAGATAAAAGCCGGCTGCTTCAAAATCACGTTCGGAACCAAATCCCATCGTTCGCGTATTATATTTACCGGCCAGCACAGCTGTTTTGTAATCGTTCCGGGAAAACGGTTTGTCTTCATTATTATTTAAGAACAAATACTGGCGAAGTTCAGGACCGACTTTTTCAAGGATGTAACGGATTTTTCCGAGCACCGGAAAGTTTCGTAAGATGGAATGCTCCTGTTGTCTGTGATCGATATTCCACAGATAGAGCCCAAGTGCCAACGGAACGAAGATGATGAGTGAAATCAATGTCAGGATAATCGTCAGAATGATGGTATCAGTCGACATAGGAGTGCCTCCTTCAGGAATCGTAGCAGCGGGACGATGGGGAGGGAAAAACAAACACGTTAGTCGAATAAGGTAAAACAAGACCGTTCTATCCCGATACCACTTGCCTAAAGAATACAAACCTAACGAATAATCAGATGAACGAAAGGATGATTTCTTATGCATACGCTGTACATGAAACAGAAAGTATTCAGTTTACGGGGACGATTTTCGATTCAAGATCAGCAGGAACAGGACGTTTATCTTGTCGAAGGCAGCTTTATGAAGCTGCCGAAGACTTTCTCCATCTCGACGGTTGATGGGGAGGAAGTCGCCGTCATCACGAAAAAAATGCTCAGCCTGTTGCCGAAGTTTTTTATCGAAGTCGACGGGGAGACACTGACGATCGAGAAATCATTTACGTTCTTTAAAGACCGCTATACGATTGATGCGGCAGATCTTGAAATCGACGGAGACTGGTGGGACATGGACTTTGAAATCAAACGTCACGGCGAAGTGGTCGGAAGTGTCGAGAAAAAATGGTTTACGTTCGGAGACAGTTATGAAATTCAAGTCTTTGATCCGGATATTGAGAAGATTTTGATTGCGCTTGTCGTTGCCATTGACTGTGTCAAAGAAGATGAAGAATCCAGTTCGTCGTAAAAAAGCACTCAGGAGAGGAAACGGATATGAAACAGCTTTTGATGAAACAGTCGTTTGAATGGAACCGGCGATTTACGGTTGCAGATGAAACCGGACAGATCACGTATGAAGTAAGAGGACAGTTGTTCCAGATGCAGAAAAATTGGCAACTCGTGCACGAAGGATCCGAAGTCGGTCGGGTGACGAAACAGACGTTCAGTATGTTGCCCCACGTCCTGATTGAACTGGACGGGCGCGTCGTTGCGACGATTCAAAAAACCGGATTTGTGATGTTTTCGAATTACCGGATCGACAGCCGGGAGTTGCACGTCGACATCAACTGGGCGACGATGACATTCAGCGTCATGTATCAGGGGAACAAAATCGGGCAAGGTAAAAGACGATGGGTCCGTTTCGGTAAACAATACGAATTGACACTGCTTGACGACACGGCAGAACAACTGTTTTTGAGTGTCGTCCTCGGCCTTGACCGGGCGAAAGCCGATAAGACGGTTGCGACACTGTTTTCAGATGACTGGACGAGGGGGAAGAAATAAATGGAACGATGGGATATTTATACGGCAGACCGCGTAAAAACAGGCCGGACCTGGCCGCGGGGGACGGAGTTAAAAGACGGCGATTACCATCTTGTTGTGCATGTCTGCTTGTTTAATAAGCAAGGACAGATGTTGATTCAGCAACGTCAGCCGTTCAAAGAGGGCTGGCCGAACATGTGGGACCTCAGTGTCGGCGGCAGTGCCACGACTGGTGATACGAGTCAAGCGGCAGCTGAGCGTGAATTGTTCGAGGAACTCGGACTATCGTTGTCATTCGAAGGGCGGCGGCCGCAGTTGACGGTGCCGTTTGAAGTCGGATTTGACGACTATTACTTAATTGAAAAGGAAGTCGATCTGACGACCTTGACGTTACAGGAAGAAGAAGTCCAAACCGTCAAATGGGCGACGGAAGAAGAAATCATTACCGGCATCCGGGAAGGGATATTCATCTCCTATCATGAACCGTTGATCCGGTTGTTATTCATCCTGCGGCATCAATACGGTGCCCATCAAAAATAAACAATCCCCAGGTCGCAGGCGACACTGGGGATTGTTTGCAATCAGGCTGTTTTTTTCGAAGCCGGAACCGATTGTTTCGGTTTGGTTTCCGGTAAAAAGAGACTAAAGATCAGGTACGTCGAACAGCTGAGGAAAAAGACGACCATCGAAGCCGTATAACCCATCTGACCGAGCGTGTAACTCCAAATAATCGTAAAGATGGTTTGGGTCGCATACGCAATCGCCCAGAACAGACCGAATAAGACGGTGATTTTTTGCGGTGTCATACCCTTCATTTCGTGGGCGAGATTCATGAAGATCGGATACTGAATGTACATCGCGAACCCGGAGATGAAAGCAAAGATATACGAGACGAGCAGTGAGATATTGCCAAACGCAACCGTGACGATGAAGCTGCCGATCATCACGAAGCCGCTGATCAAAAGAATCGGTTTTCGTGGTGTCCCGCGGCTGCCGATTTTCAGACCGACGAAGGTCCCGATAATACCGGCGCCAGAGACGAGCAGGTTGACGAGCGATCCGTTTAACTCGGTATACGTGTCAAACACGGGTTTCAGTCCAACGAGCGATAGAATATACAACGTCAGGAAGCCGCCGAACGCGATCGCATACTTCCATAAGAAGCTGTCTTTGATCGCATCCCGGTAGCCGTAAGCCGTGACGACTTCGTTTTGATCACTTGCCGTGTTCAAGTCGAACTCTTCACTGAAGATCAACCAGGCGAGGAACAGAACAGCGGTCAATGCAGCAAAAATCGTTAACGTCAGCTGCCAGTTGTTCGTGAATTGAGTCGCAAAAAACGTAAACAGTAACGAGACGACAAACGCACCGACATTATACGAGACGGTATTGAGCGCATTGATCCGCAGTTTTTCCGTCGGATCGCTGATGTAACGGGTGACGACCGGATTCATGTAGACGATGACCATCGAGCCGCCGAGCCCCATGACCATCCGTGCCGCCGTATATGCCCAGTAGTTCGGCAGATAAATGGCGACGATCGCCATCATCAGAAACAACAGGGCCAGCATCGGTGCCTTTTTTGGTCCGAGTTTCATCAGAATCAGTGCCGCCAAGATGTTCGCGAAAACGCGGGCCGTCGTGATGGAGTAATTGACGAGTTGTGAAATTAATGGATCAACCGTCCGGTCTCCGAAGAAATGAGCCGTGATTTGTGGTGTCAGCGAGGATCCGGCGACCCAGTTCATGGCGAAGGTCGCATAGGCGAACCAGAGAACGGCCATCATCAAATATCCTTTACGTGCATGACTTGCTTGTGTAGACATAATGTACCCCTTCTTTTCTTAAGCCGATTCGCTGTAAGACAGGAATTCGAACTACTTCACTTTGTTATCAATTCGTTAAATGTAGTCGAGTTCGAAGGGGAAGTAAAATAGATAATTCTTATGTTTTCCATAAGTTAAAAGAATAGATGAAAAGTTATCATATGCATTTGGTGAATACTTGAAAAAATGACGTTTTTCCTTCAGTCTGTTTGCGTATTGAAAGGCAAGCGTTCGCAAGTCAGACCGTCAGAATTTTTGACGAGACGATAGATATCCGGGTTACGCAACTGTTCCCAGTCCGGATATCCGAAATTTGAATCGATGGATTTTAACAATAGAGCCATCGCGTTTCCGTGCGTCACCAATACGGTGTGACGGGCAGGATGAAGAAATGCTTCATGGAGGACGGATGAGGTCCGTTCCATTGCTTCACGACTGGATTCACCACCGGGAAATCGGAGATTGAGATCGGAAAATGTCGCTTTTAAATCCGCCCGCCAGTCATTTAACGATGAAGTACTGAGTATACGTTCCTGCAACCGATTCTCCAATTCGATTGGACAATCATACATAGTGGAAAGCGGAAAAACAGTGTCGTATGCCCGTTGAAACGGACTCGATACAATTCGGTCAACCGGAATAGATTTAAAAAAGTCAGCGAGTAATAGCGCTTGTTTTTGACCTTGCGGCGTCAACGGAGCATCGGCTGCTTATCCGGTCGCTTCACAATGACGGATAAGATAATAAGTCTGCAATGTAAGTACCTCCTCTAGATGTAACCATATGAAAGAGTTCTGATAATAGAATGGAAAATCCTCTTTCAAGTTATGAAAGAAGAAATGAAAGAATTCGATAAAACGGTTGACAAACGATCCTAAGATTACTAGTATTAGAAACAATTCAGGTGATTATGTCACCTCAGCAACCGAATAAAAAGAGAAAGCTATGATTGTCATGGGTCACACTATGGCAGGAGCAGCT
>Ga0308165_1002767_pt1 | contig 20098 bp, 19 predicted proteins | sample PhyWR2_FD_201032 | JGI IMG/M metagenome (GOLD analysis project Ga0308165, IMG submission 201032) | Phyllosphere microbial communities from UC Gill Tract Community Farm, Albany, California, United States - DLSLW.R2 | ecosystem: Host-associated > Plants > Phyllosphere > Unclassified | place: USA...
CAAAACTGGTATGGCTTATGCATTTATTTTGTTATTGCAAAAAATAGAATAAGAGGTGCGTATGTCCGAAATTAAAACCGTAATAGAAAATGCCCCAATAGCGGGAAACGTGACAGAAGACTATTTTGCCCAACGTCAATTAAAAAAAGGTGCTGTCGGATGGCTGCTTTTGGTCGGTCTAGGAGTTGCCTATGTGATTTCAGGTGACTTTGCCGGCTGGAATTTTGGTTTGGCGCAAGGCGGTTGGGGCGGAATGTTTATTGCTACCATCATTGTGTCAGTCATGTACCTGTGCATGTGTTTAGCCATGTCGGAAATGTCGACCATGTTGCCTACAGCGGGCGGCGGTTACAGTTTTGCGCGGACGGCTTTTGGTCCATTAGGCGGTTACTTGACCGGTACGGCCATTTTAATTGAGTACGCCATTGCACCTGCTGCGATTGCCTGTTTTATTGGCGCCTATTGCGAATCCTTGTTTGGCATTGGAGGCTGGATGGTTTATCTGGTCTGTTATCTATTTTTTATGGGATTGCATTTAAAAGGTGCAGGGGAAGCATTAAAAATCATTTTCATAATTACCGCCGTTGCCGCTGTCGCATTGTTGGTTTTTATTGTGGCGATGGTACCTTATTTTGATCGTGCCAACCTGTTTAATATTGCAGTCAATACTGACGCGGTTGGTTCGAGTGTATTGCTACCTTTAGGATATTTAGGCATTTGGGCCGCAGTACCTTATGCAATCTGGTTTTTTCTGGCAGTGGAAGGCGTGCCTTTAGCCGCTGAAGAAGCCAAGGAGCCGCATAAATCGTTACCGCGTGGCTTAATTGGTTCTATGGTTATTCTGGCGATTTTTGCCTTGAGTATTTTGATTTTAGGTCCAGGCGCAGCGGGCGCAGATGCTTTAAAAAATTCAGGCGCGCCCTTGGTTGATGCTTTAAAAGCAGTTTATGGTGAAAGTACCTGGCTTGCTGGTTTTGTAAACTTTGTCGGTTTGGCCGGTTTAATTGCCAGTTTCTTCTCGATCATTTATGCCTATTCACGCCAAGTCTTTGCGCTTTCACGTGCCGGCTATTTACCGAAAAAACTCTCTTTAACAAATAACAACCATGCTCCGCATTTAGCAATTATCATTCCGGGTATTATTGGTTTTATGCTGTCATTAACTGGAGAGGGCGATTTACTTATTTTGATGGCTGTGTTTGGTGCCACCATTTCTTATGTATTGATGATGATGGCGTATATCAAACTGAAAATTTCAAAACCCGATATGCCACGTCCCTATAAAGCACCGGGTGGAATCATTACTGCATCGGTTGCCTTGATTCTTGCCGCTATTGCAGTGGTAGCAGGTTTTGTGGTTGACCCTAAAGTCTGGTTGATGGCAGCCGCCATTTATGTGGTTTTTATTGTGTATTTCCTGGTTTATAGCCGAAATAAATTGGTTGCCGGAACACCAGAAGAAGAGTTTGCCAATATTCAGGCCGCAGAACAGGAACTGAAATAATAAGAAAATCAGGAGCAATGCAGCATGCTGTATCAAATCAATGTAGCTCATCATCATTATGTTTTTGCAGACTTAAAAACTTTAATGGCGAAAGCGACGCCGGAACGCTCGGGCGATCAGCTGGCAGGAATTGCGGCGCAAGATGCAACAGAACGGGTCGCAGCACAGATGTGTCTGGCAGATGTGCCGCTCAAGCAATTTTTGCAAGAAACGTTGATTGATTATGATCAGGATGAAGTGACCCGTTTAATTATTGATGAACATGATGCATTGGCTTTCTATCCTATTTCACATTTTAGTGTAGGAGACTTTCGCAACTGGCTACTCAGTGAAGACGCCAGCACAGAAAAATTGCAGCATTTACAAGCGGGGCTGACGCCTGAAATGGTGGCTGCGGTGAGCAAAATTATGCGCAATCAGGACTTGATTCTGGTCGCAAAGAAATGCCGGGTTATCACGCACTTTAGGAACACTATTGGCTTGGAAGGACGACTTTCGACCCGATTACAACCCAATCATCCCACCGACGATTTACTCGGGATTTCTGCCAGTATTTTAGATGGTTTGATGTATGGCAATGGGGATGCCGTGATTGGCATTAATCCGGCGACTGATAATCTGCAAAATCTTTCAGAACTCTTGAGACTGCTGGATCATATTATTCATGAATATGAGATTCCGACCCAGTCCTGTGTCTTGACTCATGTCAGTTCAGGCATCGAGCTGGTCAATAAAAATGTGCCGGTCGATTTAATGTTTCAGTCGATTGCCGGTTCACAAGCCGCCAATAGCGCTTTCGGGATTGATTTAGCCATGTTGCAGCAAGGCTATGAAGCTGCTTTAAGTTTAAAACGCGGTACGGTCGGTCAGAACGTGATGTATTTTGAAACCGGACAGGGCAGTGCCTTATCTAGTAATGCCCATCATGGGGTAGATCAGCAAACCATGGAAGCGCGAGCCTATGCCGTGGCTCGAAAGTATCAGCCTTTTCTGGTCAATACTGTGGTCGGTTTTATTGGCCCTGAATATTTATATAACGGCAAACAGATTATTCGGGCAGGGCTGGAAGATCACTTCTGTGGCAAATTACTGGGTCTGCCGATGGGCTGCGATATTTGCTATACCAACCATGCCGATGCCGATCAGGATGATATGGATGTGTTACTCACATTGCTGGCCAATGCCGGGATTAATTTTATTATGGGGATTCCGGGTTCGGATGATGTGATGCTGAATTATCAAACCACTTCTTTTCATGATGCTTTATATATTCGCCAATTATTAGGTTTGCAGCCAGCACCCGAGTTTGCAGCCTGGCTGGAGCAACAGGGAATTTTGAAACAGCATTACACAGAACTGCAATGGCCGAGCCAGCTGCCGGAAAAGTTCTCCCGTTTAATCATGTCATGAGCGGAGGATTGGAGCATGAAAGTACAATACGATGTCCAGTTTCAACCCGAGCTGAAGAAAAATGCCTGGGAGCAACTAAAACAGTTTACCGATGCCCGAATTGCATTAGGTCGCGCGGGGTGCAGTCAGCCCACTCAGCCTTCATTGCAGTTTCAGCTAGCACATGCGCAGGCCAAAGATGCCGTTTTAAAAATGCTGGATGTTGAAAGCTTAAAAGCACAGTTAAAAAAGCTGAATAACGATATTTTGTACATTTCCAGTTGTGCGGTAGATAAAGATAGTTATTTAAAACGTCCCGATTTAGGTCGAGTACTGTCAGCGTCATCCAGAACATTATTACAGCAATATCAGCAGCAACATCAGACTGAATATGATGTGCTGATTGTGGCGGGTGATGGCTTGTCGGCACGTGCGATTGAAGTGAATGCAGGACATTTTGTTGAACAGTTAGCTCAAGCTTGCCTAAATGAGGGTTGGTCGGTTGCGCCATTGGTGATTGCAACCGGAAGTCGGGTAGCACTGGGTGATGAAGTTGCAGAAATTCTAAAAGCTAAAATGCTGGTAATGCTGATTGGTGAGCGTCCGGGTTTAAGTTCACCTGACAGTATGGGAATTTATTACACTTGGAACGCATATCAAGGCTGCCCTGATGCCAAACGCAATTGCATTTCCAATGTGCGTCCTGCCGGATTATCTGACTTAGTGGCAATTCAGCGTTTAATAGCATTGATGAGAAAGTCTCGTCAGCTGCAATTTTCAGGCGTACATCTTAAAGATGAACATGAAATGCTGGTTGAAACCCACACTTCCTCTAATTTAAAACGTATTTTCTGATTTGACAGTATATAAGGCAAGTTTACATGTATTCACCATGTCACTATGCTTTTACACATAACTAAATTGTGGATATTGCTAGTATAAAAATATGAAAAACAAGATAAAGCAGAGGAATATATGCCACATGATTTTAATAAACCGCCTCATGTAACGACACAGGAAGAGAGAACTCAGAAAAAGCGTCTGCCTGTTTATATCTTGGTTATCGTAGGTGTTTTTCTGATTGCGTTACTGGCTTACATGTTTGCGGATACCGAACCAGATGCTAAAGATGCGCCTCCTGGACATCCTGATCCTTCAGCCCAAACAGCAACACCAAACAATACCACTCCAAATACCGGAACAGCGACAGCAACAGATGAACCTGTAGGAACAGCTGTTGATACAGCAACCGAAGCGGGTGAAAGTGACGCGATTAAAAATGCAGCCGACAATGTGGGCGTGGGACGTAGTAACTCGAATTAAAACGACAATTTTAATGTATTAATTTAAAGCTCTAATCTGAAAGGATTAGGGCTTTTTTGCAATCAAATGTGCGCTTTTGTTGTATTTATGCTGGTTTGTATTGAAGAAAAAATATTCGAATCCTAATGTGTTCTTAACTTCATAGTTTTAGGTTAACTAACCGACAAAACCCAATATTCATCTGCGATAGAACTTCAATAAGTAATAACAAGAGGACATGACAATATGAATGAGTATTTTTCTGGAGGCCCAAGAGGGGGTGAATTTGATGCAATGTATTATTGGAATCAATTTCATCCTATTTTAGCTGCCATCGCCATTTTAATCATAGGTTGGATTATTGCCCTCATTATTGCGGCAGGAATTAAAAAAGTTTTACAAAAGCTTGGAACAAATCAAAGACTTTCTAGTGCGACAGGACATCGCGCAAATATGGAAAGTATCGTTTCGCGTATCGTTTTTTGGATTGTGATGATCATTGCGGTCATAGGTGCATTTAATGTGCTTAATCTCACCAGTGTGAGTGGACCGTTCAGCAATATGATTCAGCAATTCCTGTTGTTTATTCCTCGACTTTTAGCGGCTCTTGCGGTCGGTTTTATTGGCTGGATTGTAGCGACTCTGGTCAAAGTAGGAATGCAAAAACTGCTGGATCGAACTGAACTGGACGAAAAATTAAGTGCTGACGTAGGTGTCAGTCCGATTAGCCAGAACATTAGTGACATTGTTTATTGGCTGATTTTGTTATTATTCCTGCCAATTGTACTGTCTATTTTAGGCTTAACCGGCTTGCTGCTTCCAGTACAAAATATGGTGAATGAAGTTGTTTCATTCTTGCCTAATATCTTTATTGCCGGTGTGATTGTATTTGTCGGTTATATTCTGGCAAAAATTGTACGCGGTATTGTTGAAGGTCTGGTCGGCAGTTTAAATCTACAGCATGAAACACAAAAGATTGGTTTCCTGAAAAATTCTAATTTGCCAAAAGTATTAGGCTCTTTTGTTTTCGCTGTAATTATTATTACTGCGCTGATTATTGCATTTGAAGCTTTAGGTATTCAGGCGATTTCACAACCTGCAACAGCCATGTTGTATGAAATCATGAATGCGATTCCGCATATTATTGCGGCGGGTCTAATTCTGATTTTGGCTTATGTAGTTTCACGTTTCGTGGCTAATCTGGTGGTTGACGTATTGGCTGGAACAGGTGTTGATGAATTACCTGCCAAAATGGATGCACAACGCTTTTTGGGAACGACCAAAGTATCAACCATTGTTGGATACATGATCGTTTTCTTTACCATGCTATTTGCAGTATCGGAAGCTGCAAACCGACTTGGTTTTGAACAGGTTAGTGCGCTGATCTCGATGTTTATCCAGTTCGGTGCCAATATTTTACTTGGTGCTGTCATCTTGATGATCGGCTTCTGGCTTGCAAACATTGTTGCGAAAGTCATTGGGCGTGGTGAATATAACAGTTCACGCTGGTTGGCCAACCTGGTTCGCATCCTGATTATAGGTTTGGTTATTGCCATGGGCTTACGTGCCATGGGTATTGCCGATTCGATTGTAAATCTTGCCTTCGGTTTAACCTTGGGCGCAGTTGCGGTTGCCTTTGCTTTGGCCTTTGGTTTAGGTGGTCGTGATCCGGCACAACGAGTATTGACTGACTTAATTGATAAATGCAAAAGAGAGGCAAAGGAGCCGAATCCTTTCCATGAGGAAAATTCAGACCTGATGACTTCAAGTTCAGATTCTGACTCAATCTCTGCCCATGCTGCACAAGCATTTACTGCACATGGCACATCAGAAGTGAATCAAGGTTCGGACCCTTCAGTGGATAAATCTTCTGAACTGGAAATGGATGGAGGCGCACCAGCAACGTCTGGTTCTAACAAACCCGTAGCGGCGAGTCCATACCCAATCTCAGATCAGAAAGAAACGCTCATGCCTGATTTGTCCAATCCAACTCCTGCTTCATTAACTACCGCACCGCAAGATGCACAAAAACCGGATCCAGATCAGAGTATTCCAGATTCTCTGCGTGTTGATCCAAAAAATCCGCCAGTAAATAATCCTTTTGGATCGACTGGTGAGAAAGAATCCGATGTCGATATCAATAGCGACAAAGGCCAAACTTATCCTGGTTCCAGCGATGACAAAAAATAATCGTTAGGATTAGGAAAATCAGTCACCTCAGCACAACCAAAGCGCTGCTTTGGTTGTGCACAATAGAGCAACATTTATTTGTTGCTCTATTGCTATGAAGTAATGATTAAATAAGTAATAAGTGAAATTAACTTAATTTTCTATTTCTAGCCTGAGACGGTTAAAAATACATCCTTGTAACTTTGGACAAATGATCAACAGAACTTCATTCATAACAGGAGATCTCAATGAGTAGAAGACCCCCAAATAAGTTTATTGCTCCCATAGTTATTGCAGGTATTACCGCAGGATTTTTTATTAGTGCTTATAAATTTGTCTTTGCCAAACCCAAGCGGGTAGATACGCAGATGGATTATGCAGATTTAGCAGATCAGCCGCAAAAAAAAGATGAAAAATAGTTAAAAAATAATCGTTTTTATATTCTGTTTATGCTATTTATAAAATAACTATTTCATAAAATTTAAGTGTTTATATAAATATTAATGAAATATATATTCTTTATACTCGGATGTATGAAGTGAATAATAAAAGGAGAAAAGAGATGTTATTAAATAAGGTTATAAAAAAATTAATCATGCAAAGACGAGAAGCAAATCAACCTGCTTATATGACTGAAGCCATTGCAAAAATGGATCTTGCCATTAAGCGTATACAGCAGAATAAACAGGTTCATTTACTACGCACGGATTATCTGGAATAAGCTATTTCACATTAAACATATTGCGATGCGGCATGCGCAGACGCCCATGCCCATTGAAAATTAAAACCGCCTAAGTGACCAGACACATCCAGAACTTCACCGACAAAATACAAGCCTTTTTGTTTCTTGCTTTCCATGGTTTTGGAGGAAACTTCAGTGGTATCTACACCGCCTAAGGTCACTTCCGCAGTCCGGTATCCTTCAGTTCCTGAGGGTTTTACTTCAAAAGCATGTAAACGCTTGGCAATCTGTTCCAGTTTATCATCACTCAAATTACCTATTGCCGTATCGGCAAGGTCTGCCCAGATTAGATTTTGTAATTCCAGCACCACACTTTTAGGCAAATGCTCGGTTAACAAAGTACGCAGTAGCACTTTAGGCTGGCTGGCTTTTTTAGCCTTGAAGAAATCTACCAGATCGAGGTAAGGCAGAAAGTTGATGTGAAAACTTTGACCAACATTCCAGTAGTTAGAAAGCTGCAATGAACTTGGACCACTTAAACCGCGATGGGTAAACAGCAAGGCTTCAGTAAAACTGTTTAAATCATTCGACAGGGTGGCATCAACTGCATTACCGCTTAAACGTGTGGTCACTTCTTTAAACTGATCCGAGAAAGTAAAAGGCACTAAACCTGCACGGGTCGCATGGACATGATGCCCAAACTGTTTGGCAATGTCATAACCTATTCCTGAACCACCCAGTGTCGGTACAGATAAACCGCCTGTTGCCACAACCACAGATTCAGCTTGGAAATAACCTGCATTAGTCGCAACTTGGAAACCTTGTTCATCTAGAGCTGTTACCGCTTTGACTTCACAGCTTGTTTTAATCTCGACCAGGTCAGTTTTATCACATTCGGCCAGCAGCACGGCCAAAATTTCTTTAGCACCGTTTAAGGTAAATAACTGACCGTGTTTACGCTCTTCGTATTCAATACCGTGTTCACACACCAGGCCAATAAAGTCCCAGTTGGTATAGCGAGTTAAGGCCGAGATCACAAAGTGCGGATTATGAGAAATATAGTTTTCAGGCTCGACATACAGATTGGTAAAATTACATTTACCGCCACCAGACATCAGGATTTTTTTACCCACCTTGTTGGCTTTTTCCAGGACCAAAACTTTACGGCCACGCTGTGCTGCCATGTAGGCCAACATCAGACCTGATGCACCGGCACCTAAAACAATGACATCGTACTGATTTGAAGACATGGACAAACTCGCGGGAGATAAAAGCAGGGCATTATAGACAATTTTTCCACCAATTTCAGGATTGATCTTGCTCAGTGCTCCGGCCTTGTAAACCTCCAGTATGCATAACCAAGATTCGTGTATCTGGAGAAAATTGATTTTGCTGAATTAAATCCATTAAGCCCATCATCATTTTGGCGGTATACACCTGCTCTAAAGCAAGGTTCTGCTCAGCTTCAAAGGACTGCATAAACTTTAACAGTTCAGGCGTGGTTTTAGCATAGCCACCACAGCAATAGGCATCGGTGATTTTCCAGTTTTTTTTGCTGGTCCATTGCTGGACATCGTGCTGTAAAAAATCACCTTTTAAAGCAGAAAAACCCCACACAGTTTGATGTGCTGCACTGGCTTCAATCAGGCCTGAAATTGTTCCGCCAGTTCCTACGGCACAGCAGATCAGGTCATAATTTTTCTGGTCTTCGGCAGTTAATATTTCCTTGCAACCCTGGATGGCCAGCGTATTTGTTCCACCTTCAGGAATAATGTAATGTGCTGGATAGTGCTGTTGCAGTTGCTCAAGAAATACAGGATCGGTTTTTTCCCGATACTGTTCACGCGAAACGAAATGCAATTGCATGCCAAACTGCTGCGCCGTGGCCAAGGTATGATTGAGCGCTTTATCTTTGAGTTCTTCGCCCCGGATAATACCCACACTTTCAAATCCAAACAGCTGTGCTGCATAAGCGGTGGCAGCAATATGATTGGAATAGGCGCCGCCAAAAGTCAGGATCTTTTTAAGCCCTTGCTGTTTTGCATCCAGAAAGTTGTATTTCAGTTTAAAAAACTTGTTGCCGGAAATCTGTGGATGAATCTGATCCAAACGCTTCACAGTAACAGTAACAGTGACCGGGGCATCCAGCTTAAGTTTTTGATAAGTCACTGACTGGGCAATATGATCAAACATTTCATCATGATCCACAAAAATTTAAGCGTATTGTATCCAAAATATGGTGATCTGAGCTTTGCTGTTTGGATCAGGATGATCTGAGCCATACTTCAATAGCAAGCATGAAGTAAAAAAATTTCACAGACCTCTGCTATATAGCGCATATGTTTATATGTCTTATTTGTAAATATATCTTAAGTAATTGAATTTAAATAATAAAAATATGATTACAAAATGTGCAATGATGCTAAGCTAGAACATATAACAATGATGAAAAAGAGGATATGTGATGAAGACGCTATCCCTGGGATTATCGCTTTGCATGTTGCTGCTCATGACGGCTTGCGATGCAAAAGATGATTATAACAAGCCAAAAACTGAAGTTAGAACCATGATTATTGGTGGCGTGCCTGTGAGTGATCATGATTATCGTGTTGATCAGCTCAGCGCGCGTGAAATACAGCCAGACTTACAAAAGTAAATCGTTTTAAATCAATATTAGTTTGAGCTGATACTGTTTTTAAAGTACTACTATTTCGCATCATTAGCAGCCACTTTATAGCCTGGCTTTATTTGCTGTTCTGTTTACACACTAATGTAGGGTGAATCCCGGCTCGCCTATTTTTTAATGTATTTTTATTTATCTATTTATATTCATTCGGAAGAAATGTCGATCAGCGTATATTTCTGTGGCTAATTTGATCAAATAGTAGTGAATTATGAGGCAAAACCTTAAAAATGGAGCCAAATATAGCGAGATATTCAGTTTTTAAAATTGTAGAATGATCACGTAATTTTTTGGGATAGGTGTTGCTGTGGAATCAGTTTGGATTTTGGGCTCAATTGCATTTGCCTTAATGTTAGGTGCAATGAGTCCTGGACCGACATCTATTTATGTGGCTAAAAATTCAATTGCCATTTCACGCAAGCATGGTTTGTTTACCGCTTTAGGTACAGGGACAGGCGCTGCCGTTTTTGGCTTATTGGCGGTACTTGGATTACAGGCATTTTTATTAGCGGTGCCATCAGCCTACCTGGCTTTGAAAATCTGTGGTGGTTTATATTTACTCTGGTTGGCTTTTAAAATTATTAAACATGCCAAGGAACCAATTGAATCTACTTCTGATTCAAACACTCAAATGTCATTGCGCCGTGCCTTCACTACAGGCTTAATTACCCAGCTTTCCAATCCAAAAATTGCGATTGTGCTGGCCAGTATTTTTACTGCACTTTTACCCAAGGAAATTCCGACCTATTATTATTTTGTATTACCGCTACTGTGCTTCTTTATTGATGCAGGCTGGTGCTCCCTGGTTGCAGTTGCCTTGTCGGCCGAAAAACCGCGTCGTGTCTATTTAAAATTTAAAGCCGGTTTTGACCGTGCTGCAGGCGGGATCATGACTTTACTGGGCTTGAAACTCATCTTTGGAATGAAATAAATCATTTAATTATGATCTAAGTTGATTTGATTGCAGTAAATACTTTGTATTCAAAATACTGAAAATAAATTGAATAATTTCGAGATGAAGAGAACACGCACATTGTAGATGACGTTTCCGAGTTTATCTTCATTGCATGCGGTCGAGCTAAGGTTAATTAGATCGCTCGTATGGCTCAGATCGACCAGTAAGATTAAAATAGAATGTACAAAATAAAAGACCGACGATTCGAGTGATGATGAAATCGTCGGTCAAAAAATCTGTTGCAAGTTTTAGCTTGGGCTGCTGTTCCTCACTAAAACTTGAAACTAAGTTTATTGCTTTAGAAAAGTTCACCGAAAATATTGTGGATGCCGGTACAAATTAACGGTTTATGAACTTCGTACCCTATATAACGCAGCGGTTTACAGATTGGTTGACAATAAAATGAAAAAAAACTCATTTTTTTTTATACTGATCATCTAAACGTTGCTTATGCAGGCCTATTGTGTCATTAACTCGATATTTTTTATGGTTTTTTTTCTTTTGTTTTATTTTTACCTGTATCTGCGGTGTACTGGCTGCTTTACTGCCAACCGGCATGGGTGGCATTTTGACCATTGTGCCTTATTTAACCGCCATGATTTTAGTGCTGTATAAATTTTTAAAACAACAACAACGCGCTCCAACTGCTCAAGAACAAAAAAAAATCACCTGGGGATTTACCCTGATTTTTTGGGGCTATAACCTGGCCTTTTTATTGCTCGGCATTGTCCTTTTTGCCAAGAATGATCCTGAAGTCTGGCAGAATTTTCTTTTATATCTCAAAAATGTGCAATTTATGAGTATTGTGCTGATCATGTTCCTGCTGATTGCCATTCCACTTTATATTTTGACCTACTGGTTTTATGGCAAACAGGCCCAGCGCATGGCCAAAAAAATGTTTGGCTAAACGACACGGATGTAGGCTTGAGTTTTAAACTGTCTTGATCTATAGATAAGAAAAAACAGGCGAGACCTAAAAATGCAAAAAGCATGTGTATTGATTACCGGCGGCAGTGGTTTTATTGGCTCGCATCTGCTGCCTTATCTGTTGGCCCGTGATTATGCGGTGGTAGGGCTAACTCGCCAGAAAAATAAACGTTCCAATCATCCTGATCTTAGCTGGATTCAGCATTTAGACGAACTGAAAACCGATCGGATTGATTATGTGATCAATTTGGCGGGTGAAAGCATTGGGCAAGGGCGCTGGACAGCCAAAAGAAAGCAGCAATTGATTGACAGTCGGGTAGAGACCACGCATCAGCTCTATCGCTACTTGGAAAAAAGACAGATTTTTCCAAAGCGAATTATTTCCGGTTCTGCCGTTGGCTATTACGGTATAGACCCGACTGAACAATGGTCGACCCTTTGTACAGAACAGTCAGCACCCCAAGCTATTTTTATGTCGGAATTGTGCCAGTTATGGGAGCAGGCAGCCCTCAGTTTTAGCCAGCAAAAAACCAAAATTATTCGTCTTGGCATAGTCTTTGGAAAGCATGGCGGAATTCTGCCACGTATGTTATTGCCGATTAAACTGAATCTGGCAGGGAAAATCGGACATGGGCGGCAACCTGTCGTTTGGGTACATGTGCAAGATGTGCTTAGAGTAATTGAATTTTTAATGCTTAATGAAACTGAAGCACAAATATTTAATGTCGTGTCGCCTGAGAGGGGAACACAGGCGCAGTTTGTCAAAACCGCTGCACAAGTTTTAAAACGCAAACCGTTATTCTCTTTACCGGCTTTTGTTTTGCGATGGATGTGGGGTGAACAGTCACAACTGGTATTGAATGGGCAATATGTCGTGTCCAAGGCCCTGAAAGAGGTCGGTTTTGAGTTTCACTATCCGACTTTAAAAATGGCTTTAGAAGATATATTAGTGAGCCATTAAACCTGCTTCAGATTTAAGACGCTCAGTGCTATAAGCTGCTGGATTCACTAGAGGCGTTTGCTCCAGCATCAGCTGTCTGAGTAAACGTGCAGATGCTGGCCCCATACATAAACCATTGCGGAAATGGCCGAAATTGGCCCACAAATTATCTATCTCAGGCATTTTCCCGATATAGGGAACACCGGTTGGAGAGGCGGGTCTTAAACCGGCCCACTGTTTCTCGATAGGAAACTGTGCCAGTTCGGGAACCATCTCGAAACAGGCTTCTAAAATTTTCTGCGTGGTGCTTGCGGTGGGGGTGGTATCAAAACCGCAGTCTGCCATGCTGGAACCACAGACCACATGACCATCCAGACGTGGAATTAAATACATCACATCATTCATGCACATGGTCGGCAACCAGTTTGCAGGGGTTTTAAACAGCACCATTTGCCCCTGAACAGGATATACGGGTATTTCCATCTCCAATTGTTCAGACCAGTGCTGCGACCAAGCGCCGGTAGTGATCACAAACTGATCTGCCTCATAAGTTTTGCCATTCTTAGCAGCTATGGACTGCACCTTGCCATTTAGCATATTGAACTGCTCAATCGGGCAATATTCGACAAATTCGACTTGTGGATGCTGTTTTAAATAGGTAGTGATGGATTGCAGTAAACGTGGATTTCTGACATTGGCAATCTGGGGGAAATAAATCGCGTGCTGAAATTTGGCATCAATAAAAGGATTAAGCTGTTCGATTTGTTCTTGTTGTAAATATTCGCATTGCTGCATGGGTTCCTGAAATTGCCGGGCATAATTCAGACCAGTTTCAAAATCGGTTTCATCAAAAATCAGCAGGCCAGTTTCATGAATTTCAAAATCAATGTCTGAAACAGGCTTGAGCTTTTCATTCCATTCTAAATACAGTGACTTGCCATATTGCGCTAGCTGATTCACCGCATGCGGATAACGCCACGGATACATCGGGGAAAGAATACCGCCACCTGCCCAGGATGCCGCTTTACCTGCTTGCTGCTGATCGAAAATAATCACGGAACATCCCTGTTCCACAAGCTCTAAAGCAGACATCAGACCACTAATGCCCGCTCCAATGATGGCAATTTTCATCGCTTGCGCCATTGATTCTTATTTCATGTCTTTCAGTTTAAGGGCTGCTTCTTCAGCAAAGTAAGTCCAGATACCATCAGCACCGGCACGGCGGCAGCTCATCAGTGATTCAATGATCACGCTGTCAGATAACCAGCCATTTTGAATGGCACCGGCCAGCATCGCGTACTCACCGCTGACTTGATATACGAAAGTCGGCACACCAAACGTATCTTTGACTTCACGCACGATATCCAGATAAGGCATACCCGGTTTGACAATCACCATGTCTGCGCCTTCCTGAATATCCAGTGCAATTTCGTGTAGCGCTTCGGCGCGGTTGCCAATGTCCATCTGGTAATTGTATTTGTTGCCGCCTTTCAAATTACTCGATGAACCGACTGCATCACGGAAAGGCCCATAAAAACTGGACGCATATTTGGCTGAATACGCCATGATGTTGGTATAGATATGACCATTGGCTTCCAAAGCCTGACGAATTGCACCGATACGGCCATCCATCATGTCACTTGGCGCCACCACATCTGCACCGGCGTCGGCATGACTGAGTGCCTGTTTAATCAGGCATTCCACGGTTTCATCATTCAGCACATAACCGGTGTCATCAATAATGCCGTCCTGACCATGCGTGGTATACGGGTCTAAGGCACCATCTGTAATCAGCACCATTTCTGGCAATTCTTTTTTCAGTAAACGGACGGTACTCTGAACTAGACCGTCTTCACGCCAAGCAGCTTCAGCGGACAGACTTTTATCTTCTTGTGGCGTAACTGGAAATAGCGCTAATTTGGAAACACCCAATTCCAGTAAACGTTCTGATTTTTTTAACAGCAGATCAGCAGATAGACGCTGAACATTCGGCATACTTGGAATATCTTGGGTCTGATTTTGCCCCGGGAGGACGAATACTGGGTAAATGAGATGATCGGTCGTTAGCTGGGTTTCCCGTACCATGGCACGTAATTGGTCATTTTTACGGATGCGGCGCATACGAGTAGCAGGAAAGGCTGGACGATTGAACGTATAAGTCATAACAATCTCAATGATCAGTATTAAACTAGCAGCTATTGTAGACTCATAATTTGAGTTTAGGGCGACTGTATTCATTTTTTATTTAATCAAGGTAACTCGAGCAGACTATGACGCAAGCAGAGAAAAATTGGACTGGCAACATTCACTTAGGCTCGAAAGTTGATATCGATGTGGTCCTTATGCAGCTATGCAAGGCCTTTAATAAATCTCCTTTTTTTCAGCATAACGGCATGACCATGCGGGTAGTGGATGGGCAGATTGAAGCGTATATCGAGATGCAGCCTTATATGATTGGCAACGTCGCGTTTCAGATTCTGCATGGCGGAGTGGCAGCAACAATCCTAGACAGTGTCGGCGGCATTGTGGCGATGGGAGAGCTGTATAAGAAAGCCAATGTGGATGATTTGCCTGATACCATCAAAAAAGTATCACGTTTGGCAACAGTCGATATGCGGGTCGATTATTTGGCACCGGGCCGCGGCAAGTCATTTACTGCACGTGCTGAAACCTTGCGTTTAGGTCGTAAGGGTTGCACCATGCGTATGACTTTGGTGAATGATGAAAACAAACCGATTGCAACTGCAATTGCGTCTTATGCTTATTAAGTTTGTTGTAAGACAGGCAAGTTAAACTCAGTAAAAGTTAGATAAATATTCGGCATTGAATGAAAATTCGCTGCCGAATTTGTTTTTGAAACTGATGAGTTACATTTTTATTCTCATCATATGAATTTTTCACATTAAAATCACGCCAATAAAATTGAAAAAATGACTTTCTCATCCACATCATCTCCAAGACAACTCTTGTCTCTATGCCTGTAGTTTGAAACTGCAATGCATTGAGGATGGCTGGTGACCAAGTCTGTTGGATTTAGGACATATTGATGACAGATGCTCAAAATACCCTGCCAGAAACACAACCAGATCAACCGGTTTCCGATTCAGCCTTAAAAGCGAAACGTAAAAAAGCCTTGGGTTTTGTCGCGCTGATTTTAATCATTGCTGCAATTCTGTATGCAATCTGGAAATTATTTCTCAGCCATTCTGTCGAGACCGATAATGCCTATGTCGGTGCAGAGACGGCTTCAATCACATCCATGGTGACTGGACAAGTCGAACAGGTACTGGTCAGTGATACCCAAACGGTCAAAAAAGGCGATGTTCTGTTACGTGTAGATCGCCGTGATGCAGAAATTGCCGTTGCTCAGGCCAAAGCAGAAATGATCAAGGCACAGCGTCAATATAAACAGACACAAGCCAATAGCAGCTCGCTGAATTCACAAATCTTTGTCAGTGATGATGCGATTCATAGTGCCGAAGCCAAAGTGGCCGAGGCCAAAGCAGAAATGGACAAGGCACAGGATGACTTAAACCGTCGTGAAAAACTGAGCGCCTCTGGAGCCATTTCTAAAGAAGAACTCAGTACGGCACAAAGTGCGCTGAATACCGCCAAAGCGGGCTATGCATCGGCACAAGCCGGTTTGGCACAAGCCAAATCAAGCCAGAAAGCAGCACAAAGCAACCTGGCTGCCAATGAAGCGCTGATTCGTGGTGCGGATGAAAATAGCACGCCCGATGTTTTGGTTGCACAAGCCAAATTGAAACAGGCGGTGTTGGATCTGGAACGGACTGAAATTAAGGCACCATTTGATGGGGTAGTGACACGCCGTAATATTCAGGTCGGTCAGCGTGTGGCGCCGGGCACTGTGTTGATGATGGTGGTACCGACCTCACAGCTTTATGTCGATGCCAACTTTAAAGAAAGCCAACTGGAAAAAGTCCGTCCAGGTCAAAAAGTGGTTTTAACCTCTGACCTGTATGGCGATTCTGTTGAATATCACGGAACGGTACAGGGCTTCTCTGGCGGAACAGGTTCTGCCTTTGCCCTGATTCCTGCACAAAATGCGACAGGTAACTGGATTAAGGTGGTTCAACGCTTGCCGGTTCGCATCAAGCTTGACCCTAAAGAACTGGCTGAACATCCGTTACGGGTGGGACTGTCTATGGAAGCGAAGATCGATTTGTCTTCGAAGTAGTCATTTATGAATAACTACACTCCAATACCGAACCTGACCGGCGGCCGCTTACTTTTGGCGGCATTTGTACTGGCCTTTGCCAATTTTATGGTCGTGCTCGACATGACCATTGCCAATGTCTCGGTTCCTCATATCACCGGCAGCCTTGCGGTTTCTGCATCGCAAGGGACCTGGGTGATTACTTCCTATGCCGTTGCCGAAGCCATTTGTGTGCCTTTAACCGGTTGGCTGGCTGGACGCTTTGGTGCAGTCCGGATCTTTGTGATCAGTCTGTTTGGCTTTACCTTGTTTTCGGTGCTTTGTGGTTTATCTACCAGTCTGGAAATGCTGGTGTTCTGCCGAATAGGTCAAGGTCTGTTTGGCGGTCCGATTATGCCACTCAGCCAAACCTTGCTGATGCGTATTTTCCCGCCAGAGAAACAGTCGCAGGCGATGGGCATGTGGGCCATGACCACCGTTGTGGGACCCATCTTAGGACCGATCCTTGGCGGTACCATTAGTGATAACTGGTCTTGGCACTGGATTTTCTTTATCAATATTCCCGTCGGGATTGGCTGTGCGCTGGCCGCCATGCGTTTGCTGAAGCCTGCTGAAACGGAAACCAATAAACTCAAAATTGATCTGGGTGGCTTATTCCTGCTGATTTTATGGATTGGTGCGTTACAGTTAATGCTGGATTTAGGCCATGAACGGGATTGGTTTAACAATCCGTTTATTGTCATTCTGGCCATTATCGCCTTGGTTGGCCTGATCATTTTTACTATTTGGGAACTCACTGAGCGCCATCCGGTAGTGAATATCCAGATCTTTAAATATCGAGGATTTACCATTTCCGTTCTGGCCTTGGCCTTTGGTTTTGGGGCTTTCTTTGGCAGTATTGTCATGATTCCCCAATGGTTGCAGATCAATCTCGGCTATACTGCCACCTGGGCGGGTTATCTGACAGCCACTATGGGTTTTGGCAGTTTGTTGATGTCGCCGATTGTGGCCAAACTGGCGACTAAATATGACCAGCGTGCATTGGCCAGTTTTGGTCTCTGTTTGCTGGGCGTAGTGACCTTGATGCGGGCGTTCTGGACGACAGAGGCTGACTTTATGGCTTTGGCTTTTCCGCAAATCTTGCAGGGTTTTGCTGTACCATTCTTCTTTATTCCTCTGTCGAATATGGCGCTGGCTTCAGTGTTGCCTCAGGAAATGGCTTCTGCTGCGGGTTTGATGAATTTCCTCAGAACCATGGCGGGGGCCATTGGTGCCTCTATTGCCGTTACCATTTGGGATGACCATAGTAAAGTGGCACGCAGTGAGATGGCGGGAACTTTGCATGTCGATGAAGTACAAAATACTTTGCTGCAAAGGGGAATGAGCCCGGAAAGTACTTTGGGCTATATTTCCAGTCTAGTTGATAAAGAAGCATCTACCTTATCGGCCAATCATGTGTTTTTAATTCTGGCGATGGTCTTTGTTTTTGCCGGACTGATTATCTGGTTATGTCCACGGCCTAAGAAGGGTGTCACCGGTGGCGGTCATGCCCATTAATAAAAAACCGCTTTTCGAAGCGGTTTTTTATTGTTTGAAAATTCTTAAATATCGGATTTGGCACGTTTTAATGCGTTTTGCCATTTACTTAGATGAAACTGGCGCTGGTCTTCATTCATGTTCGGCTCAAAAGCGCGTTCCAGTTGCCAGGATGCAGAAATATCCGACATATTGGAAAATACACCAGCTTTTAATCCGGCCATGGCTGCTGCCCCCCAAGCGGTGGATTCCAGCATTTTAGGACGCAATACCGGCACATTTAAGATATCGGCCTGAAATTGCATCAGCATGTCATTACTACTTGCGCCGCCATCCACACGCAGCTCTTTTAAGGGATGAGCAATATCGGACTGCATCGCCATCAGTACATCGGATACCTGAAAGGCAATCGATTCCAAAGCAGCACGGGCAATGTGGGCTTTATTGGTCCCACGCGACATGCCGCAGAGCAGGGCACGGGCATCGCTGTCCCAATGCGGTGCACCGAGTCCGGTAAACGCAGGCACCAAAACTACGCCGTCTGTATCCTCTACTTGGCAAGCCAGCTGTTCGATTTCACGGCTATTTTGAATAATCCCCAAACCATCGCGTAGCCATTGCACAATGGCACCTGCCATAAATACACTGCCTTCCAGTGCATAGGTGGTTTTTTCATGACATTGCCAGGCTAGCGTGCTGATGAGTTTGTTATGGCTAAATTGCACCTCATGACCGGTATTAAATAGCATGAAACAACCTGTGCCATAGGTATTTTTTGCTGTACCGATCTCAAAGCAGGACTGACCAAACAGGGCAGATTGCTGATCGCCTAAAATCCCCATAATCGGGATATTGGCTCCGAGCAAACCTGTAGCTGTGTCGGCCATATAGGTATCCGAGGCAATAATATTCGGTAAAATGGAATGCGGGATATTGAACAGATCAAGTAATTCTTCATCCCAAGTCTGAGTTTTCAGATTCATTAACATGGTACGTGAGGCATTGCTGGCTTCAATGACATGTTCGGCACCTTGGGTCAGATTCCACATCAGCCAGCTATCGACGGTACCAAAAGCCACATGACCCTGTTGAGCCAGATCACGCAGGCCTTGAATATTTTCCAGTAGCCAAACCAGTTTTCCGGCACTGAAATAAGGATCAATTCTTAAGCCGGTTTTTTGCTGGATTTTATCCTGTAAATTTCGTTGCAGAAGTTGATTGCACCAGTCAGATGCACGGCGGTCTTGCCAGACAATTGCAGGCGCAAGCGGTTTGCCTGTGCGCTTATCCCAAACCACAGTCGTTTCACGCTGATTGGTTAGACCAATGGCCTTGATATCTTTAGCAAGAATACGGGCAGAGGCGAGGGCTTGCTGAACAACTGCAATTTGTGTCGTCCAGATTTCCTGTGCATCCTGTTCTACCCAGCCTGAATGCGGTGTGGCTATATGTATTTCACGTTGAGCTGTTGCCTGAACTTTTCCTTGTTCATTGAAGATGATCGCACGGCTAGAGGTGGTTCCCTGATCAAGTGCAAGTAAATAGCTCATAATTTTTTCTTTTATAGGACTTGAAAAATAAAATATTAGCGCAATTATTGTATTAATCGCATATGTTTGTGTAAATGTTTAAAAAAACCCACTGCGGATTTAGACATTTATGCTATGATAGCGGTTCATTTGGGGGTGTTTCTGGCTTCGACGCTGGTGATGAAACTCATAGATGCATGTCGAGAGCGCATTTTCTCTCGTAAATCAAATTTGCATTTTAATAGTCGCAAACGACGAATCATACGCTCTAGCTGCCTAAGGGCAGCTTGTCCGCCTCTCCGAAT
>Ga0308165_1002769_pt1 | contig 20091 bp, 19 predicted proteins | sample PhyWR2_FD_201032 | JGI IMG/M metagenome (GOLD analysis project Ga0308165, IMG submission 201032) | Phyllosphere microbial communities from UC Gill Tract Community Farm, Albany, California, United States - DLSLW.R2 | ecosystem: Host-associated > Plants > Phyllosphere > Unclassified | place: USA...
TGAAACTTCTGCTGACATGCTGAAAGATGTCGGTGCTCAATACATCATCATTGGTCACTCAGAGCGCCGTACTTATCATGCTGAGTCTGATGAGCTGATTGCTAAGAAATTCGCTGTACTGAAAGCTGCAGGATTAACCCCAGTACTGTGTATTGGTGAAACTGAAGCTGAAAACGAAGCGGGTAAAACTGAAGAAGTCTGCGCACGTCAGATTGATGCAGTCCTGAAAACTCAGGGCGCAGAAGCGTTCAACGGTGCTGTTATCGCTTACGAACCTATCTGGGCTATCGGTACCGGTAAGTCAGCAACCCCTGCACAAGCTCAGGCGGTTCACAAATTTATCCGTGATCACATTGCTAAAGCAGATGCTGACGTGGCTAAACAAGTCGTTATCCAGTACGGCGGTTCTGTTAATGCTGCTAACGCTGCTGAACTGTTTACTCAGCCAGATATCGACGGTGCATTGGTCGGCGGCGCTTCTCTGAAAGCTGATGCCTTCGCGGTTATCGTTAAAGCTGCTGCCGCTGCGAAAAAAGCGTAATCTTCACGACGCTTATCAGTCGTAAGATTGCTTATCTAAAGGGAAAAACAGTGTTTTTCCCTTTATTGCATTAATCGTCCCTATATCTCAATCTTCAGAGTGCGGTAACACGACTTTACCGGTAATGAATCTCGCCGAAATATTCTGACAGCACATAATAGCGACAATATTCAAAGGGTCGTGATTCCCCCATCATAAATGTCTGCCTGGCTACTGAAAGCAAAGGCTTATTTGCAGAAATTTGTAATTGTTCGCAGAGAGAAACACCAGGCAAAATCGCCTCCACTTTTTCTATCGCGGAGTCACTTTTAACATTCAATAATTCATAAAGCGACCTATGCTCCAGTTCTTGCTCTGTGAGCGAAAGTCCCGGGAAAAAAGATAAATCGATATAGATTTTCTCGTGGTTAAAAGGACGATTATTGAGGAGGCGAACACGAGAAATATAGAGGTAGTTATGATGGGAGGGTAATCCGAGTCCGTCTTCATATGCATCACGAGCCCGGCGATGGGAAATATCTATAATGCGGTTTTCTACCGCAACACTGGCATCACGCAGATCGCTGGTAATACCCCGAAAAGTATGTCCATAGCTGACCCCCTCTGGTACAGCACTGACTACCGAACCACTTCCACGCTGAGAGGTAATAATTCCAGCGTTAATAAGTTCACTCCACGCCTGTTTCACTACAATTAACGAAACATGATAAGTCTGCGCAAGTGCTTTCTGTGTAGGTAATTGACTACCTAATGGCAAAGTGCCGTTTTGAATCTGCTTGCAGATGATATAAAACAACTGTTTATAGAGGGGGGTAAAGCTCGTCTTATCAACCTGCAAGTTGTTTACCTCAAAAGTTTATCCGCCGGAACAGTGACTCCTGTTCCGGCGACAGATTGCACTATTTTGCAATCTGTCTGGCAAGTTCGGCCAAGTCAAAATGGTTCATACTATCGATAGTCGTTAGATAATCGGCAGGGAAGGCATCCACACCATGGAATGCACCCACTAACGCACCCACCATAGTAGCAACCGTATCAGTATCATTGCCGATATTAACGCCAGAAATAATAGCATCAACGGCGGAAGTCGAACAGCAGGCAAACAGACCAAACGCAGCGGGTACAGCTTCACTCACATGCAGACCTGAACCAATAATATCAGCGAGTTCAACAATCGCAGTTTCCCAACTCAGATGACGTTTGCCAATTTCTACCGCCAGCTCAATACGACGAGCAACCGATGGTCCGGCAACCATCATGGCCCCCTGCTCTTGTGCTAATCGATAGCCTCTATCAGCACCATAAATTCCCGCGGCAATAATACTCTCTGCACTGGTAACGTTTTGTAATGCTTCACTGGTTGCTGCGGCCATCGCTGCAGCACCCGACATTGCCAGCACATTATTATGCGTAAAGCGGGAAATATCTAATGCACTCTGAATCGCAGCCTCAATATCACCTGGATGTAAAACAGCGGCAGGCCAAATCTTCATTGCAGAACCATTCGTCGCTTCAGCATTACCGTTGTTGACGATCTGTACTGACTGTTTCTCCCCCTCCAGATCTCCCTGCAATGAAGGACGATTATCATTGAAGATAGTCTTCATCGCCGCTCTGGTTGTCGGGCCAGTAAAATTGGCATAGAAGGGGTAATCCAGCCAGTGTTGAAATGCCTCACGCATTGCGATATCACTGACCTGACGCTGATGTTTCAATAATGCATCAATAATATATTTCGCCTGGATAAAATCATCAGTACACATACCGGCTTCATTACAGCGTCCAAAAGTATCCGCAGGAGGTTTTTGAAACCCAGTCACCCAGCCACCAAAATACTCGCGGATTTGCTGCTGAGTACGCACTTCAGTTGCAGCCCCCATGGCGTCTGCCGCCGCTGCGCCAACCAGGCACCCGAGAATTTTGTTGTGTTCAGCTTTCATAAATAACTCCTGATGGTTTGATATTACTTTCCAGCAAATGACTGGTACGAAAAGCAGCTAACTGTTGGGGATAGGGCAACGCCGTCATTGCTCCTTTTGCCGTGACAACCATCGCCCCGCATAAATTGGCGTTAGTGATAGCTTCAGCCAGCTTTTGGTTATCCCAGGTTAATGAATGAGAAAGGGTATGAAGTAAGCCACCAACGAAGGCATCTCCAGCGCCAGTGGTATCAACAGGTGTAATCTTTGGTGCCGGGAACAGGTGTTCTTCGCCCGAGGAAATTAATAGCGCCCCTTCGGCACCCAAAGAGATGATGGTCGTATTACACCCTAGCTCGCCAATGATATGGCGTGCATCCTGCCAGTGTTCGACTTGCCCAATCCAGCACAGCTCCTCGGCTGAGACCTTACAGATAGAAGCCAGGCTAATTGCTTCATCCAGTAATGCGCGTATCTCATCCACGTTTTGCCACATATTAAGGCGCAGGTTCACATCGAACATGACATGACCTCCTGCTGCCTTCATGCGGCGAGCCCCTTCAAGGCAGGCCTCACGTGATGGGCTGCTGGTCAGGCCAATGGAGCTAAAATAGAACCACTCGTTTGTATTAAACGCAGGTATATCTTGTTCTGAGACAAACATTTCAGCCCCAGGATGCACAAGGTAAGTAAAACTACGCTCACCTTGTGCTGTCAGATTAACAATTAATACGGCGCTGGTTTGTTGTGCATCAAGCCTCAACGCTGCCACACCTACACCGTTATCCTGGAGTGTTTGCTTTAGAAAATGCCCTGCATCATCATCCCCAAGACAGCCTATAAACTCGCTGTGCCCACCTAAACGTGCAATGCAAACTGCCACGTTTGCTGAAGCGCCCCCAGGGCACTTCAGATAGGTATCTGCGGTTTCCGGTACCAGGTCGATAGACGCATCCCCGATGACCCATACTTTATTGCGAGAACCCATTCACTCCTCCTCAAGCGTGGCGCTGTGCAAGTTCAGCTTGAATGCTGCGATAGTACTGGTTGTTGATAATGTATTTTTTCATTAACAGCCCAGTTATCAGATGAAAAACAGCCGGGATAACCGTCATCATTAGTGCAATACCAGCGAGTGAGCGCGCGCTTTGTTGAGTATCTGCCTCATAACCAAAGTAGCTAAGCAGGAAACCCAGTACGCCCCCGGCGATCCCCATTCCAAATTTCTGGAAAAATAAGATCCCACCAAATGCCAGCCCGGAAACACGCAGTCCGGTTTTCTTTTCACCGTAATCCACCGCTTCAGCAATAGAAGACCAGAAGACGGGCATTTGCATATCGCAGAAAAAATTGATGAGAAAATAAAAAACAAAGGCGAGTATCAAATTCTCCTGGCCGACACAGAAATACATGGCAGCGCTCAAGGCAAAAGTGATCAGTTGGGTATAACGGAACATTTTAATTTTGTCCCAAAACTTAGTGACCCATGTCGTAGCAATCATTGCCAGAATAGAGGCGACTACCCCAGCAGTCAGGAAAGGTGATATCAGGCTATCGCCACCCCCCAGATAATATTTAGCGTAATAGGCGGCAACGGAACCACGGATCACATAGCCACACATTAACAACATGATGACGATACCGAGAATAAGCCACTGATCGTTACGTAACAGGTTGGTAAATTGCTGTTTAACCGTCAGAACAGGAAGCTCTGGCTCGCTTCGTTCACGAGTGGTTAAAAAACAAAAGATAAAGAGCACCGAACCCATTGCTCCCATGATCCCCATCGAGAGCTGATAACCCAGGGCCTTATTACCCTGGCCTAACCAGACTGCAAGTAGGGGAACCACTATCGTGACCAGGAATGCAGCAATTTTGGTCATCACAAAGCGATAACCGTTAGCACTGAGTCGTTCTTCTGGATCAGAAGTAATAACGCCTATCAGTGAAATATAGGGAATGGTGATCGCGGTATACACCAGCGTCATAAGAATGTAGGAAAAGTAAGCCCAGGCAAGTTTTGTCGTATAACCTGCATCAGGTGTAATAAACATCAAATAGACAGCGAAACCAAAGGGAATGGCAAACCAGAGTAACCAAGGACGATAGCGTCCCCAGCGTGTAGAGACCTTATCTGTCAGCATACCCATAGCAGGATCAATAATGGCATCTATCATGCGAACAACAATGAGTAACACGCCTACATCTACTGCTCTTAACCCGTAAATATCAGTATAAAAATAAGCAAGGAGGAGTTGCATGGCGACGATCACCACATTAATCGCCATATCCCCGGCGCCAAAACCCACTTTTTCCACGATAGACAATTTCATATCGGTATTCCTTTTGCGTCATAACCGCAAGAATTTTTGAAAAAATAATGATGTAAGCACTTGAAATTAATAATATTTAAACGCTACTCGGATCGTAATACCGATATACTCTGCGTTGGAAGAGAGTGTAATGCACTCACAAAAGATATAAAGGCATACCTTTATATCTTTTGATCGAGTTCACATTAATTTAACTTACGCGGAAACGCTTCGGTTAAGAGATCGGGACTATCTTTAGTAAATACAGCGTGATACTGCGAGGATAATAGATGTGAGTAGATTTCGTACAATTCATTAATACCGTCACCAGTCTACCGGGTATGCAGGGACACCCTGGTGTGTTGGAAAATGGGGTAAAACCTCCTCAGCTAGCTCCTGAATAACCTCAGCCGCCGGGCGTTGTGAAAACTGAATCCCCAACGCCGCATGATTAACGCCCGCCGTTTGCCACTCCTCCAGCAAACTCAGCAGGCCGATACGCCCGGTGCGTAGTACAAAACCACCGCGTAAGGGAGTACGTGGATAGTGGGGTGAGTCCACCAAATCCAGCCATTCATTGGTCATATGTGGCCGGAATCCTCCCCCGGGAATCGACTCCCGCCAGCCACGGATTTTCTCCGCCAGTCGCTTTGGCCCTCGGGATGTATGTGTCGGCCCCGGATAGGTTAGCCAGCCATCAGCATGCTCCGCTATCCACTCTGGCGATTGTCTCGACGAACTGGTGACAATTAGCGGGATTGAGCGACTGACTGGTTTAGGTAGCAGTTCAGCATTATCGAAATGACCGAGCGGCGAATCGATAGCCAGCCGCCCCTGTTGCATCAGCTGGCGAAAATAATTCACGGCCCGGGCAAATCGTTCACCTCGTTGTTCCAGCTCAAGACCATATGCCTGAAACTCCATCAGTCTGTCACCCGAGGCGATACCGAGCACCAGCCGTCCACCGGATAACTGGTCAATCGTGGTTGAGGCTTTGGCTAAATCGATGGGATGGCGTAGTGAGAAAATAGCGCTGCCCGTTGCCAGAGCGACCTTTTTGGTCCGCGCAGCAAGAAAAGACAAATAAGTAAAAGGATCAAATACCTGCCCGGCATCGCCAAACATCGGATCAAATAGTGGTACGTCACGTACCCATATCGCCGCGAAATCATGCCTGTCGATAGCCTCCACCAGTTCAGTCTGTCCAGCCAGGACTCGCATATCCCCTTCATAAAAACGCAGCGGCAGAAAGATACCCAGGGTCAGACTGTTGGGGGCAAACATACGTCGATAGCCTGGGTGACTATCGAATGCAGAAAACAATTTTCCATTCATGGTCATAGTACCGATCCCCTTATGCGCCCGTTGCCGGAGCGGGTAACGTGATACCTTTGGCTACCGCGGGTCGCTGTGCCATTCGCTGATACCAGGCACTCAGATACCGATACTGACTAAAATCAAAATCAATAATCCGGGCAATATGTGACCAGCCAAACTGGGCAATATCGGCAATAGAGTAGTCTTCTCCAGCAAGCCATGAACGACCGTCAGCCAGATGATTGTCGAGTACCGCGAAGGCATCATTAGTCAGTCGGCGGTAGCGTTCTATCGCAGCCAGATTCTTTTCTTCAGCGAAGAGTTCAAAATAGACCCGCTGGCCGATAATCGGGCCTACGCTCGATGAGTGAAATTGAAGCCACTTAATCGTCTTCCAGCGTGCGATGGGCTCTGGTGGCAGCAACCGGCCGCTCTTTTCTGCCAGGTAGAGCAGAATGGCCGCTGACTCAAATAACGTGATACCCGTTTCATGGTCGATAATCACCGGAATGCGCCCATGCGGATTTAAGGCGAGAAATGCCGGGAGTCGATGCTCACCGATATCAATACGCACATGATGCAGCCGATAAGGCAGCCCGAGTTCTTCCAGAGCAATCGTTGCTTTGAACCCATTGGGTGAACTATCAGTGTAGAGATCGATCATAATGCCACTCCAGTAAATTTAGTTTTACTAAACAGATTAATATTATCTAAACTCGTGTCATCATGGTCTCAGTCACCAAAAACCAGAAACGATCATTTCTGCTTTCAATATTGAGGAATGCTAAATCACATGCCGATATCACTCCCCCTACAAGCTCTGCGAACCTTTGTTGAAGTCGGTCAGCACGGGAGTATAAAAGCGGCCGCTGAAGCGCTACATGTTACTTCTGGTGCGGTCAGTCAGCAGATTCGCTTACTGGAAGACAGGCTTGAGACAGCTCTATTTACCCGGGAACGGCAAGGTTTTCGTCTTACTGAAGCAGGGGCAAGTGTCTATCCCTCATTACGCGAAGCCTTCGAGCAAATCGACAAAGCCGTGGAAACTCTGGTGTCGATTAAGGGGCTTCAGACGCTGACGGTCAGTACCGTCGCCACTTTTGCAGCGTCCTGGCTAGTACCGCGTCTGGGGCGCTTTAAGGAACGGTATCCACAGATAGAAGTGCGGGTCGAAGCCACTTCAGCTTTGGTTGATTTACGTCGTGACAGGGTGGATGTGGCACTGCGGCATGGGCTGGGCAACTATCCCGGCATGGAGGTCATTCATCTGATGGCTCCGGTTCTGATCCCTGTGGCTTCTCCAGGATTAGTGGCGGCCGGTCATCAGCTCCAAACCCCTAAAGACTGCCTGGACTATCCACTGCTACACGATTCCGATCGGGCTGACTGGCCATTATGGTTCGCTGCACACAGTGTGACTGAAGATCCACGAGCAGAACGGGGTTCGTCATTTGAGGATGATTATCTGCTGATACGGGCCGCTGTGGCAGGCCAGGGTCTTGCTCTGGTGCCAGAAGAGTATGCTGGTGAGGAAATTGCCGCAGGACGGCTGGTTCAAGTGCTGGATAAACCCTGGCCGGCACGCTTTGCTTATTATCTGGTGACCATGCCTGGAACCATGCAACGCCCGGAAGTTCAGGCATTTGCTGACTGGATAAAGGAAGAAGCCCAAGTCTCCGCCCTATAAAATATAAAACCCGAAGGTATCTGCCATTCGGGTTTTATATCAATATGGAATCTAATTATCTTTTGCTGATCTGATCAAAAGTCCCGCCGTTGGAGAAATGTTCTTTCTGTGCTTTAGCCCAGCCGCCAAACTCTTCATCGATAGTGTATAACTTCAGTTTCGGGAAGGTGCCTTCATATTTAGCCGCAACGTCAGGTAACCGTGGGCGATAATAGTTTTTTGCTGCAATTTCCTGACCTTCAGGTGAGTACAGATACTTCAGATACGCTTCTGCAACCTCTTGAGTTCCTTTTTTATCAACGACTTTATCAACAACCGAGACTGTCGGTTCGGCCAGAATAGACTCACTTGGCGTGATAATTTCAAACTTATCTTTACCCAGCTCGCGGGTTGCCAGCAGCGCCTCATTTTCCCATGCAATCAACACATCCCCTATCCCACGCTCAACAAAGGTGGAGGTTGAACCACGTGCACCGGAGTCAAGAACCTCAACATTTGCAAACAGGTTTTTCACAAATTCCTGCGCTTTCACTGGGTCGTTGTTGTTATGGTGTAATGCGTAACCCCAGGCGGCCAGATAGTTCCAGCGTGCTCCACCAGAGCTTTTAGGGTTTGGAGTAATGACCGAGACGCCCGGTTTGACTAAATCATTCCAGTCATGAATTTGTTTTGGGTTTCCTTTGCGTACCAGGAACACGATGGTCGAGGTATAGGGTGCGGAATTATTCGGTAAACGTTGGATCCAGTCTTTATCGACACGCCCACGTTCTGCAATGGCGTCGATATCATAGGCCAGCGCCAAAGTGACAACATCAGCCTCAATACCATTAATCACAGAGGTCGCTTGTTTACCTGAGCCGCCATGAGACTGGCGCACCGTGACATTATCGCCGGTTTGTTGTTTCCAGTGAGCGCTGAACGCTTTGTTGTATTCATCGTACAGTTCCCGCGTCGGGTCATAAGACACGTTGAGTAACTGAATATCTTTCGCCAGTACACCGCCTGACGCCAGCAATAATGTTAGTCCTACGCCCCACTTGTTCATTGCACGTTCTCTCTCTGGAAATTGATAGCTTCAGCCTGCCAGAAACCCATCGAGAGAATAAAGAATAAAAAAAAATTTGATATGCACTAAAGGAATAAAAGAACGCAGCTTGCAATATAGAAAGGGAAAAGGAATTGATAAGGTTATTGAAAAATAAGCTACTTATCATTACAGATAGCCAGTAAAAGATATTCAGTAACAGTCAGAAAATGGCGGCTTATTAAACGAAAAAAGGGGAACGTTATGTTCCCCTTGATGACGTTATCACGCTGTCAGACTCTGGCTGACTGGTTCAACTGTTATTTTAGTACAGTCTTTTAGCGCACTCGAGCCAGTCGCCTTTGAATGGACGCTTCATATTTTCGATAGCATCGATGATGTCGTGGTGTACCAGTTTTTCATTCTGGATACCGACACAACGACCACCGAAGCCCTGCAGTAGCAGCTCAATAGCATAAGCGCCCATACGAGAAGCCAGGATACGGTCATACGCAACCGGAGAGCCACCACGCTGAATATGGCCCAGAACCGTGGCACGCGTCTCACGCTTGGTATTCACTTCAATGTATTTTGCCAGTTCGTCGACATCACAGATGTGCTCAGTAATAGCAACGATGGCGTGTTTTTTACCTTTCTCGATTCCGGCTTTAATCTCCGCAACCAAATCTTCGCGGTTAAACTCAACTTCTGGTAAGACGACAAACTCACAGCCACCCGCAATCGCAGCAGCCAGAGTCAGGTCACCACAATAACGTCCCATCACTTCAACGATAGAAATACGCTGATGTGAAGAAGAGGTATCACGCAGACGGTCAATCGCTTCAACAACGGTTTCCAGCGCGGTGAAGTAACCGATAGTGTAATCGGTACCTTTGATATCGTTATCGATAGTACCTGGTAAGCCTATGCAGGGAAAACCGGTTTCAGTCAGGCGCTGGGCACCTAAGTAAGAACCATCACCACCAATAACAACCAGCGCATCAATGCCGCGGTTTTTCAGATTTTGGATAGCAACTTCACGTACTTTCTCATCCCGAAACTCAGGGAAACGCGCAGAGCCAAGGAACGTGCCCCCACGGTTGATCATGTCAGAGACACTATAACGGTCTAGTTGAACCATACGGTCTTCATACAGGCCGAGGTAGCCATCATAGATACCCATGACTTCCAGATCTTCTGATAACGCAGCACGTACAACACCACGAATCGCCGCATTCATACCCGGCGCATCACCACCACTCGTCAGTACACCAATTCTTTTGATCATGACTACCTCTGAACTTTGAAAACAAAATTAATCTTGTTACCGGAAGCCTCTGCAAGCAAACCCATACCTCGATCAGGTAGTGGCAGTTTATCAGAAGCATCCAGCTGAATTGATTCAGGCAAAACCAAATGACGACATATTACGCAAAAATGGTCAGATGGTGCCAATTTTCTGATAAAAACTTAACGCTTAAAATTTCCTTGTCGCTCAGCAAGAACAACGGAGCAAGGATCCTGATGAATGATGACATCTGACTCTGGAAACGACTGAAGAATCGATTGCTGCATTACTGGCAATACGATGTGCTGGTACCAAAGACAAATTATCATCCAGTTCTGGATGAAACTGTATAAAGCGGGCTGGTCCCGACTACCGCGTTCCAAGGTTATATACCCTCGAATAGCTGGCCACACGTTGATGATATGAATCATCTGCCGCTCGGCATCCTGCAACGCCCTATCAAGCAGCGCTTGCACTGTTCCATAACCCATGCGCGATACACAATATAAAATATAGACGCCAATCCCTAAAACGAATAGTGAATCAGCACGATACTACCAAGCCATGACAATACTAAGGCTATAAGAATAACACTGCTCATCATAATAACATCAGACTGATAATGAAGCATATCCGTACAGATAACCTGGCTTTGTGTTTTTCGTGCTGCCCAGCGCTGGAATGCTGACCAACTCTGGCAATTTGATTTGAGTATTATAGTGTATGGAGGCTGATATTTAGACAAAAAAAACCCGCCGGTCAAGGCGGGGAAGACAGGGATGGTGTCTATGGCAAGGAAAACAGGTTCTACTATTTACTCAGTTTACTATTTACTACTCATGATCTGCAGCGAATCACTCTGCCGCCTCTCAGATAAATCACGATATTTATCAATAAGTTGTCGGTGCCTCTGTGCTAAAACAGCCTGCTGCTCTGGTGTTAATAAGTGATACATTTGATTACGCACTTTCGCCATTTCTATCTGACGGGTAACGTGTTCCTGTACCATTTTTTCAGTCAGTGCTTTGACAGCCGTTTCATCAAAATTTTCTGCGGTGACCAGACTGTGCATGGTCTCCATTTCACTAATATTAACCGGTGGGCTATCATGCCTTGCCCGCTGCATAAGATCGCGCATTTGCTGGCGCTGTTGTTCAGTCAAATTAATGCCGTCAAACATATTATTCTGAACACTACTACGCTTGATCAGATCTTCATCTTGATGCCAGCTAACGCTTCTCGGTAAGTCAGCGGCTTGACCGGCTAAAGTACTGAGTACCAGCGTTGAGGCTATGACGGCAGCGATAACCTTGCGCATCATTTGCTCCCAAAATCTTGTGTGCTGCTATTCAACGAGAACTAGTCTACGATTTCACCTGCAAACTAGCGTCAGAGGGTGTAAAACAACGTAAAGTCATAGATTAGCAAGCTCTGATGACGTACTTTCTGCCTCGGAGGTAATTTAATAATGAATAAAATACTGCTAGTTGATGATGACCGTGAGCTCACTTCATTGTTGAAGGAGCTGCTCGAAATGGAAGGCTTTAACGTTATTGTTGCCCATGATGGTGAGCAAGCTTTGACCGTACTGGATGACAGTATCGACCTGTTATTACTTGATGTAATGATGCCGAAGAAAAACGGCATTGATACCTTAAAAGAGCTGCGCCAGTCTCATCAGACTCCGGTAATCATGTTGACTGCACGCGGCAGTGAACTTGACCGGGTGCTTGGGCTTGAGTTGGGTGCAGATGATTATCTACCTAAACCGTTTAACGATCGTGAACTGGTCGCTCGTATTCGCGCTATTTTGCGACGTTCGCACTGGAGCGAACAGCAGCAAAGTAACGATGGTAGTTCAACCAGTATTGAAATTGATGGCCTGAGCGTGAATCCAGGACGTCAGGAAGCCAGCTTTGATGGGCAGACGCTGGACTTAACCGGAACTGAATTTACCTTGTTATATTTGCTGGCACAGCATTTGGGGCAGGTCGTTTCTCGTGAACACTTAAGCCAGGAAGTTCTTGGTAAAAGACTGACGCCATTTGACCGAGCTATCGATATGCATATTTCTAACCTACGCCGTAAACTACCGGACCGCAAAGATGGGCACCCGTGGTTTAAAACACTGCGCGGCCGCGGTTATCTGATGGTCTCAGCATCATGATTGGTAGCCTGACTGCGCGAATTTTTGCCATCTTTTGGTTAACACTGGCTTTGGTGCTAATGCTGGTTTTAATGCTACCCAAGTTTGACTCACGTCAGATGACTGAGTTGGTGGAAAGTGAACAACGTCAAGGCTACATGATTGAACAGCATGTTGAGGCCGAGCTGGCAGCCGACCCTCCAAACGATCTGATGTGGTGGCGTCGTCTGTTCCGCGCTATTGAGAAATGGGCACCACCGGGTCAGCGTCTTTTACTGGTTACCAGTGAAGGACGTGTTATCGGTGCTCAGCATAATGAAATGCAGATAATCCGTAACTTTATCGGTCAGTCTGATAATGCTGAACAGCCACAAAAAAAGAAATATGGTCGCGTTGAACTGGCCGGCCCCTTCTCGGTTGAGGATGGGGAGGATAAATATCAGTTGTATATGATAGGACCTGCCAGCAATTCACAGTCAGACTTTATCAACCTGTTATTTGATCGCCCGCTACTGTTACTGATTGTCACTATGCTGGTGAGCTCTCCGTTACTCTTATGGCTCGCCTGGAGCCTGGCAAAACCAGCACGTAAGCTAAAAAATGCTGCCGATGAAGTTGCTCAGGGTAATTTACGGCAACATCCCGAGCTGGAGGCTGGCCCGCAAGAGTTCCAGGCGGCAGGTTCGAGTTTTAATCAGATGGTTACTGCTCTGGAAAGAATGATGACAGCCCAACAACGGCTATTATCTGATATTTCTCATGAGCTACGAACACCGTTGACGCGCCTCCAGTTAGGTACTGCCTTACTGCGTCGCCGAAGTGGTGAAAGTAAAGAGCTGGAACGTATAGAAACCGAGGCACAGCGCCTTGACGGTATGATCAACGACTTGCTCGTCATGTCGCGTAGCCAGCAACAAAATGCTCTGGTCAGTGAGACAATAAAAGCCAATCAGATCTGGTCTGAAATGCTGGATAACGCAGCCTTTGAAGCCGAGCAAATGGGCAAGTCTCTGGAGATAACTTATCCGCCAGGACCCTGGTTAATGTACGGTAACCCTAACGCATTAGAGAGTGCGCTGGAAAATATCGTCCGTAATGCACTACGCTACTCACATACCAAAATAGCGGTGAATTTCTCCGTCGATAATCAAGGTATTACGGTCACTGTCGATGATGATGGTCCGGGCGTCAGCCCTGATGATCGGGAACAGATATTCCGTCCATTCTATCGTACCGATGAAGCGCGAGATCGCGAGTCAGGCGGTACCGGGCTGGGACTGGCGATTGTCGAAACCGCCGTTCAGCAACATCGGGGATGGGTCAAAGCGGAAGACAGCCCTCTGGGAGGACTCCGTTTAGTACTCTGGCTCCCACTGTATCACCGTAAATAGTGTCATAACGACCTTATATCACGGCGACAAAGTGCATTTTGTCGCCGCTGAATATCCATCCTGCTCTTTTCCTCAGATATCAGACTACGTTTCCATTTCTGCCTGACGACCATTTTGCTATTCTGTCCCCCTTGCTGATGAGGGTTGTATGCTAAATATCGTCTTATTTGAACCAGAGATCCCACCGAATACCGGGAATATTATTCGCTTATGCGCTAACACAGGTTTCCGCCTGCATATTATCGAGCCTATGGGATTTACATGGGACGATAAGCGTCTGCGTCGTGCCGGACTCGATTACCACGAATTCACGGCAGTGATGCGTCATGCTAGCTATAACGCATTCCAGGAATCTGAACAGCCTCAACGTCTGTTTGCCCTGACGACCAAAGGAACGCCGGCTCACAGTGCCGCAAGCTATCAGGAAGGGGACTATCTGATGTTTGGTCCGGAAACGCGTGGATTACCCGCGACCATTTTAGATGCACTACCGGCTGAACAAAAAATACGTATTCCGATGATGCCGAATAGCCGCAGTATGAATCTCTCTAACGCAGTATCTGTAGTGGTGTATGAGGCCTGGCGCCAGTTAGGTTATTCTGGCGCCGAACTGCGCTAAATACCGTCGCCATATTCAAAGACTGAATTCAGGCCATTGAAGTGCTGATCCATATCCATCGATGGTTTATCGCTGCCAGGTTTGCCGACAATCCTGGCAGGTACCCCAGCGGCAGTGGTATGGGGGGGAACGGGCTGTAATACCACAGAACCTGCACCTATTTTAGCGCCAGTACCGACTTCGATATTACCGAGAATTTTTGCACCAGCGCCAATCATCACCCCTTCACGAATTTTGGGGTGACGGTCGCCGCTGGTTTTTCCAGTCCCCCCTAAGGTCACACCCTGCAAAATCGAGACATCATTCTCAATGACTGCTGTTTCACCCACCACAATACCCGTCGCGTGATCCAGCATAATGCCGCAGCCGATTTTTGCTGCCGGATGAATATCCACCTGGAATGAAACTGAGACTTGATTCTGCAAGAAAATCGCCAGCGCCTGGCGTCCTTCTTTCCAGAGCCAGTGACCGATACGGTAGGCCTGGAGTGCATGGAAACCTTTCAGATAGAGCAATGGCGTGGAGTATTTATCCACCGCCGGGTCACGAGTACGCACCGCACCAATATCATAGGCCGCAGACTCGATCAGTTTAGGATCAGCTTCATAAGCTTCCTCAACAATTTCACGAATAGCAATTGCAGGCATAATTGGCGAGGCCAGTTTATTGGCCAGCATATAGCTTAGTGCACTACTCAAGTTGTCATGCTTTAGCAATGCTGCATGATAAAAACTGGCTAACATCGGTTCACAATCTGCAAGCGCACGCGCTTCAGCTTTAATATTGTTCCACACCCTATCCAGTTCTTCAGACGACATTGCTTCTCTCCAGATAAAAAATAACGCCCGAATTGCCAGGGCGTTTTGATTACAGTATTGCGATGAATATATCTTCAAGGTGCCTGGGTACTGCCCGCTACGGGTGACTTCTTTCATCCTTGCGCGTACGGCCCAGCAGAGTTAATGCTGCCTCACGCACGTTTTTTCCACAATACAAGACCTGAAAGATTTCTTCGGTAATAGGCATTTCAACGCCAACCCGCGATGCCAGTTCACGAACCTCTTTGGTATTACGGTAACCTTCAACGACTTGCCCTATCTGCTGCTGGGCCTCATCAACGTTCAATCCCTGACCCAGCATCATGCCGAAACGTCGGTTACGTGACTGGTTATCGGTACAGGTTAGTACCAAGTCACCCAGCCCTGCCATACCCATAAAGGTTTCTGGTGCAGCGCCTAACGCACTGCCTAAACGACTCATTTCCGCCAGGCCGCGCGTTATCAGGGCCGTTCTGGCATTAGCACCAAAACCAATCCCATCCGACATACCCGCGCCGATAGCGATAACATTTTTTACCGCACCGCCAAGCTGAACACCTATAAAATCTGGATTACTGTAAACACGGAAGCTCTTACCACAATGCAGCAAATGTTGTAGATCATCTGCGAACTGCGTATCCGTGGCTGCCAGCGAGATAGCCGTTGGTAAACCTGCCGCCAGTTCTTTGGCAAAACTCGGGCCTGAAATAACCGCTAGTGGGATATCATCACCCAGTACTTCACGGGCAACATCTTGCAGTAATCGTCCAGTCTCAGCTTCCAGACCTTTGGTTGCCCAGACAATGCGGGCATCAGAGCGCATCAGGGGTTTAATCTGGTGTAGCACATTACCAAAGACATGGCTCGGTACGACGACCAGGATATTACGGCTAGCGCTCAATGCTGTTGCCAGATTACTTTCCAGATGCAGTGTTTCTGGGAAAGGTACATCAGGAAGAAAAGCAATATTGCACCGGTCAGCCTGAAGCGTCGCGATGTGTTTCGGGTCATGCCCCCATAACACAACGTGATGTCCATTCCTGGCGAGCGTAATCGCGAGAGCAGTGCCGTAAGAACCGGCACCGATCACTGTCATTGAAGCATTAAAGCTGTTCATCAGGCATCCTGATGGCTTTCTTCAGTGCTTTCACCCGCTTGCTGCTGCAAATAGCTCATGAACAGTGCATCAAAGTTAACTGGAGCAAGGTTCAACTGCGGGAAAGTACCACGAGAAACAAGGCTGGTGATGCATTCGCGTGCATAAGGGAACAGAATATTCGGGCAGTATGCGCCCAGGCAATGTGCCAGCTGGTTGCCTTCAACACCACCGATAGAGAAGATACCTGCTTGCTGTACTTCACACAGGAAAGCCGTTTCGTCACCCAGGGTTGCCGTAACAGTTACACGCAGAACAACCTCATAAACATCGTCTGCCAACTGGCTGGAAGCTGTGTCCAAGTCCAGTTTAACTTCTGGCTGCCATTCTTTCTGGAATACATGAGGTGCCGCAGGGGCTTCAAAAGAAACATCCTTGGTATAAACACGCTGAATCTGGAAAGCCATTTCGGTACTGTTTTGTTCTGACATTGTTAACCCTTTAAATTTAAATGTGCATAATCCTACTATACCTAAAATAATCCGAGTTGCGTGTAGGCGCTGAGCTTATTCAACCGATAAACATAGATAAACTATGTGATTCGAACAAATAAACACAAGCAGCGCTAAGGCAACTTGAAGTATGGTGGGTATATATCAAACTTATATTGCTTTAGCTGAGCAGTGGATCAAGTCCACCACGCGCATCTAATGCATACAAGTCATCGCAACCACCAATGTGCTGTGCATCAATAAAAATTTGCGGCACCGTCGTTCTACCACTGCGCTTGATCATCTCTTCCCGCTTTACTGCATCACCATCAATAGGCAATTCCTGAAAGGTAACACCTTTAGTATTCAGGAGCGCTTTTGCACGGTGACAAAATGGGCACGTCGCTTTGGTATAGATTTCAATATTCGCCATGATTTACCTGTGTATTTTACAGATTATTTACCACGAACTAACGGCAGGTTTTCACCTGACCAACCCGCAATACCTTCTTTCAGTAAAGAGACTTTCGCGAAACCGGCCTTATGCAGTAAGGTCGCTGGTTCCTGAGAAGACAGGCCATTGCTGCATACTACAATGATGGCTTTCTCTTTATGTTTATCTAGATCACCAAAAGTCCCTTTTTTAATATCACCAGCCGGTACATTGATGGCGTTAGCAATGTGTCCCTTACGGAAATCATCACGTGAACGGACATCAACCACAACAGCATCTTCCTGGTTAATTAAACGGGTTGTTTCGCCACGAGTTATCACTTTTACTTTAGAGGCTAATCCCTTAAAGGTGGTGAACAGTACGGCGGCCAGTAAGCCAATCCATGCCAAGCTCAATATGGGATGGCGGCCAACGAATTGCATAATTTCTTGCATGGGGGGTAGTCACTCCCGACTAAGTATTAATAAGAAAACCAGGGGGGGAGTATACATTCGCGTTGCGTCAATTACAGCCAGTCTGGATGATGTTATGCGTATTCTGCGCTTTGTTACTGAAAAAATGTTGTTTCTGAATGAAACTCGCAATAATTCAAGCTATTTCTATAAAGCAATTTCTTATCATCAACGATGACCTGTAGAGCATAAAAAAACAGTCTTCCGTTTGGAACAATCCCTTTGTCACTCGGTCTCACCATCGAGTAATAGAAGAGATTAACGAACACTGACGCCCACACTTTCAGTATACTATCGAGACAGGAATCGGATTAAGAGATGACTGGTAAGCCACTGTTCATCGTGAAATAATCCTACGCTATGAGGGACACAACAATTTTATTGAAAGTCTGGGCCATAAAACCCGTTATCCGCGCCAGCCTGTTCAGTGCTGGTGTTTTGTTGTGCACTCTCCCTGCTCACGCCAACAATACCGAGCAATTAAAGTCTCTCCAGCAAAATATTGCCGCTCAGGAACGTCAAGTTCGTCAGCAACAACAGCAACGTTCTGTGTTACTCAACCAGCTAAAGGCGCAGGAACAAGAGATTGCCGCTGCCAGTAGCAAGCTCCATGAAACCCGAAATACGCTCGCCGTTTTAAATCGCCAAGTCACTCAGATGAATGCTTCCCTTGCCCAGCTACAAAAACAGCAGGCAACCCAGGAGCGTAATCTGGCAGCGCAGTTAGATGCGGCTTTTCGCCAAGGGGAACACAGCGGTATGCAGTTTCTCCTTAGTGGTGAAGAAAGTCAGCGTGGTCAGCGCCTGCAGGCTTATTTCGGTTATCTGAATACGGCTCGTCAGCAAACTATTATCGACCTGAAACAAACAAAAGAAGAAGTCGCTGTACAAAAAGCCGCACTGGAAGAGAAACAGAGTGAACAGCAAACGTTGCTTTACGAGCAACAGGCTCAGCAAGCCAAGCTGGAAAGTGCGCGTAATCAGCGACAAAAAACACTCACCAGCCTTGAATCGTCTCTCCAGCAAGGTCAGCAAAAATTAACCGAGATGCGTCAGAATGAGACGCGTCTACAAAATCAGATAGCCCGTGCAGCTGCAGCTGCGAAAGCCCGTGCCGAACAAGAAGCTCGTGAAGCGCAGAAGGTCCGTGAACGTCAGCAGGAAGCAACACGAAAAGGCTCTACCTATAAACCGACAGATAACGAACGTTCATTGATTTCACGTACCGGTGGGTTAGGAGCACCAAAAGGTGATGCCTACTGGCCGGTACGCGGCTCATTACTGCATCGCTATGGCGAACGACTGCAAGGTGAACTCCGCTGGAAAGGTATCGTCATTTCAGCGCCAGAAGGTTCAGAAGTCAAAGCCATTGCTGACGGCCGCGTGATCCTCGCCGACTGGTTACAGGGTTATGGCTTGGTGGTTGTCGTGGAACATGGTAAAGGTGATATGAGTCTCTATGGCTATAACCAAAGCGCGCTGGTCAAAGTCGGTAGTCAAGTTCGTGCCGGCCAGCCTATCGCGCTGGTGGGTAGCAGTGGTGGTCAGGGCCGTCCATCACTTTATTTTGAAATCCGTCGCCAGGGCCAGGCCGTCAATCCACAACCGTGGTTGGGAAAATAAGTTTTGCCACTGCTTCGCATATTGAGTTTTTTCTTCGCCTGCGGGTTGATGCTGGCTAGTCCTGCTTTTGCCGGCAAACTTGCGATTGTCATAGACGACTTTGGCTATCGCCCGTCTCAGGAAAATCAGATATTAGCCTTATCCCCTAATATTTCTGTTGCCGTGCTCCCTAATGCCCCTCATGCCAGAGAGATGGCAGTCAAGGCACATAACCAGGGTCATGAGGTCCTCATTCACCTGCCAATGGCACCGTTAAGTAAGCAGCCACTGGAAAAAGACACGCTGCGGCCGGAAATGAGTAGTAGCGAGATCGAGCGCATTGTTCGTGATGCCGTTAATAAAGTTCCCCATGCTGTTGGTCTGAATAACCATATGGGCAGCGCAATGACCTCAAATCTGTTTGGTATGCAGAAAGTGATGCAGGCGCTGGAGCAATATAATCTTTATTTCCTCGATAGCATGACTATCGGTAACAGCCAGGCAATGCGCGCCGCTAATGGTACCCGGGTCAAAGTGATTAAGCGTAGAGTCTTTCTTGATGATAGCCAGAATGAAGCCGATATTCGAACACAGTTTAATCGAGCTGTTCAGGTAGCACGTCATACTGGCTCTGCTATTGCGATAGGTCATCCTCATCCGTCTACCGTTCGTGTTCTGCAACAGATGGTTTCTAATCTACCGGCGGATATCACGCTGGTTCGCCCGAGCAGTTTGCTGAATGAAACCTATACCGATACCTCTACTCCGGTTAAACCTGCAACACCACCGCAGTCAAAACCACCAAAAACTCCGCCGCGTAATCCTTTCCGCGGGGTACAACTTTGTAAACCTACGCAGCCGATAGAACCGGTCTACGTAACCACCTACTTCAATGTGCTGATAGAGAGTATCGGCGCGGTCAAAAATAGTGCAA
>Ga0308165_1002771_pt1 | contig 20089 bp, 18 predicted proteins | sample PhyWR2_FD_201032 | JGI IMG/M metagenome (GOLD analysis project Ga0308165, IMG submission 201032) | Phyllosphere microbial communities from UC Gill Tract Community Farm, Albany, California, United States - DLSLW.R2 | ecosystem: Host-associated > Plants > Phyllosphere > Unclassified | place: USA...
TTGGTGCTTTAAAACAAACTTCATTGTTGAATAAAGTTTTCAAAAGCTTTATCGGTCAAGGTTATTATGATACCATTACCCCGGGTGTAATTTTACGTAACGTATTCGAAAATCCAGGATGGTACACACAATATACACCATACCAGGCAGAGATTGCTCAAGGCCGTTTACAGGCTTTGTTAAACTTCCAAACAATGGTTATCGATTTAACCGGAATGGAAATTGCCAATGCATCTTTATTGGATGAAGGTACTGCGGCTGCTGAAGCGATGTTTATGCAATACAGCTTGCGTAAAAATCAGGCGGCTAAAAAGTTCTTTGTATCCGAACTGGTTTTCCCTCAAACGATAGATATTTTAAAAACACGTGCCAATCCATACGGTATTGAACTGGTTATTGGAAGTCATTTAGATTTCGTAGCTACAGAAGATTTCTTCGGCGCAATCGTTCAATATCCAGCAGGAAACGGTGAAGTTTTCGATTATAAAAACTTTGCATCTGAATTACACAATTTAAATATTAAATTAACAGTAGCTGCCGATATTTTAAGCTTAACCTTATTAACCCCTCCGGGCGAATGGGGAGCAGATATAGTTGTAGGTACTACACAACGTTTAGGTATACCAATGGGTTTTGGTGGACCTCACGCTGCTTTTTTTGCCACTAAAGAAGAATATAAACGTAATATCCCAGGCCGTATTATTGGTGTAACCATCGATAGCCATGGCGATTACGCTTTACGTATGGCTTTGCAAACCCGCGAGCAACACATCCGTAGAGATAAAGCAACATCAAACATCTGTACTGCACAGGCATTATTGGCTATTATGGCTGGTTTTTATGCTGCTTACCATGGTCCGAAAGGATTAAAAGCCATTGCAGAACGCACACACGGTTTGGCCATCAGCCTTGCTGCTACTTTAAAAGGTTTAGGCTTTGAGCAGTTAAACTCAGCTTATTTCGATACCATCCGTTTCGATTTAGGTGATTTAAAAGGTGGTATCCACTCAGGATGTATCGACAACGAGATCAACTTAAACTATGTTGGTAATGTAGCAACCATTTCGTTTGATGAAACCAGTACTTTCGAAGATGTTGCGTTAATTGCTAAAATCTTTGCTAAAGTTAAGGCTATTGCTGCTGATCAGGTTGAGGTAGAAGAAAATGTAGAAACCGTTATTCCAACTGCTTTACAACGTACTTCGGCTTATTTAACGCACCCAATTTTTAATGCGCACCACTCAGAACATGAGATGTTGCGTTATATCAAATCGTTAGAAGCAAAAGATTTATCGCTTTGCCACTCTATGATTGCTTTGGGTAGCTGTACAATGAAATTAAATGCAACAGCAGAGATGATTCCAGTTACCTGGTCTCACTTTGGTCGTGTACACCCATTTGCCCCTGCCGATCAGGTATTGGGTTATTATTCGGTTTTTAACGAACTGGATAAATGGTTAAGTGAAATTACCGGTTTTGCGGCCATGAGCTTACAACCAAATGCTGGTGCCCAGGGCGAATATGCAGGTTTAATGGTTATCCGTGCTTATCACCACGATAGAGGCGATTTCCATCGTAATGTGGCCTTAATTCCTGCTTCGGCACACGGAACAAACCCTGCTTCTGCGGCAATGGCCGATATGAAAATTGTGGTGGTTAAATCTTTAGAAAATGGTAACATTGACGTTGAAGATTTAAAAGCGAAAGCAGAATTGCATAAAGATAACCTATCGTGTTTAATGGTAACTTATCCATCTACACACGGTGTGTTCGAAGAAAGCATTATCGAAATTTGTGAAACCATCCACGCTAACGGCGGGCAGGTATATATGGACGGTGCTAACATGAACGCACAGGTTGGGTTAACAAGTCCGGCTAATATCGGTGCCGATGTTTGTCACTTAAATTTACACAAAACATTCTGTATCCCTCACGGTGGTGGTGGTCCGGGTATGGGTCCAATCGGTGTGGCTAAACACCTGGTTCCTTATCTTCCAGGTCATGCAGTGGTTGATATTGATAAAGGAAAATCTATTTCTGCAGTTTCATCTGCACCATGGGGTTCGGCTTCAATCTTGATTATCTCTCACGCTTACATCGCTATGATGGGCGCTGAAGGATTAACCAACGCTACTAAATATGCCATTTTAAACGCAAACTATATGAAAGCGCGTTTAGAGCAACACTATCCAGTGCTTTATTCAGGCGCTCAGGGCCGTTGTGCACACGAGATGATTTTAGATTGCCGTTCGTTCAAAGCTTTCGGAATCGAAGTAACTGATATCGCAAAACGTTTAATGGACTACGGTTTTCATGCGCCAACAGTTTCGTTCCCGGTTGCAGGTACCTTAATGGTTGAACCTACCGAATCGGAGCCTAAACATGAGTTAGATCGTTTCTGTGACGCCTTAATCGCAATTAAAAACGAAATTACCTCGGTAGAAAACGGTACTTTAGATAAAACAGATAACCCATTAAAAAATGCACCGCATACTGTTTCGGTAATTACCGCTAACGAATGGGATCATGCTTATAGCCGTCAAACTGCTGCATTCCCACTTCCTTATGTGTTAGAGCGTAAGTTCTGGCCATCAGTTGGTCGTGTTAACGATAGCCATGGCGATAGGGCATTAATCTGCGCTTGTCCACCGATTGAGAGTTACTTAGAAGAGATCGTTCCTTAATAAGGTAGAAGGCGGGAAGGTAGAGGGTTTAAGGTTTTCCTTTTCATCGTGTTAATTACTCCTGATCGTCATTGCGAGGAGGAACGACGCGGCAATCTATTTAGATAAATCATCTGCAGGTTTTATGAATTCATTTCGTAAGGCTTGCAGATTTTTTTTGGAAATGAATGTTCGGCTTTTCATCGGAGGTTGCAGTCCTGCCATCCGCTTCAATCTTTTTGTTGTTGCTGTCATGCTGAGGCACGAAGCATTTGTTTCACTGGTTGTAGATGCTTCGTGCCTACCATTGACGTTATTTTGTAATTATTTATTAATGAGCAATTTAAAAGCATTTGTATTTCCTCCCAGCTAAGCCAAAGCACCTCATCCACGTTCAACTAAGACCCGGCCTAACAAATTTTTCGGGCCCCACAGGCCAAGCCACTCTACTGCCTTCCAAAGAAAAATTTTCAGCCGGCATTTTTTGTTTCTTTTTGATGCCAAAAAGAAAGAGCCCTTTGGCGGCGGCGAGCCTAGGCAAGACGGAGCAGCAGGGCAAAAAAAATAATTATACGTCAATCATGTTGATTTTTATGCAATAAATTATCCCTCAGCATGACAGTATATTCAAAGTTGCTGCAAAACAAAAAGGATTTTCGCTGCTGTCAGGTTTAAGAATGAAGGGCTTGAAATCCCAATTAGACGGAAGCAACTAGAGCCGCAGAAGTTAAATATCGGCTGCTTTTGTACCCATTTCATCGGCTTCTGTTTCTAAGCCAGCATCATCATTAACCTCTGTAAAGGAATCTAATTCTGTTGTTGGTTTAACCCGACCATGTTTTTGTTGTACTAAATGCCATGCTTCGTGCAGTAAATGTTCTTCCTGCTTGGCAGCTAAATGAATATCTGTATTCTGTGCGTAGGCTAAAGCATTTAATTGTGCCGGTTTATCGGCATTCATGTGTACTTTCACGCCATCCATTGAAATACCTGAAAGTGCTTCAATGCCATTTTTTAAATTATTGGGTAAGTTTTTCTTTGGCATTATTAAATGTATGAATAAAACCAGTGTTTATGATGCAACATATCTTTAGTTAAAAGACACCAAAGTTGAGCTACGCTAATAGCTATCTATTCTAAGTGTAATTCACATTCCCAATCTTCAAGATTGCTTTTAAAATCTTTTAGGTAATAAGAATTTATATATTGATCAACGCGTTCAATAGCAAAATCAAAATTAGCAACCTGATTATTATTTACAACGACAACATTTGCCCAGATTGCAAAACACTGCTCAATATATGATGCACCATTTTCGATGTAACTATGATATGAATAATCTTTATCTGTTATTTTTTCAACAAACCATTTCGTAAAACGCTTGAAATCACTTGAAAGATCGGGTTTATTATAAGTGAAATCTAACTCCCAATCTGTAAATTGTTCGGTTTTAAGATCGCCATGATGTAGATGGCAGATAAATTGTCCCAGTTTCAGCGTATCAGGCCAGCTAGGGTTAAGGTTAAATTCTTGATTGATAAAAACGCAAGCTGTTTTGTAGAAATATTCGGGTTTCGTTTTTAAAATTTCAAAATATTTTCCTCCAAAAGTTAATTCAATTAACTCGAAATTAAGGGAACCATTAACTAAATAGTAAATAAAATGTCGGATGTTTGACTTTTGTCTTGTAGAAAGTATCATATAAAGTTTAGAATTACTCTTCAATGCAAGATAAATTAATTTAATGATCAATGAAAATTGGGGCTTTGATACAATTCTGGCATATTCTTCGCTAATTTCACATTAAAAAGTAAACAAATTAAACTTACCCGTAATTGTGAAGTCAATAGAATGATTTTAAATAAATCCGATTATTTTTGAAAAAACTTACCATAGGTCAACAACAAGAGATTGTTAGTTCATCTATATTTGTATCAAATTTTAAAAAACCAGAAAATGAAATTAAAAATTAGCTCAATTTTTTTATTAGTGGCAGTAGTAGCATTGTCAGCTTTTAAAAACCCTACTAAACCAGTAACTTATACTGTAGATGCAGCAAAATCAACCATTACTTGGGTTGGTAAAAAAGTAACAGGTTCTCACAACGGAACAATCGCTTTACAATCAGGTAGCTTAGCTGTTAATGGTAAAAGCGTAACTGGCGGTAATTTTGTTATCGATATGACTTCAATTAAAGATGCTGATGGCAGCGCTAAATTAGAAGGTCACTTAAAAGCAGACGATTTCTTCGGTACAACTAAATTCCCAACTTCAACTTTCGTAATTACTAAAGTTGCTGGTTCAGGTGCAAACGTAACCGTATCAGGTAATTTAACCATCAAAGGTATTACTAAACCATTAAGCTTCCCTGCAACTGTAACGGTTAATGCAGATGGTACAGCTTCGGCTTTAGCTGGTAAAATTGTTGTTGATAGAACTAAATATGATATCAAATATGGTTCGAAATCATTCTTCGATAGCATTGGCGACAAAGCAATTGATGATAACTTCGAATTAGCTGTTAAATTGGTAGCTAAGAAATAATTTTCCCGTCTCGGAAAAGGAGAGCTCAGACATTTGTCTGGGCTTTTTTTGTTTAACCGCAAAGAGCACTAAGTTTTTACCATAGAGAGCATTGAGTTTTACACAGAGGAACACAGAGACTCCATAGCTATAAGCATCCAACTCAATGCTCTCTGTGTACTTTGTGGTAAAAAAGCGAATGAATTTACCTAATCTTAAACCCGCCTTCAACAGCATCAACAAAACCAGTTGCTGCGCTTTTGCCATGGTAGAATAAACATTCCCAGTTTTCTTCGGCTGCTCTTTTGCCAAACTCTTTACGTAATTCCATCGCCTTACGTCCATCAAAATCGTATTTGGCGATAAAGTTTTTAACCAGTTCTTCAGGCTCAGGTAATACATCGCCGCCAAAAAATATTTTTTGATTGCCTTCGGTTAAAAGAAAAACCTGATGGTTGGGGCAGTGTGCGCCAGTAAATTCGTAAGCAATGGTTTCATCCAATGCGCCATCGCCCTCCACAAATTTTATTTGTGCATTGCGCTGTACAAAATCAAAAACATCGGTATGGTAAGAAGATGAGGTACTGCTAAAAGCCGTTTCCCATTCGCCACGGTTAATCACATATTCTGCATCAGGGAAACTTAACTCAACTTTATCACCACCACCTTGCTTATGAATCATACCACCAGAATGATCATAATGTAAGTGCGACATCAATACCTTGGTTACATCGGTAGGGTCGAAACCGGCATTGCGAATGTTTTTATGTAAAATGAGCTCGCCGTGGTCATCACTAAAACCTAAACCCGTATCAAAAAGAACAAGGTCGTTTTTTAGTTCAACCAGAAAAGGCTGAACATTGATGAATAATGAAGCGGGTCTATCTTTAAAAGTATGTATAGCAGGGTCGAAAGGCACAAATTTCTTTGATGCGTCAACAGAATAGGTGCCTTCGAATAGGGTGTGAACTTGCAAAATGTAGATCTTTAATGTTTTTACAAAGATAACAATCTAATCATGAGTATTTGTTTCGGTAAAAGCTTGGATACTTCCTTTTTTTGTAAAATATGATGCTTAAATTTCGGACATGAATCTCCGCATCTTTATTTTTATTCTGGCTTTAAGTTTCTCCACCCAAGTAAAAGCACAGCAAAAACCAAATGTAATTATTGTATTGGCCGATGATATGGGTTATGCTGATATTTCATGTTATGGAAGTCCGTTGATTAAAACGCCATTTTTGGATGGAATGGCGGCCAAAGGAGTAAAAGCAACCAATTTTGTAACCACTTCGCCAACCTGTACACCATCGAGGGCTTCTTTACTTACCGGTAGATATTGCAGCAGGATGGATTTGCCATGGCCAATTGGTCCAGGTGATAAACGTGGGATCCCTGAAGATGAAATTACCATTGCACAGATGCTTAAACAATCGGGTTATGCTACAGCACTGGTTGGTAAATGGCATTTGGGCGATCATGGGGTTTCGCTCCCTAACCAGAAGGGTTTTGATGAGTTTTATGGACTATTGTACAGTCATGATTATCGGGCACCCTATGTAAAAACCGATACCACCATCAAGATTTTCAGAAATACCAAACCGGAGATCTATAAACCGCACGATAGCATTTTAACAAGTTCTTATACCCGCGAATCGATCAGGTTTATTAAGAAAAATGCGGCGGCCAAAAAACCGTTTTTTCTTTATTTGGCACAGAACATGCCCCATTTGCCTGTTGCTTTTGCTGCACAAAAGAGTAGAAAAATACCTTCGGCAGGTGGTGAGCTGGGAGATGTAATCGAAGATATGGATGCTGGTTTAGCTGAAATCTGGAAGCAGGTAGTCGCCTCTGGACAGGCAAACAATACCATTTTTATTTTTACCAGCGATAACGGCCCATGGATTAATGCACCACAGCGGATGTACGAAGATGGCTTTACCAAATTTTATCATGTCGGCTCGGCAGGTATTTTCAGGGGATCTAAAGGTATATCTTACGAAGGCGGACATCGCGTTCCTTTTATTGTGTATTGGAAAGGCCATACGCTTAATGATACACAATTAACCAAACCCATTTCAAACCTGGATGTTTTTCCTACGTTGGCCGAGTGGACCAAAAGTAAATTACCAGCGAAAGTGTATGATGGCGAATCGGTTTCTGCCTTGCTAACTACTAAAAACTATAATAAACCACACCGTCCAATCTACTATCATAATTATGTTTTGGAAGGCGTAAAGGATGGCGATTGGAAATTAAGAATTACCAAAAAGGACGATAAAGAATTTACTGAATTGTATAATTTATCGTGGGACCCCGCAGAGCGTGTAAATTTATTTGATGATGCAAAATATGCTGATCAGAAAGCACACCTGATGAAACTTTATCAGGATTATCCTGGAAATTCGAAGTAAAACCTAACTTTTTGTTAATGAAGCCCTTGTTTATTGCGCAACTAAACATTACCACTATCATATCCAATTAAAATGTATATTTACTGTTCGGAGACAGAATTAAATGGAAAAAAGATGGGTGCTGGCGTCAGATTGTAATGATGATACAGTAACAAAAATAGCAGAACAACTCAATATAGATCGCTCACTTGCACAGATTCTCGTGCAGCGGAATATTTGCGATTTCGATCAGGCGAAAGATTTTTTTAGACCAGATCTTGATCATCTTCACGATCCTTTTATCATGAAGGATATGGATGTAGCTATTGCACGTATCGAAACTGCACTGGCCACCCACGAAAAAATACTGATCTATGGCGATTACGATGTGGATGGTACAACCTCCGTGGCGCTTGCTTTCAGTTTCTTTTCCCAACTCACTAAAAATATAGAATATTATATCCCAGATCGTTATCTGGAAGGTTATGGCATTTCTACTGCTGGGATAGATTATGCCAGCGAAAATGGATTCTCATTGATTATTGCCTTGGATTGCGGTATAAAATCGATCGATAAAATTGATTATGCCAATACTTTGGGTGTCGATTTCATTATCTGTGATCACCACTTACCAGGAGATGCATTACCACAGGCCATTGCCGTTTTAGATCCCAAACGTTTAGATTGTCCTTATCCCTTTAAAGAATTGGCCGGCTGCGGTATCGGTTTTAAACTCGCGCAGGGTTACGCACAGAAACATCAGCTTCCAAAAGAAACTTATCTGCAATATTTAGATTTGGTTATGGTAAGTATTGCGGCAGATATTGTTCCGGTTGTTGGCGAGAACAGAATATTGGCCTATTACGGATTAAAAAAATTAAACTCCAAGCCATGCGAAGGTTTACGTGCCTTGATGGAAGTTTCGGGTAAAACTGAAAATTATAGCATTACCGATGTCGTTTTTACCTTAGGTCCGCGGATTAATGCCGCCGGAAGGATCGATCATGCAAAACACGCTGTAGCCATGTTGCTTTGCCAGGTAGATAGTAACTCCTTGGAGCAAAGCGAACTCATCAACCTTAAAAATACCGAACGTAAAACGTACGATCAGGACATTACCCGTGAGGCTTTGGCGCTGATTGGTGACAGTGATATCCTGATCAACAAAAAAACAACCGTCGTATTTAACGAAAACTGGCACAAAGGTGTAATCGGGATTGTGGCTTCGCGTTTAACTGAAAAATATTATCGTCCTACAATTGTATTGACCAAATCTAATGGGCATGTGGCAGGTTCATGTCGCTCGGTGGTAGGCTTCGATTTATATGAGGCCTTGAGCGGCTGTGCCCATTTATTGGATCAATATGGGGGGCATAAATTTGCTGCAGGACTAACCATGCAACAACATAATGTAGATGCGTTTGCAGATAAGTTTGAAGAAATTGTATCAGCGAGTATCACAGAAGAGCTGCTTACCCCTATGATCAGAATTGATGCCGAAATTGAACTGGCGCAGATTGATGGTAAATTTTTTAGGGTATTGTCTCAAATGGGTCCATTCGGACCAGAGAATATGTCGCCAATATTTGTAACGCACAATGTATATCTCGCGCAACATGCCATGGCAGTTGGTCAAAATCATTTAAAAATTAATATAAAACAACAAAATTCGCCTATTTTTGAAGGTATAGCATTCGGATTGGCAGAATTTCAAAATCTTTTACAACCAAAAGTGCCATTTTCGGTTTGTTATACGTTAGAAGAGAATGTGTGGCGTGATAAGAAACGTTTGCAGTTAAATATTAAAGGAATAAAAGTTAATTAATTATAAAATAAATCGTCATGCTGAACTTGTTTCAGCATCTAATTGGAAAGATCCTGAACTAAATTCAGGATGACGGATCGATCGATATATGATATTAAGAGCCGAAAATCTGGTTAAAAAATATAAACAGCGTACTGTTGTAAATAATGTTTCTTTCAACGTTAGTCAGGGAGAAATAGTTGGTCTTTTAGGCCCAAATGGAGCTGGAAAAACAACCTCTTTTTACATGATTGTAGGGTTGATTAAACCTAACGAAGGCCGCATTTTTTTAGAAGAAGAAGATATTACCGAAGATCCGATGTACCGCAGGGCGCAGAAAGGAATCGGTTATCTGGCCCAGGAAGCTTCGGTTTTTAGAAAACTTACTGTTGAGGATAATATTCTTGCCATTTTGGAAATGGGCAAATTGAGTAAAGAAGAACAAAGGGATAAACTCGAAGAACTGATTAATGAGTTTAGTTTACACAAGGTTCGTAAAAACCGTGGCGACTTATTATCAGGTGGTGAGCGCCGCCGTACCGAAATAGCACGTGCTTTAGCGGCTAACCCTAATTTTATTTTATTGGATGAGCCTTTTGCCGGGGTAGACCCGATTGCGGTAGAGGAAATCCAAAGTATTGTGGCCAAACTGAAACACAAAAATATAGGTATTCTCATCACCGACCACAACGTACAGGAAACACTTTCTATTACCGATAGGGCGTACCTGCTTTTTGAAGGTAAAATTTTAGAACAAGGTGTGCCTGAGGTTTTGGCCGAAAACGAAATGGTGAGAAAGGTTTACCTCGGATCGAATTTCGTATTGAAACGCAAGAAATTCGATGTTTAATTGCTTATTGAACATCAACCGACAAACAAATATTCATTTCGTGTGTTGCCTAAACTTTATGCTTGAAAGAATTTCTGTAAACCGATGTGCTGTGAATAAAAAGTGTGTAGAAACGTATGATGAAATGATGCTCATTAATTTTAACATTTAAGATGGCATTTGTAAATTCGATTTTTACCTGGTTAATGAAAAAGCGGATCCACCAGATCGAGCTTTTTATGAAATACCCATACGACGTTCAGGAAGAGTGGTTTCACACGCTGATTGATAGTGCTGAAAATACTGAATGGGGCAAGTTGTATGATTATAAATCCATTTTAACTCCCCAACAATACCAAGAACGTGTTCCCATCCAAAACTATGATACTTTAAAACCTTACATTGAGCGCATGCTCAATGGTGAGCAAAATATCCTTTGGCCATCTGATATCAAATGGTTTGCCAAATCATCAGGTACTACCAGCGATAGGAGTAAGTTCATTCCTGTTTCTCAGGAATCTTTGGAAGAATGCCACTTTAAGGGCGGTAAGGATATGCTTTCTATCTATTGCAATAACCGTCCCGATAACCAGATGTTTACCGGAAAAGGTTTGGTGCTGGGTGGAAGTCACCAAGTAAATCAATTAAACGAAGATTGTTTTTATGGCGATTTATCAGCTGTACTGATCAAAAATCTCCCAATTTGGGCCGAATATTACCGTACGCCCGATATGTCTATCGCTTTGATGGATAATTACGAAATTAAGATGGATAGAATGGCCGAAGCCACCATTAACGAAAACGTAACCAGTATTTCTGGTGTACCCACCTGGACCATCGTACTGGCGAAAAAAGTACTCGAATTAACCGGTAAGCAGAATTTACTGGAAGTTTGGCCTAATCTCGAATTGTATATTCATGGGGCAGTAAACTTTGCACCATACCGTGAGCAGTTTAAACAACTGATTCCCTCTGACGAAATGTATTATCTGGAAACCTATAATGCATCAGAAGGGTTTTTCGGTATTCAGGATCAAGACCATTCCGAAGAAATGTTATTGATGCTCGATTATGGGATTTTCTATGAATTTATTCCAATGGAAAATATCGGGGAAGAAAATCCCAAAGCCTTATTACTGGGAGAGGTAGAACTACATAAAAATTACGCCATCGTGATTTCTACTAATGGCGGTTTGTGGCGTTATATGATCGGAGATACCATCCAATTTACTTCACTTTCTCCATACCGCATTAAAATTACCGGCCGAACCAAACATTTTATCAATGCTTTTGGCGAAGAAGTGATTATTGATAATGCCGAACAGGCTTTAACCAAAGCTTGTCAGGAAACCGGCGCTGAAATAAAAGATTATACCGCCGGACCAATTTACTTCAAAGATGAAAAAGCAGGTGGGCACGAATGGATTATCGAATTCGATAAACAACCAAACGATTTTGAAAAGTTTGTAGATATTATGGACAATACGCTACGTGAGGTGAATTCTGATTACGATGCCAAACGTTTTAAAGACATGGCATTGTCTCGGCCTAAAGTTCACAATGCACCTGCAAATACGTTTTACAATTGGTTAAAGGCAAAAGATAAACTGGGCGGACAGCATAAAGTACCACGCCTGGCCAATGAACGTAAATACGTTGATGATATTTTGGAAATGATGAAATCTTCTTAAATTTAATAAATATCATGTACACATGTCAGTCTGAGCCTGTCGAAGACCTTGTAGAAACTATCCCGACAAGCTCAATGTGATAGGTAATATTTAATCCCGCTACTCAACCATGAAAAACCGCCTCATCCTTTTTTTATTTTTAGGATCATTTACCTATCAATTGAAAGCTCAGGTTAAAGAGAGCTATAAAGCACAGATTGCCTATAAAATTGTAGAAACCTCTCCTCGATGTAAGCAGCTTACCAAAGGCCTTTACGAAAGGATTGTTAAAAATGGAGGCACGTCTTATGGAATTATGCTCGAAAGTAGCCCTAATCCTAAAACCGATCCATCACAAGAATACTCCAAAACCTATGATTTTAACCTGCACGAAAGTTATGCGGACAGAATGCCTGTTATCGCCCGGTTTGTATTCGATCCCAAAAAGCAACAGCTTTACGAAGATGATGTGGTAAACGCACAATTGTTAGCCATAGCTTTTGATAAAAAACTGCTTTTGCTGTTCAATAAAAAATAGATGAAAGACGTAAGCTATAAACGGATAGCCTGGCTGTTGTTTTTTTCCTATTTTTTTATGTTAATGGTGCAGATTACGCTTCGTTATATTCCGTTAAGCAGTGAGGTCTCTTTTCTGCAGATTAAGCAGACTGAAGTATCAGGGATCAAAGCTTATCTTCCTATATTTTATGTACACGTTTACAGTGCTATATTTGTGCTACTGGCGGGTTTTACGCAGTTTAATGCAAAAATTTTAGCAAAATATCCCAAAGTACATAAGTGGCTGGGCTATTTGTACGTAAGCTTTGTATTGTTACTTGCGTCACCTTCAGGAATTTTTATCGGCTGTTTTGCCAATGGTGGTTTAATAGCTAAAACATCGTTTATCATTTTAGGTGTTTTGTGGTTCTGGGTAACCTTAAAGGCCATTTTACTTATTTTAAAACGGAAAATAATAGACCATAAAAAGTTGATGTACCGAAGTTTTGCTTTGGCTACATCTGCCATCACCTTAAGGCTGTGGAAAGTTATTTTAGTATATTTATTTCATCCTGCCCCGATGGATGTATACCAGATTATTGCCTGGCTGGGCTGGATACCTAATTTATTGATCGCCGAGTGGCTGAACAAAAAGAAATTTATTTGACCTTAACATATTATATAACGATGAAAAAAATCTTATTACTCGCGCTCATTCCTTTTTTGATGCTTTCGTGCAGAGACACTAAAAAAACAAAAAAAGAAAAACCAACTGGCTTTGCACAACAGGAAATTCACAAAGAGTTGTACGGTTTTTGGGTTGGCGATTTTTACACAACCGATGAACTGGAATACGATGGAGACATGTCGGATGCTGTTAAAAAACTGAATATCAATATTAAAAGAATAACCAAAGATACCGTGATTGCGCAAAGTGTGGTTTCAGGCAATAGCCGTCCTTTGCTGGGGAAATTATCAGAAGACGGGAATAAAATTACTTTTATACTGGACGAACCGGGCACCGATAAGTATGACGGAAAATTTGAAATTACCCTTAAGGATGATACGTTGATCGGCAAATGGAATGCTTATAAAAAGGAGTTGAAATGGCCAGAGAAAGAATTTAAACTGTTAAAAAAAGCTTTTGAATATAATGCAAGCCGTATGTTGCCAACAGAAATGGAATATGTAGACTGGACTGACCACAAAATGGTGAAAAGTTTAGATACACTTGAAGACGGAACAATTGACTCATTAAGCGCAAATACTTTTTATAGAAGTGCTTCTGATCAGATTTTTAAATTAAATGCTTCAACAGCACTGCTTAAGGAGGAAGAATTAAAGAATTTAAGGAAATTAGATCTCCAGATTATTAAAAATACCATTTTTGCCAGACATGGTTATGCCTTTAAAAAACAAACTTTCCGAAACTTTTTCGATCCCGTAGAGTGGTATGTTCGGGTTAAAAACAATGTTGACAATGATTTAACCTCGGTAGAAAACAAAAATATCAAGTTATTAGACCGCTTTACTAAATACGCCGAAGACAATTATGATGCTTTTGGCCGTTAATTTGTAATAGATTAACTATGAAATTGAATAGGGAGAAAATATTGGGTTTCTTTAAAAAATCGGAAAGCAAGGCTTCGGTACTCTTAAGTGACAAAACCAAGGCTAGCAATACCATTAAAGATGCCCTGGGTAAAGCGGTAACCAATAAGGGAGATCTGGAAGGTGTTTGGTCTAAACTAGTACTGCTATTTGCGGTATCTAAAGATTACGTAAACGGCGATTATACCGAAATTCCAAAAAGATCGATTATTGCCATTTTAGGCGGACTGATTTATTTCTTGTCGCCCGTAGATGTGATTCCTGATTTTGTGCCGGTGTTGGGTTTTGTTGATGATATCTACATCTTAAACTTAGTATACAGGCAGGTGCTTAAAGATCTGGAAAAATATAAAGTGTGGAAAGATGCGCAGATCAAATTTATTGGCAATATAGATGGCTCACCCGCAACATAACTTTCTGGATTGGATAGGTGAGCATCTTTTAACCTGTCCGTTCAAGGCACAGTTTGGGTTTGATTGTCCGGGCTGCGGTTTTCAGCGTTCCGTTTTGGCCTTGTTCCGTGGTGATTTAATGTCATCATTTAAGTTATACCCCGCCGCAATTCCATTGATTTTTGTGATACTATTTACGATTGTCCATCTTAAAGTTGATTTTAAATTTGGTGCAGAGCTCATTAAAATCGTTTTTGCAGGGGTTGCAGTAATTATCTTAATCAATTACATTTACAAAATATATACTCATCAATTGATCTAAATATAACTATGTCAGAAGAACAGGAAACCCCTCAAGAAAATAAACCCATTGACCTTTCGAAAGGCCAAAATCCGGAACCAGCGCCCTTCCAACCATTTGGCAATGGTCCTGCAACCCCACCACCCTTTCAGCAACCGCCACCATTCGGCCAGTTTGGAGGAGGTTTTGGACAACAAAATTTACCAAATTCAACAATTGTACTTGTATTAGGTATTCTTTCTATTGCATTTTGCTGCTGTTATGGTATTTTAGGCCTGATCCCTGCAATTATTGCATTGGTACTAAGTAAAAAAGATAAGGCATTATATGCCGTTAATCCTGCTGTATATAGCTTAAGTTCTTATAAAAATTTAAATGCCGGAAGAATCTGCGCAATTATAGGTTTGGTTCTTAATATTTTATCACTACTTTATTATGTAGCCATTATTGTAATATTTGGTATGGGAATGTTAGGCGACCCACATAAAATGCAAGAGATCTTAAAAGGTTTAGAATAAGGAAGCATTTTAATTTTACCTTAAAAATATAAATCGGATGGTGCATACCATTCGATTTTCTTATTTTTGTATCGTTGAAATTGTAAATAAAAAACTAAGATAATGTATCCAGAATATTTAGTAGAGCCAATGCGTAAGGAATTAACTAACGTAGGTTTTCAAGAATTAAAAAACGCAGAAGACGTAGATCAAGCTATTAAAGGCGAAGGTACTGTGTTGGTAGTGGTAAATTCGGTGTGTGGTTGTGCGGCAGCAAATGCACGTCCGGCAGCTAGAGCAGCAGCAGCACACGAAAAACATCCTGATAAATTGGTTACTGTATTTGCAGGTATGGAAAAAGAAGCTGTAGATCAGGCAAGAAATTATATGATGCCTTTCCCTCCATCATCTCCAGCAATGGCTTTATTTAAAGATGGTAAATTGGTTCACATGATCGAGCGTCACCAGATTGAAGGCAGACCAGCACAAATGATTGCAGATAACCTGATTGGTGCTTTTGAGCAATACTGCTAAAATTTATTCCATAGATTATTGGCTTACACCAATAAGATGGTGATTTAAATTATAATGAAATGGTGAGTGGAAACATTCACCATTTTGCGTTTTATACATCGTCATTTCGAGTAATAATTTCTTTAGAAAATTAATATGGTTAAAAAGAAATTCTTAATGAAATGAAAAAACGCGAGAAGTCGTCATTGCGAGGTTCGAAGCAATCCTAATGCAATCGCTAGGAATGAAATTGTATGATCCCCATCCATAGTAGTAAGATTGCCTAGTCGTGCCTTCTCGCAATGACGGACTTTTTATAATCTGTAATGCCTATTAATTTGTGCGGCGGAGATGATGGTTTCTGGCTTTTTAATCTGTGCTCTCTAAAAATCCTTATTTAATAGCTTCTCCAACTCCCCGAACGAAACATTCATTCTTACCCTTCCTTGTTTCGCATACGATATTTCTCCAGTTTCTTCAGATATGATTACTGCAACAGCATCTGTGGTTTCAGAAACACCAATGCCGGCGCGGTGTCTTAATCCAAATTGTGAGGGTAATTGATCATTATCGGTTAAAGGTAAAATGCAACTGGCACTTTTAATTTTGTTCTCAGAAATTACCACCGCGCCATCATGCAATGGACTATTTTTTTGAAAAATACTTTCCAACAAGCGTTTCGATATTTTAGCATCCACAAGCTCGCAGCTGTTCGCGAAAAACTGTTCGTCGTAAAATTTTACAAAAACTATTAATGCACCAGTGCGTGTTTTTTTCATGCTTTTACAAGCATCAATAATAGGTTTTATACGTGTTAAATTATTTCTTTCAATTTCTTTTCTGCCAAATAAATAACCCCACCAGGCTTTGTTTTTTTGTAAAAAGGCATTTTTTCCGATCAATAAAAGAAAACGCCTAATCTCTGGGTGGAAAATTACAATTAGCGCAATGATGCCAACACTCATAAATTTCTCTATGATAGCAGTTAATAATTCCATGTGTAAAGCCTTTACTATCCAGTAAAAAACTGTGATAATAAACATCCCAACTAGCAGATTAACAGCTAGTGTGTTGCGAATGAGGGTATAAACATAATAAATTAATAAGGCTACTAGAATGATATCAACGATATCAGTTGGAGATACTTTGAGGAAGTCGAAATCAAAACCTTTCATTTGTGGCAAGATAGCAAAATGGTTTTCAGTTTACAAGATTAGGTTAATTGTTTAGGAAAGATCGTCACCCTGAATTTATTTCAGGGTCATTACCCAAAAATAGATGCTGAAACAAGTTCAGCAGGACGAATTGATGGAGAAGTTAGCACGTTGCCCCGGTTTACATAAAAATCAGGGTCAAATATTACCAATTTAAACAGTTAACCGATTAACCTTCTGTGGTCGATTAACCGATTTAGACAATTAACCAGTTAACCGCTCTACCAGCCGCACGCACTCTACCGCCTCCTTAACATCATGCACCCTTAAAATACCTGCACCTTTCTGTAATGCAATGGTATTTAGTACTGAAGTTCCATTTAAGGCTTCCGCTGCTGAAGTTCCCAATATTTTATAAATCATTCCTTTACGTGAGAAACCCACCAATATCGGCAGTTTAAAAATCTTAAATGCTTCCATTTGGTTGAGCAATTCGTAATTGTGTCCGATCGTTTTTCCGAAGCCAAAGCCCGGGTCAATTATGATATCATGAATATGAAGTGCCTTAAGTGCCTCAATTTTTTTCGCCAGATAATCGATTACCTCCAGCAATACATTGTTATAAACCGGATTTTGCTGCATGTTTTGAGGCGTACCCTGCATGTGCATAATCATGTATGGTACCTGCAATTTAGCTACAGTTTCGAACATCAACTTATCCATATCGCCAGAGGCGATATCATTGATAATATGTGCGCCGGCCAAAATAGTTTCTTCGGCAACTTTAGCCCTAAAGGTATCTATGGAGATAATAGCCTCGGGGAATGCTTTTGCTAAACTTTCTACTACCGGAACCAAACGATCAACCTCTTCAGCTATCGAAATATCTTTGGCGCCTGGTCTTGATGAGTATCCACCAATATCGATGAAAGTGGCACCTTCATTTAAAAACTGAGCAGCTTTGGTTAAAGCTTCGTCTATCGATTTTGTTCGGCTATTGCTGTAAAATGAATCTGGTGTAATATTTAAAATGCCCATCACTTTTGGTGTGCTTAAATCGATAAGTCTACCATTTACGTTTAAGCTCTGTTTGGGCTCAAAAAAGTTTTTTTCTGCCATAATAAACCCTTACGGGATTTGGGTTTCGCTTTAAAAATGTATCTTTAGCTTTTGTTTTTTCACGACAAAAATACACTAAAAACTAAATAATTATTGGCTTTGGCACAAACAAATACCTCTACCGAATTTGACGAAGTGATTGCGGTTTGCAGATCATTATTTTTAAAAAAGACTAAAGATTATGGTACTGCATGGCGGATTTTAAGACCAAGTTCGATAACCGATCAGATTTTCATCAAAGCACAGCGCATCCGTACCCTGGAAGAAAAAAAAGTAAGTAAAGTAGGAGAGGGCGTGATATCTGAATATATTGGCATTGTAAACTATTGTGTTATTGCCATGATGCAGCTTGAACTTACTGAGAGCGACCCGAATGAAATGCCTTATGATGAAGTTGAAAAAAGATTTGAGGAAAAGGTAACCGAAACCAAAGATTTAATGTTTGCCAAAAATCACGATTATGGTGAGGCTTGGCGGGATATGCGTATCAGTTCATTAACAGACCTGATCTTAATGAAAATTTTCAGAGTTAAACAAATTGAAGATAACGAAGGACAAACACTAGCTTCGGAAGGTGTTAATGCGAATTATCAGGACATGCTAAACTATTCCGTTTTTGCATTGATCAAACTTGGTGTAAAATAATTTGATAATAATTGCCTTTTAATACAGATACATACAGATGCGGAACATACTTTTAAGATTCTCAAGGATTTTTGTCGGTGCTTTATTTATATTTTCAGGATTGATCAAAGCAAACGATCCACTCGGCTTTGGTTACAAATTGCAAGAGTATTTTGAGGTTTTTCATATGAATTTCTTAAGTGGAATGGCCACCGGTATTGCCATTTTACTCTGTACGCTTGAAATTGTGCTCGGTGCTTTATTGTTATTGGGTTTCTGGAGTAAAAAGGTAGCCTGGGGATTGTTATTATTAATCATCTTCTTCACGCTATTAACATTTATCTCTGCAGCATTTAAAGTGGTTACCAGTTGTGGTTGTTTTGGCGATGCCATTCCACTTACCCCATGGCAGTCGTTTAGTAAAGATCTGATCTTATTGGTGCTGATTATTGTAATTTTCTTAAATAAGAATCTCATTCAACCGCTAATTAAAAAAGAAACCAGCCAGCGAAATATTGCCATAGCGGTAACGCTTGTTTCTTTGGGTTTTGGACTGTACACCTATAATGTGCTCCCTATTATTGATTTTCTGCCTTATAAAGTTGGTGCACATCTTCCATCGTTAATGGTTATTCCTCCTGGAGAAAAACCAGATGAATTTGAGATCATGTATCACTTAAAAAACAAGAAAACCAAAGAAGAAAAAGATATGAGTGATAAAGCCTATCTTAAAACCGAAATCTGGAAAGACAACAATTGGGAGATAATAGGTGAGCCAACCAAAAACTTGGTGAAAAAAGGTTTCGAACCTAAAATTAAAGACCTCAATATTACCGATGCTTCGGGTACTGATTATACTAAAGAACTGATTGAAAACCCTTATTACAATTTAATTTTTGTGGCTTACGATCTTCATGCTACAAATGAGGCTGCTATCGGCAAATTAAATGCCATGGCGTTAAATGCTACACAACAGTTTAATATCCGTACGGTATTGCTAACATCTAACTCTGCTCAGGATGCACAGGCGTTCATTAAAAAGAACAACCTGTTTTCGGAAGTATTTTATGCCGATGCTGTTCCGCTGAAGAGCATGGTGAGAGCGAATCCGGGTGTTTTGCTGATGAAAAATGGTGTAGTGATCAATAAGTGGCATTATCACAACGTACCAACCTTCGATCAACTCAGTAGAAAATATTTCGATAAATAAACATGATTGGATATGCACTTAAAAAACTGTTATATGGACTGCTCGTAATGGGGGGGGTAATACTGGTTGTTTTTGTGCTGTTTAATATTTTACCGGGTGATCCTGCAAGAATGACAATGGGGCAAAGGGCCGATGTCCAATCTCTTGAGGCCGTGCGTAAAGAATTTGGTTTAGACCGTTCTAAACCTGTTCAATTTGTTTTATATATTAACGATTTATCGCCCATTAGTATTTTGGATAACGATAGTGTCAGTAAACAAAAATACCACTACGTGAAACTGATCAGCT
>Ga0308165_1002772_pt1 | contig 20087 bp, 17 predicted proteins | sample PhyWR2_FD_201032 | JGI IMG/M metagenome (GOLD analysis project Ga0308165, IMG submission 201032) | Phyllosphere microbial communities from UC Gill Tract Community Farm, Albany, California, United States - DLSLW.R2 | ecosystem: Host-associated > Plants > Phyllosphere > Unclassified | place: USA...
TGCCTGCCTTAAGGGTGGCCGGATGAGCGTGGAATAGGTGGCCGGATCACCGTGGAATCAGTGGCCGGATGTTCATGGAATAGGTGGCCGGATGGCCGTGGAATCCGCACTCTGTACCGTCATAGCGGGCTCGAATGGTAGCCTCATCTGGCACTTGGGCGATGGGTTTTGAATGCATGCCGCTGGCGCTGTCAAAGTAATCCGGCAGGCGAGTAATTTTCGAACGACCATCCAATACGCGCTCCAGTGCATTGGCACGGCGGTCACGGCTGGATTTGGTGCGCTGCGACTCAAATACAATCTGATTACCTGGCTGGATGCGTTTGAGCATGCCACCGCGCTTGGGGTTGATCACCAGAACATCGTCGCGAATTTCACCTGTCACCAGTTTGCCGAAATGGCGATCATCGTTGCCCAAGGTGACATTGACGGTGTCGCCCTGATCAAAGTTATCTGCCCAGCTTTGTGCGACCGATACGTAAGGGATGACCAAATGTCCGTCTTCGTTTTCGACGATATCACCTTCAGCCACCTCAAGGCGCAGGAGATGGTCACCTTCGCTGTTGACTAGCGTGTTCCAGATTTGCTTAGGCGCAACGTTGCGCACGTCTTCAGGCGCGATCTCGTAGTTTTGCTCGTCAACGCCTTTGTTTGGCGATTGCTTGACCATCATGTCGATGACGGGGTCAAGGCCTAACAGGTAGTTAACCAGAGGGTCGGGGTTAGGTCGTTTCGGCTCACCGCGTGCCACGGTGATATTCTCAGCGATGCGGTGGAACGCATCGCGGCGCGCACTGATGTACTTACTCAGCTCAATGTTGCGCGTCAGCGAGGTATGCGTGATTTGTCGTGTGGTGAGGTCAATGACTACGGTAAGGCTGGAATCACTGCCGGTAATGTAGAAGCGGAAATTATTCGAGTTATGTCGATCAATGCGCGCACCCAGCAAGTAGCCGGTGTCTTCTTTGCTCAGCAACTCAGGATCAAGCAGCAAATCCCCCTGTAACATCGTGAGCGCAAAGGTGGGTACGGGCTCGTCTTGATCTGTTTCCTGAATAGGCGCGTAGGCTTGCGTGCAGGCGGCAATGGCTTCGAGCAATGGCTTCAGTGATAATGGCACTTGATCAGGCTGGCGATTAGCGCGCTCCAGCTCTTCGGCCAAGCCGCTGGGCATCTCCTGCTCAAATAACTCGCGGAGCATCTGGTACGCAGCATAGCGATCTCGCCCGAAACCATCCGTACAGGCGGGATTCGCAGGGCCGTAGCTGACGTTGTAGGGCTCGGATTCGTTACCGTAATCGAGCAGGTCAATGAACAGCAGTCCCCGGTCTAACTCAGGGGCTTCTTCAGTGGCTTGTTTGAAGATCACGTTCTCAGGGTGCAGGTCACCGTGATAGACCTCATGCTGATGCAGTGTTGCTAGGGCTTCGCACAAACGTGTAGCCAGTTGTAAGCGCGCTTTTGTGTCTACGCTGGGTGCAAACTCTTTCCAAGTCTGCCCTGGCTCGTAGCGAGTAGCGATGTAAAGGCCACCGGTTTCCATCAGGCCGTAATCGAGCACTTGGGCGATAGGCAGTTCGGCTTGGAGGGTTTTCTCGATGCGCTTGCGCATGCGCAGAATGCGGCGATTAGCGCCAGGGTCTTTTGGGGATACCGCGACGTTTTGCCAGAACTTGATCAGACCAATGTTTTCGCCGTCGAGATAGCGGTAGCGAATAGTAGGACCAAAGGGCAACGCTTCGCCCTGCATCAGGGGAAATTTGGACATCAGGTGGAACGCATTCATCTGCTGCTTGATGAAGGTACCACTACTGATCGCATCTATGACGTCGCGTGAGTCATTGAAAATATGATCATCGGTCTGGGTCAGGCGGTTGAAATGCGCGAGCATCTCGCTGGCGTCTTTGTGTCGCGAGGGGACATTCCAATCCAGGGCTTTGGCAAAGAACTCGTCGAGTTTTCCATTAAATGGATCATCGTCCGCGTAGGGAGCCCACAGCGCGATGTTGTCGATACGCTCCATACGTTTTTCTGCAAAACAGATGCGATGGGCTACCTGCGCCAGCAGGTAAACGTCAATGCGAAACGGGTCGAGGATGGTGCCCTCATCGGCAAGCGCTTCCTCTGGGAGGATAGGTCGCGCGGTGGTGATCAGGGCGCGGAGATCCTTGACGGTATTCTCATTAGGGATGAATGCAGCGAAGTATCCAGAGGTCACCAATGTTGCGTTGTCAGCGCTGTACCACAGGTTGTGGCAGTCGATATCGCGGTGCGCCATGCCCATGCCGTGCAATTCAGCAAAGGGGGTAAGCAAGGCACGCACCAAATCCGCCCGTTGCTCAACCGACCACTTGGTGCCGTAGGCGTTAAGATGGCGGTCAAAGCGCTTCATGTTGTACTTGAGTTCGAACGCCTCAGCGAAATCGCTCTGAATCATTTCGGGGTCAAGGCCAACGGCGGGGCGGAGCATCAGTTGTTCAAGGCGGGTGTTCTCGATCCGTGCTCGACCATGAATGGTGTGCTCGCGTGACACGATACGTGTCCAGGCTTCGTTATAGCCCAGCAGCGTGCCGAGTTTAGGAAAGTCCCACTGGCGGACCAGGCCAATGTCTTTTTCCAGTTTTGGGTTTTGTCCCATGAACTCCCTGAACAGCTGGTTTTCAGGCTCCCAATCGATGCTGTCTTGCGCGATGTATTGAGCGATTTTCAGGCGCTTGGGTTGCACATGGCCTTTGCTATTGCAGAAGAAGTTATCTATCGCTTTGAGCACTTGCTCTGAGTTTGGGAGCGGGTAGTTGTAGCGCTCGAAGAACTCCTTGTGGGAGTTAGCTGGCTGGGTGCACAGTTCCGTGTAAAACGCTGGCTTGCGAATTTTTAAGAAGGTTTCAAGTGAGTGTACATAGCGTTTCTCATTGTCAGGTAGCTCTTCTGGAGTTGAGCTACCGGACAGCACTACATGCGCTTCAACTAGCGGACTATAGCCGACCTTGTCCTTAAGCACCCTCTGGAGCAGCTTGCTGATGCGAAGCGCATGTGCTTTTTTGAGGTTAAATGGACTGCCTCCGCGCGATCTACCCCCGACATGCCATTCGCCGCGATAACTCGTGAGCTTACCGTTCCAGTCTTTGATTTCCACCAACAAAATACGGTCGCTGGTGATGATCAGCAGATCTACCTCCATGGGACCTTGATCGTCAGTAACAACCAGCGAGGAGTAAGCCTGCCAAGAACCTTGAAAGTGCTCTTCCATTTCACTCACGGCATAGGCTTCGCGTGGGTGCAAGCCATTTTTTCCTATTTGTATCAATTTCATCCGTGTGATCCTTTCGATGCGCTACTGCCGTCTATCACGACTGATTATTTTCACGTCGAGAGGTGAGGCAAATTGGTTATCATAACTGGCTACAAGTGAATACTTATCTAACGTTGTAGTGACGGAAAACGCAGTAGAACTAACGTCGTGTCCGGGATTAGTTGACAGCTATAGCCCTAGGTGTTTTCTGCTACTTCGGAGTCGTGGACGACCCTGGGCAATATCGTGTGGCGACAGTGATCATTGGAGCGGCACTGAGTGCACGCCTCGGCAGCCAGTACGCTCGAAGCCCCCAAATGCAAATAGTCCCCTTCATCTCGGTAGGGACTGTTTTTGTGATTCAGCCGTGCGGGTAATGCGAGAGTAAACGGCTAGTGTCACGAGAATTGTCAGTACCGACAAGTTGCAGACCCTCTCCAATGGCTATGGGGGTCGGTTCTGACCAGCACTAATGTTGCTCGGTCAACGCTTCGATACGAAGTTCAAGCCGCAGCTTGCTTGAACCGCCAGGCAGACAAGCTACCAGTGGCGGCTTGTTGAGTGTGTTCGCTCCACCAGTTCGTCATGGGGAGTCTGCGCACAATGTAATCCGCTCGGTTGTAGACGCTGCGTACCTCATTCGTGTCGACATGCGAAAGTGCGACCTCGATCAGTTCAGGATCAAAGCCGTGTTCGTGGAGAATGTTGCTCGCCATTGAGAGCATGCCATAACTTACCAAGCGCCCTTCGAACCCCATACGTTTCAGCGCCATGTTGGCGGTTTGGCTCTGTGAGCAGCCAGCGGAACCACTTCGTTTGTGATCCCAGGATTGGAAAGTTCCACTACCTAAGCAACAACAGGATAACAAGCATCACCCCATAGCGTTTCTGGGTTATCCAGCATCAGCAAAATAATCACCGGCACCAGCTTGCCGAGAAGGTTCGAGCAGTCGCGCAGTTGATCCCGGTTCACACTGCTGTTCCAGGTTGCGCCCCCATGCAATACCTGATTACGCAATGTATAAATTCGATTGAACAGAACGCCGAGCACTGCTGGGGTATTACGGTTGGCCAACGCTTGCTGCGCTGCTCGCCGACCACTGGCAAAGCGCTCAGTCCACTGCTGTTCGCTAATCTTGCCGTTCTGGTTATCCCAGAAGCTCTGAAACACGTAGGGGTTGTCCAGCAACGCGCGAATGCTGCCGGAGAACTCGGACCAGACCAGGTTCTCGATCAGGTTGGCAGTGTCGAGCGCGCACAGTTTGTCGAGGAACGCCTTGAACGTGGACTGCTCGGAAAGGCGGTACTGCTCGTCAATATCGGTGGCGTAGGCCGAGTTGAAGGCGATCCACAGGAAGATAAAACGCCCGTCGACATCGTCAGCTTGCTCGGCACGATTGAGCCAACTCAGCGCCCGATGAACACGCAAGGTGAGGTTGGGGTGATGACTTTCACGTTCCTGTCGATGACGGGTCTTGAGTGCTTGATGGTCCATGGGGTGCCGATCCTTGAGGTCATGGGCAGTACGTCAACAGATTGGGAGCGTCTGAAAACTTTACATATTTTTGATTAAACCCAGGCATGGGTAGAGACGTTTCTATCGAGGGCCTGAAAACCTGCTCCATTTGTTTACCTGTACGGACAAACAACATGGACGGGGGCTGTGGTTTTGCTTAGGGTATGGCCATTCGATATTACCTGCAAGGTGGTCTGCATGAAGCGCGAACAGTTCCTGGCGCAACCTGAAACTGAGTCCTTCATCGCATGGCTCGCAACGAACTTGCCGACGTTGACGTTCAAGCTGCGCTTCAAGGCGAGCAAATTTGTGCCGGGCGGTTTAACCGCTGATGTTCAGGGTTTCGAGCAGATTCTTGAGCAATACCGCTGGAAAGCAAGCTGGCAAGATACCCATCAAAATTCGGTGGATTCACAAACCTGGGCTGAAACTCAGCGTTCTCTCGGGCAACTTCGTGAGTGGCTGACGAGTTCGGTCAACCGGGGAGATGAACAACAAGCGCTTCAAGCGTGTTTGCAGATTCTTCGTTGGGGTGGTGTACGGGGAGCCATTCCATTTTTGCACCGTCTGGCCGCAAAGGGCGAGCTGTCGAGCTACCTGCAAAAAATGGCCGGACTCATGTCGCTCGACGGCGACAATAATCTGAATGATCTCGACGCGATCAGTGTCGAGCGTTTCGATGCTGGCCTAACCAAGATTCACGCCTTGCTTGATGCGTCGGGGTCACCCATCTATGACAGTCGCGTCGGCGCAGCGATAGGCATGCTGTACTCGCTGTTTCGCCAACGATGGACGGGGAGTGGCAAACCCTTGCTGGCGTTCCCGTCCGGAGCCGCTCGTGGCAGCCAGATCCGCAACCCGGGAGCGTTCTTGAACGGTTTGCCGGCGCCGCAATTTTCGGTGATCGATTATGCCGCATGGGCACGTTGGCAGGTGCGGTTGGGGTGGATTATCCGAGCTCTGCTCGAGCGTACCGGCTGGTTTGCCGAACAAGGGGCTCTGCCCGCGCGGTGCCACGCCTTCGAGGCCAGCCTGTTTATGCTCGGCTATGACCTGCGGTGCTTTGGTGTGACGCTGGCGACTGATCCGAAGGCAGCAGTGCCAGTGATTGATGCGCAGAAAAGCGAACGTGAGGGCACTGGCTGGGTGCCTACCGGGCACCCCTTCAGTCAGGTCCTGAAGGATTATCTGGCCTTCCGCCAAAGCGGTTTGCTCGACCAAAAAGCGTCCTTCGTTGCATGGCTGTTGACTAACCCGCGTAACGAGAACCCGCTCACGCGTGCCACTGCGCTGGGCTACTGTTTCGCGTTTTCCATTGAGGAATTCGACCTGTTCGGCCGGCCGCTCGAAGAGCTTGAGCGAATCGCCGCAGGTGGCAAGGATGGATTGTGTGCGGCACTGGCGTCCGAGACATTGGAGCCGTTCACCCTGGGTGATGAACGGGCAAGCGTCTGTTTGGTGGATGTGTTGATCACGGGCAATGCGTATCTGTGGGCGACGACTGAAAAGGCACGCATCGGCTACCTCTTGAGCGCCGGATATGCAGGTACCGAGAACTCTGCCAAGACGCTGATGGCGTTGGGGCGCAACGTGGGCAAGCACTTCGGGCTGCTCGATGCAGAACATTTGCCGACGACGTTGTTCGAGCAGTTTTTCGGCGGATGCTCGCTCGACGCCTGACTCACACACGACATTGAATCAGCGTGAAGCGTTCCTGGACGCTTCACCGTACTGGAAGCGACCATGCAAAGCCGAAACGGAATTCAGTTGTACTCTGCCTCAGATATCTGCGGTTTTCTTGAGTGCCAGCACCTCACGGCGCTGGACCTTCAGAACCTTGTAAGCCCTATGGAAAAAGCGGCGGCAAGCGAGCAGAACCGTTTGATCCAGGACAAAGGTCTGGCCCATGAAGCGGCCTTTTTCGAACGGCTGAAAAACCAATACGCCAACGTTGTCGACATTGCCGAGGGCAATCCGAGTTTCGCGCGTCGGGTGGAACTGACCATCCAGGCCATGAAGGCCGGTGTCGATATCATCTTCCAGGCGTCGCTTCAGGAAGGCGCCTTTATTGGCCATGCCGACTTCCTGCGCAAAGTGCCGCGGGCGTCGGCGCTGGGCGACCACAGCTATGAGGTGATCGACACCAAACTGGCGAAAACGGCCAAGGCCAAGTTCCTTGTACAGGTTGCGCTTTATTCACGAATGCTGATCTCGATCCAAGGTGTGCAACCAACGTTTATGTATGTCGTACTCGGTGATGCTGCGCGTACCGAGCAGGCATTTCGGGTCGCTGACTACGCCGATTATCTGGGGCATGTGCTACAGCGTTTCGAAGCGTTCGTGAACAGTGCCGAGCGACCCGTTACTTACCCTGAGCCATGCGGGCATTGTGGGTTCTGCGCATGGCGTGATCGCTGCGACGAACAACGACAGCAGGACGATCACCTCTCGGCGGTAGCGGGTATCAGCCGTTCGCAAATCAAGAAGTTACAGAGTGCCGGCGTGACCACATTGCACCAGCTGGCGGACAGTACCGACGAGCTGCGCATCCCGAAATTGCAGACAGAGTCGTTGAGCAAGTTGCGACATCAGGCGCGGTTGCAGTTCCAGGGGCGCTCCAGTGATGTCCCGTTGTTCGAGCTCCTGCCTGTCTTGGGTGAACGGCGTGGTTTCTATCGGATGCCCAAGGCGGTCGACGGTGATCTGTTCTTCGACATGGAGGGCAATCCGCTGGAAGAGGGTGGCCTGGAATACCTCTTCGGTCTTTACATCGACGAGGGTGGGCAGCAAACCTTCAAACCCTTCTGGGCGCATACCCGAGAAGAAGAAAAGGTCGCCTTCGAGCAGTTCATCGACTGGGTCATCGGCCATCTCAAACGTTACCCCGACGCGCATATTTACCATTACGCCAGCTACGAAGAGACGGCCATCAAGCGCCTGATGAGCCAGCACGGGACGCGTGAAGCACAAGTGGACTGGTTGCTGCGCAACGGCAAGCTGATCGATCTGTACAAGGTCGTGCGCGAAGCGATCCGGGTGTCCGAGCCCAGCTACTCGATCAAGAATATCGAGCACTTTTACATGGCTCGGCGCGACGGCGACGTCACCAATGCCGGCGCGAGCATCGTGTTTTATGAGCATTGGAAAGAGACCGGTGAATCGAAGTTGCTTGAGCAGATCGAGCGTTACAACGAAGACGACGTGCTATCCACCTATCTTCTGCGTAACTGGCTGTTGGAAATCAAGCCGTCGAGTGCAGGCGCTTTTCTTGGATCTGAAGCTGAAAGCGAGAAATCCATGGCGGAGCAAAAGGAGATCGAGATTCGTCTGGAAGATTATCGCGATCGTTTGCTGGGGGGGATGTGCACTGACGAAGAGGCCATGAGTGACGAGGATCAGGTCACGTTGCTCACCTTCCAGCTACTCGACTTCCACCGCCGTGCAGAGAAGCCAACGTGGTGGCAGCTGTTCAGTCGGCAGGACATGACAACCGAGGAGCTGCTGGAGGATATCGAGAGCCTGGCCGGTTTGCGGCGCACAAACACACCGCCTGAACCGAACAAGAAATCGTTTTTGTATGAGTACAGTTTCGACCCTCAAGAAACCAAAATGCGTACCGGTTCTCAGGGCGTCATCACCGAGTCCCTGGCCAGCGTACAGCTGGTTAATCTGGACCATGAAAACGGTCTGGCGACATTCAAGGCTACCGAGAGAAATGCACCGCCTGATTACTTCGACATGATTCCCGGGAGGCCGATCCCGTCTACTTTGCTGCGCAAGGCGTTGTTCCGTTATGCCGACAGCCTCTTGGCCGGTGAACAGCGCTTCCAGGCGGTTGCAGACTTTCTACATCGACGCGCTCCGCGGGTGAAGGGCATTAAGCCGGGTGCACCGCTGCTTGATTTAAGCCTGCCGACGATTGATGCCATCAAGCAGGTGGTACGAAACCTCGAGCACAGCGTGCTGTTTATTCAGGGGCCGCCAGGTGCAGGCAAGACCTACACCGGCTCGCACGTCATCGTTGATTTGCTCAAGGCGGGCAAGCGCATCGGCGTAACTTCCAATTCGCACCACGCCATCAATAACCTGCTGGCGGCGGTTGAATCTCGTGCGCAAGAAGAGGGATTCACTTTCACGGGATTGAAAAAGTCCTCGGAGGGCGAAGGCACGGAGTTCACCGGCCGCTGCATCCGCTCCATTGAGGAAAAAAAGGAGTTCCTCGATGCCTGGGGGCCGAACATTAACTTGACGGCCGGCACCGCCTGGCTATTTGCCGACCCCGTCTTCACTGAGCAACTGGACTATCTCTTCATCGACGAGGCTGGTCAGGTGAGTGTGGCGAATCTGATCACGATGGGCTTGGCTGCGCGAAACATCGTCCTGATGGGCGACCAGATGCAATTGTCGCAGCCAGTGCAAGGCGTGCATCCGGGCCGCTCCGGCGATTCCATCCTCGACTATCTGTTGGATGGCACGCCCACAATCGCACCTGATCGTGGGGTGTTCCTGGCGCAAACCTGGCGGATGCACCCCAACGTTTGCTCGTTCATTTCGCAAGCAGTGTACGAAGGGCAACTTTCTTCGGCGCCCGGTACTGAGAAGCGGGTGTTGTTATTGGATGGCCAACGACCGGAGGTGCCGAACAGCGGGCTGATGTTTTGCCCTGTGAAACACGATGGCAACAGCCAGAGTTCGGACGAAGAGGCGGCGCAGGTCCAGGCGCTTTATGCGTATTTTTCGCAGCAGCGGTTTATCGATAGCGACGGTGAGGAGCGCACAATCGGTGTCGATAACATCCTGGTGGTGGCGCCCTATAATTTGCAGGTGCAAGTGCTCAAACAAGTTCTGCCCACAGGCGCTCGCGTGGGTACGGTGGATAAATTCCAGGGGCAGGAAGCAGAAATTGTCATCGTATCGATGGCGACTTCCAACGAAAATTACCTTCCGCGCGACATCGGTTTTCTGTACTCGAAAAACCGCTTGAACGTGGCCGTCAGTCGCGCCAAATCCCTGGCATGCATCGTCGCCAGCGCGGACCTCACGGCCGTGCGATGCATGACGCCCCACGAAATGAGTCTGGTCAACGGCCTGTGCATGGCGGTCAGATATGGCACGGTCGATCGCCATGCTTGATCGCCTCGAAGACAGGGCTGAACTTGGCCTCAGCGACTGGCACCTTTGTGTACTGCTCGATGATGTACAGCCCCTCGATCCGCAGGGGATGAATCAGCGCGACCTGGCAGGTGACACGCCACTGGACATGGCCTACCGGCTGAACCGCAGCTGCCTGATCGACAAGCTGGAGCTACTCGGCGCTCGGGGCAACCCGCAGATTCGAGGCTGGGCCGGCCGGGGCAGCTTTATGCCCCACGACAAGTACATCCACCTGCCTGCGCGAAACGGCAATGTCAAAACTCTGCAAGCCCGGTACCGGCTGGGCGCCAGCCTCAATGACCGTGACGGGCTGGGGAATACGCCGCTGCATTGGCTGCTGGTCAACGGCCACTTGAAGGCCGCCCGGTACTTTATCGACCGCTACGTGACGTTCGGCCTTGATCTGGGCGCGAAAAACCACCAGGGCAATACCGTGCGCAATATCGCCCTACTCAACGGCCATCACGCGCTGGCGCAGCAGCTACTCACGGCTGAAATCGACAGCTGCATCCGTGCGTTGCGTCTCTGGCGGGAAATGGGCCTCAATCATGCATTAGCCATGGCCTCAGTTCCTTGATGTTGCTGACCACGATCTGCTGAGCCTCAGGGTTGGTGGCTTGGTTTCGTGGGTCGACCTGATAGCGGCGCAATACATACTTAACCAGCGCTTTGCGGCTGGCGACTACCAGTTGTCCATCCGTCATACCGAAATCGGTTTCGATGATTGCCTGCTGCGCTGCATTCAAGCGGCCATCGGGTGCAAAGATGATGGGCACTTCGGTATTCCAGTCCACGTCCAGCTCACGTGTGTTCTGCGACTCGTCGAGCAAATCCGGCTCGCCCCGCAGGCGGCTCAACACAAAATCGCGGTACTCGCGGTTTTTCTCGCAATATGCGCGCACATGCCAGCGCATCCCGGTGTACACCAGGGTGTGAGGGGCAATCAGGCGGATTTCCACGTTCGGGGTGTTGAGCGAAACGTACTCGGTCTCCAGGCGCAAACCATCGCGACAAGCCGCGAGCAGGGGCCGCAGGATTTCTGGCCGAATCGGCCGGTCGGGTACTTCGAGCACTTTGGTGTGGGCGTAGGCCAGGGCCAGCCCGTCGATGTGCGGGGCCCGTTCATTGTTTTGGTAAAGCAGGTGCAGATAGGCACTGGCGCTGTCATCGATGAACAGCGGTTTGAACTGTTTACTCGGTACATAGCCCTTGCGTTGCTTGTCATATGTCAAGTTTCGGGGCGCATGTTCATTGATGTAGGTATTGATGTCCTTAGAGGCTTGCTGCCGGCTGATGCCGAAGCTCTGGATCAAGTGTCCCGTGGTCAGTCGCCCTTCCCACCAGGCGACGGTCTCTATCAAACGATAGCGAAGTGCCAGGTCCCAGCGCACTTGTTCGATGGATTGCTTGCGTTTCATACCCGCTCCATGTGTTTGAATACTTTACCTGTATAAGTCTACATTCTAGACCTGTCGTAAATCACTACATATCGTGTATCTGTCTTCGGAATACATCGAAGACATGAAAGGATGTGAGCATGACTATGCCGGACGTGGTTTCGACGGGTGCATTGGTGGTGATGGGCGTCATCCTGCTGGTGCTGGTACAGCAGTGTTTGAAGTTGAGCGAGCTTTGGAAAGTGGTCGCGCATTATCAGAAAGATTTGCACTGGGCGCAGATCTGGGAGGCGGAAAACCGCGAACTGCGTTCGGCGTTGCGGGCCGAGCGAGAGCACGTCGCGCAGTTGCAGCGAAAGCTGGAAATCCTGCAGGCGCTGATCCCGGTCGAAGAATAATCCGCAGCATTGCTCTATAGGAGAACCGATTCATGCCGATAAAACCCAGGCCTTTCACGTTCGTGTGTGAAGACTGCCACTGGAAGAAAACTATTGCACCGCGCAGCGATGCATTGATGCCCGGCGACTGGTTCGTCACCTGCCCGAAGTGCGGTAGCACCGCCCTGAAAATGCGTGCGGCGGGCTGGCTTGAGGCAGCCATAGCGGAGCTTATGGCACGACGGGGGCTTTAAGCCGCCGGCGGTAGGCATGAACAACGCGGCTGCGGTAGATCATGGCAATGTGGCATTATTTGTAGATATCTTGATATACCGCAGCCGCACAACGCGCTGTCGTTGGACGATGGCGCCCCAAGGAGTTTCAGGTTTATGGATCAAGCAGTGCTGTACATCGATGCACTCGAGGCCGAGTGCAAACGCCTCCAGCTGCAACACACGGAGACTGCGTCACTCAAGCCGCGCATCGCTGCCTGGGGGTTGGTCAAGGCCGGCAAAAGCTCGTTGCTCAATATGCTGAGCGGCCATGTACACCAGGAATATTTCGCCACCGGCGCGGTGCGTACCACTCGCGAGAACCAGCATCTTGAGCTTGAGCACTATGTGCTGGTCGACACACCGGGCCTGGGCATCGACCAGAGCGACAGCGCGCAGGCCATGGAAGGGCTCGATATCGCCGATGTCGTGCTGTTCGTTCACGCGCCTCCGGGGGAGCTGGACGAGGAACAAGTCAACCTTCTGCTCAAACTGCGTGATGTCCATGGCGATGCGCTCGAAAAGCGGCTGGTGCTGGTGTTCAGTCTTCTGGACCTGGATCAGAACGACGCGATGGCGCAGGTACGTGAGCGAATTGAAGGCCAGGTGCTGCGTTGTTTGGGGTTCCAGCCGACGTGCTTTGAAGTCTCCAGCCGCCGTTATCAGCGCGGTGTTGAGTTGGGCCGCGAAGGAATGCAGGCCAAAAGCGGCATTCCCCGCCTGGCCTTGCACCTTGACCAAATGTCGAAGGAAATGGCCGCGTCACTCGCGGCGACTCGCCAGCAGCGCCTGGTGCAGCGCCGTGAGGATTTGAGCACAGCGCTTGACCAGGCCATTGAGCGTGAGCAAGTTCTGGCCCAGACACTCTGCGCACCCTACGCCCACACTGCCGGCGCCTTTATCGAGCTGATGAGCAGCGTTCAAAGCAGCTTTTCGGCCAAGACCGCCGAGATCCGCACAGCCCGCGAAAAGTTGAACAGCCTTTAAGTCAAGGAGACTTGTAATGCCTCTACCCTGGTTGATTGGTGCCGCTGCAGTGGCCGCCGTGACAGCGATCGTCAAGGCGGTGTCTGATGACAGCCCGTCTTCAAGCTCATCCAGCTCTTCAAGCTCCGGTGAGGCCGAGCGCCGCAAGCAGAAACTTGCCGCCAAACGCGAGCGCGAGCAGCAAGGCTTGAAGGATCGGATTTCAAATCTGGAAAAAGACCGCCGCGAGCAATTGAAATCCCAGCTCAACGGCGCCGCGCAAACCCTGGGTCAGCCCGTGAAGGCTATGGCCCCGGCAAAGACGGCGACTCAGCTGGAGCAAGTCGTCGCCAGCCAGCAATCTTCGGACTCAGCTTATGGCGATGCGATGAAGATCATTCTGCGCGCTGACTCGGCGTTCTCCGCGGTGAAAACCAAGCGCTTCCTATCTCAACTCAATGTGCTTGAGACACTGACCGCGCCGCTGGCTGCCCAACAGACGGAGCAGCAGGCCCAGACTCAACTCCGGGAATCGGCGGCGCGAATCAAGCGTCTGCAGCAATTGAAAAACTCGGTGGAGCAGCTTGTATGAACGCCGCAACCCGCGACGAATTGATGGGGGCTTTCGAGCAACTCCAGGCCCAGTTTGAGCAGCAGAAAAGCGACATCCACGTTAAGGATCGTGCGTTCAATTTGCTGCGCCAGGAGTTTATCTCCAGCAACCTCGGGCACACCCAGGCGCTGCTCGGCGCTGTCAGCAGCGACAACCCGTTGCACAAGCTGGCGAAAGGTCTGTCGGAACGTTTGGCGGACCAGTTCGCCGTGTGGCAAAAACAAGTCAAGGTGCGCGCCAAGGGCGCGGAGTTTCGCGAAAACCTCAACGACTCTCTGTTGGTCTTCGTCTACGGCAAGGTCAAGTCCGGCAAGAGCTCACTGGGCAACTATGTCGCCTGGGGTCACAGCGAGCCGACGGCGCAGTTGAAGGCGCAGGCGAAGGTTCAACCGGTGTACTTCTCCGCCGAGCAGACGGCGGTGGATGGCGGCGACAAGCACAAGGAAGCCGAACATAACTTGCAGTTTCGCGTAGGCGCCACCGAAGCGACCAGCTCGATCCAGGGCTTTCGCTTGCCTGGCCTAACCTGGGTCGATTCGCCGGGCTTGCATTCCGTCAACCGGGCCAATGGTGACCTGGCCCGCGAGTATGTCGAACACGCCGATCTGATCCTTTACACCATGAGTTCACAGGCGCCCGGCCGGGCCTCCGATATGGGGGAAATCGGCGAGTTGCTGGCCGACAAGAAGTCATTGATGGTGGTGCTGACCGGCAGCGATACCACCGAGGAAGATGAGGACGACGACGGCACCGCGGTGTGTGAAATCGTCATGAAGTCGGCAAAGGATCGGCATGCACAAGTCGATTATGTGAACAACGAGTTGCTGAGGCTGGACGACAATGCGCTGAAATACACGCATGTTTTGCCGCTGTCGACACGCTTCGCTGAAACGCACCCGGATCATTTGCCTTCCAGTGGTGTGGGCGACTTGTTCCGGACGCTGAAGACAATCTGTGACAGTGGTGCGCTGCAGCTCAAGCTGGCCACGCCGATGAAAAATCTGCGCAACGCCATCAAAGACACAGCGACGGATCTGGCCCTGGTGGCAGAGCTGGCCAACGACTTCGAGCAGCAGATCCGCGAGCAGGGCAAGGCCATCGAGCAGGAGGTGCGCAACCTGGGTCTGGCGGGCGCCGCGCAGATGAGCCGCTACGTCAACCAACTGTTCGATGCTGGCTACGACGAAAAGATCGAAGGCAAGCTGCGTAACCAACTGGCGTCCGTACTGGGTGACCGCGCTGAGGACGCGTTGAAGCACATCGACAAGACACAACAAGCCGGATTGCGCCGCGCCTTCGACGCGAGCCGCTTAAGCGCCTTGCCTGAATACCGTGAAGTGACTGTTGCCAAGGAATACCGGACCGGCACCGAATCGGGGACCAAGACGGCCTGGGGCACGGGCGGCTCACTGTTGGGCGCCGCGTTGGGGTTTGCCGTGGGAGGCATACCCGGAGCGCTCCTCGGTGCGTCCATTGGCAGTGCTTCCAGTCTTGCCGGTCGCAGTGCCAAGGCTCGCTACGAAACGCACCAAGTGGTGGTCGGCGACAACCTGGAGGAGCAGCGCCAAGCCGCCCTCGACGCCTATGCCAACGCCGTGCCGGCCTTGCTGGCCGAGCACGTCATGGGCCTGTACGAGCCGGTACGCGCCAGCATGCAGCGTTATTGCGAGGTGCTCGTCGCTGAGATTACCCGCTTGAACGACAGACTTGACACTCTCGTGGAGACTCCACAGTCATGACTCAACAACCCCCAATGTCCCACATCCTGTTGCTCTACGACGACGTGGACGAACTGTGTGCCGTGTACAACCCCTCGGCAACACCGGCCATCCGCAAGATGGTGGCGGCCCGGAAGGCCAGTGCTGCGGCGACCATTATGGTCTACGGGGTGTACAACGCCGGCAAAAGCACGCTGATCAATGCGTTGCTCGGCGCCGAGCAGGCGCAGGTTGCCGATACGCCGGAAACCTACAAAATTCAGGGCTACCGTTGGGGCGACTTCGAGATCCTCGATACGCCAGGTATCGACGCACCGCAAGCCCACGAGCAGGTGACGCGCGAGCAGCTGTATGGAGCTGACGTGGTGATATTTGTGGTCAACCCGTTGGGCGTTGTTGAAGAAGAAGCAACGCTTTCGGCGCTGCTGGAGTTGGTCGCGCGTAACAAACAGATCTTTCTGGTGCTCAACCGCAAGAACCCGCTGGAGCCGCTGGAAGCAGAGCGAATCAAGGATCAACTGCGCGAACGCATCCAACAGATGGCCCAGGCGCGTGGGTTGCCACCAGTGTTGCAGGCAATTCCGATCCTGGAGGTCAACGCCCGATCGGCGCTCAAGGCGAAACTTGAGCACAAGGGTAATTTGCTGCAGAACTCGGGCTTTCCGAAGTTCGAAAGTGAACTCAACCAGTTCTTTGCTTCGATAGAGCAGCGTCAGATTGTTGCAGGTGTCGCCACCGATCTGAGCGGTTTCCTGGGTGAGACGCTGGCGCTGTTGGACCAACAGCGCGATCAGGCCTCCAGCGCTCGCATCGACGAGTTCTACGCGCAAATCGCACGGCGTGAGATCGACCTGCGTTCGCTGCTTAAAGCGTCGGTACAAGCGAAGGCGGCCGGGGTGGCCAAGGGCGCGATGTTGGCAATGCACCAGGACGCCGAGGGTGCTCAAACCAAGATCGACGGGCTGATCCGGCGCGCCAACGAACAGGTGTGTGGCGAACTGGATGACGAGCTCAAACGTCTGGCGCTGGATGCGGCGCAACTTCTAGAAGAAATGCTCGATCAGGTCCGCGTGCAGCACCCAGACATGCCGTCTACGGGTGCGTTGAATATCCCCGGCGCCTCAGCAGGCGAACCCGCCGGGGCTACAGGTTCGGCCGTCGATATGAGCTTGCTGGAAGCAGGTGTGCGCCAGGCGGGCGGAGCGCTGAAGACCGAGCACGTGGTGACGGTGATGAAGTTGGGCAAGGAGTGGCTGCCCACTCTGTTCAAGGGTATTGGGCCGATCACCATGGGAAAAATGGCTGAGCAGGTTGTAGGCAAGGTGCTGCCTGCCATCGGTGTCGTCTACCAGGTCGGCAAATTGATCTACACAGCTTTTGCCGGCGACCCGGAACAGCAACGCCTCGAAGAACAGGCTCGCCAAGAGCAGCAGGAGCGTGAGCGGCGCGACCAGGCGATCAAGAGCCTGGGCGACGACATTGCCTGGGAATTTTCGCGTGCGCTGACCGAGGTGGTGGAAGCCAATATCAAGAGCAACTTTGCGCTGGTCAATGACAAGCTCAAGGCTTTGCGCGGCAGCCTCAGCCAGACCGAGTGCAAGCTCAGCGAAGACCGCGAACTGCTGGTGCAGTGCCAGGTCACCTTGGACACCTATGTCTGATCACCGCAGGGCATTCCCCTGCAACCGCTGCATGCAGTGCTGCAAACGCGTCAATCTTTTGCCGCAAACAGCCGGGCTGGATCGGGGTGATGGGGTATGTAGGCATCTGGATGAGACTGATGGTGGCTGCCGTATCTACGCAGACCGGCCGGATATCTGCCGCGTGGATCGGCAATTCGAACTGAATTATCAACGGACGATGACGTGGGATGCGTTCGTGGAAGTAAATGCAGCGGCCTGCAAACAGCTGCAAACGATGTGATGTGTTGATCATTTGAATATTTAAGGAGGCTGTAATGGTGGAAGTAGCTGATCGGCAACAGGATGCGATTGATGACGTCATTCGTGACGCCGTGCGAGGTTCCGGCAAGGTCAATATCGTCGTCGCAGGCAAGACGGGCGTGGGTAAAAGTACCCTGATCAACACGGTGTTCCGTGGGCAGTTGGCGAAGACCGGCTCCGGTACCCCGGTGACGCAGCAGATCGAAGAGATCACCAAGGAAGGTCATCCAATCACGATCATCGACAGCAAAGGTCTGGAGTTGAAGGACTACGCGACCATTCTCAAGGATCTGGAGAGTTTCCTTGAGTTGCGTGCGGGGCATCACGATGAAAACAAGCACATCCATGCGGCATGGATTTGCATTCAGGAAGGCGGTGATCGGATTGAGCAGGCGGAAATCGATCTCTGCCGTGTGTTGATCGATCAATCCATTCCAGTGGTGGCGGTTGTCACCAAAAGCATGTTCGCTAAGGACGTTGATTTTCACCTCAAGGTCAAAAAGCTTTTGCCCGGCGCTTCAGCCGTAGTACGGGTGCGCGCAGAGGCGCAACAGATCGAAGACGACGAAGGCAACGTTTTGAAGTTCGGGGTCAAAGGTATCGACGAGCTGATCTATGAATCTGCGAGGCTGATCCCCGAAGCAAAAAAGCGTGCATTCGCGAATGCATTGAGCTCGCGGCATCAATCTTCCATGAAAATCAAAGTCGAGCAGGCTGAGAAGGAAGTATTGATCGCCAGCGGCCTGGCAGCGGCGGCTGGGGCTACGCCGATTCCATTTTCAGACTCTTTTGTATTGATACCGATTCAAGTCGGGATGCTGGCCAAGATTGGTGTGACGTTTGGAATGGAAGTCAGTACCAGTGCGTTGACGACCCTGGTGGCATCGGCGCTGGGTTCGAGTGCAGCAAGCTTATTGGGCCGGGCAGTCGTGACCGGTTTGCTCAAAATGATTCCAGGTGTGGGCAGTGCGGTAGGCGGCACTATCGCCGCGACAACGGCTGCGACGCTGACGAAAGGTTTGGGAGCGGCCTACATTTCGGTGTTGACGGATTTCTGCAATAACAACCCGGGCAAGGAGCTTAATATCAGTTTGATCGGTGATGAGTTGAAGAGAAAACTCTCACTCAAGTAGTGTGCGACTTATATGTCGACCTGTCAGGGATCTGACAGGTCGACAAGCGGTTCCGGAGTTTCAAAACTAATACTTTCTCTACGAAGATGCTTTTCGGATGGACACGGTGTTTTATGAAATGGCGGAGGGCCCATGTTCAACGGTGTTATCTCTGATCGAGTAGCACTGGTTTTCTCCAACGCTGAGCCGTGGGTCAGCGTATTGACACGACTTTTCTGTCTCTACTTTCTTTAATAGCTGCCACCGACAGGCTGCCAGTTGCCGCTTCTTGGATGTGCTCACTCCACCAGGTCATCATCGGGCGTCTACGTTCAATGTAGTCGGCTCGGTTGTAGGCGCTGCGTACCTCATCTTTATCGACGTGGGCTAGCGCGACCTCGATTAACTCAGGATCCCAACCGCGCTCATTAAGGATTGTACTCGCCATTGAGCGCATGCCATGACTTACTAGACGCCCTTCGAAGCCCATGCGCTTCAGCGCCATGTTGGCTGTCTGGCTGTTGCAGTGGGTGCGAGGGTTCCGGTCTGCAGGGAAGACGTACTCCCGGTGTCCACTGTAGGGCTTGATTGCTTCCAAGAGCGCCAAAGCTTGTTCCGTAAGCGGAATGATGTGCATCCGACGTTTCTTCATGCGCTCCGCCGGTATAGTCCAGATCTTCTTTTCGAAGTCGATATCAACCCAGCGGGAAGTGGCAGCCTCGGCTGGCCGAGTCATGGTGTGAAGTTGCCACTCAATCAGGCAGCGCGTAGTTCTTTTTATGCTGGCATTGGCAATTGCCACCATGAGCTCTTTCAGCTCATCGGGCGCAAGGGCCGCCATGTTTTTCTTTTTGGGCTTTTTGAAAACGGAGCGGATTCCACTGAGCGGATTCGCGTGAATCAAACCCGAATTGACACCATAGGTCATGATCTCATTGAGGCGTTGGGTTAGACGTTTAACGGTTTCGAGACTGCCCTTCGTCTCGAGGGGGCGAAGCAAATTTATGACTTTAGGGGCAGTGATAGCAGAGATTGGGGTGGTGGCCAGATCAGGGAAGACATGCAGTGTGAGAGAGCGCCAAATATCCTCGGCGTACGCAGGGGTGACTGAATCCTTTTTGAGCTCGAACCACGCTGCCGAGATATTTTCGAAAGTGTGTTCCGTGGCTGCTTTTTTCGCGTGCCGCTCGGCGTCTCTTTTCTCTTTAGGGTCCAGCCCCTGAGCGACAAGCTCTCTCGCTTCAACGGTTCTCTTACGTGCTTGCGCCAGGCTCACCTCAGGAAAGGTGCCCAACCCCATGTTTATCCGCTTTTTCGTCACAGGTTGGATGTAATTGAAATTCCATAGTTTTGAGCCATTGATTCTCACTCGCATCTGCAGGCCGTTGCCATCGGTGAGTATGTAGTCCTTTTCCTTTGGTTTCGCGGCTTTGACTTTTACGTCTGAAAGGCGAGTGGCTTGGGCTCCCATGGAGTATTCCGATGCTGTTTATGTATTCCAAAAAATAGCAGGTGAGGGCTTGGAATACCACTTGGAATACACGAAAGCCTAGATGGTCACGGATGCTGGTGAACGCTCGTGGACGCTAAATCCTTGTATTTACTGGATTTCAGGCACAAAAAAAGACGTCCGTGGACGTCTTTAGATGATTATTTGGTGGAGCCGGGGGGATTTGAACCCCCGTCCGCCAGTACTCCGCTGTCGGTACTACATGCGTAGCCGTGTC
>Ga0308165_1002773_pt1 | contig 20084 bp, 14 predicted proteins | sample PhyWR2_FD_201032 | JGI IMG/M metagenome (GOLD analysis project Ga0308165, IMG submission 201032) | Phyllosphere microbial communities from UC Gill Tract Community Farm, Albany, California, United States - DLSLW.R2 | ecosystem: Host-associated > Plants > Phyllosphere > Unclassified | place: USA...
TAGTACTGGTAGATCGCGGCGGCGAAGTCGACCTCGCCGAGCGCCTGCTCGTAGGTCTTGCCCATCTCGCGGACGGCGATCTCGGCCAGCTGCTCACGGCGCTCCGTGTGGAGGGCGGCGACGCGGGCGATGAGCGCAGCGCGGTCGGCGACGGGAGCGCGACGCGACCACTCCTCGTGGGCGGCGGACGCGGCGGTGATCGCCTGCTGCAGCTCCTCGTCCGTGATCGTCGGGTAGTCGCGGAGAGTCTCTCCGGTCGCGGGGTTGACGACGGCGTAGTCGCTCACTGGTGTGCTCCTTTGTCTGAGGTGCTGCTGGTGCGGTGCGGTGCCCGGATCAGGGCGACACCGGCGGGGGTGTGGTGTCAGTCCGACTCACGAGGTGGATCGTCTGGTCCGGATTGGTCCGGGACGTCCAGAGATACCGTCGAACGGAAGACGACGTCACCGCCCGTCATGGTGAAGGCCACGGTGTTCTCGCGGAACCCGTCGGCGTCCAACGGATGCCGATCCAACGCGACCAGGTCCGCGAGGTACCCCGGTTCGACACGCCCGATGCGGCCGTCGGCGGCGAAGGACGCCGCCGAGTCGATCGTCGCGTGCCGGAGCGCGGCATCGGGGAGCACCGCGGAGTGCAGGGTGTGTGCGGGCAGAGCCGGATCGATGACGGAGCGTCGCGTCGTCGCGATGTAGAGGTTGTCCAGTGCTTCATGCGGCGCGGTGGGGGCATCGGTTCCGAACGCCAGCCGTGCTCCGGCGTCGCTGAACGACCGCCACGGATATCCGCGCTCGGCCCGTTCGTCGCCGAGCTGCTCACGCCAGTTCGGTTGGATCGCGGGATCGGCGTGCACGGGTTGGACCGACGCCGTGACCCCGAGTGCGGCCATACGCGCGGGCGTCGCCTCCGAGACCACCTCGAGATGCTCCAGCCGCGGGCGTCGGTCCCACGGCGGGTTCACTTCCACGACCGACTCGAGCACGTCCAGGGCCACATCGCTGGCGAGGTCGCCGATGGCGTGGATGGCGATCCGGAGGCCTGACGCATCGGCGGCGATGGCCACTCGTTCGAGCCGCTGCGGGTCCCACATCAGGTCGCCGTTACTGCCGTCGGCATAGGGATACGTCATGGCCGCCGTGCACGCGTCGATCACGCCGTCCAGGACGAGCTTGACCCCGATCATCGAGAGCCAGTCCGACCCGTCGGCAGCGACCTCGGCTGCGCGACGGATCTGGGCCAGGTTGCCCTCGTCATCGCCGGTGTCGACCACCAGCCAGTGCGCCGAGACGCGGACGGGTAGGGAACCCCCGAGTTGGGAGGCCGCCGTTCGGAGCGCCCGCCAACCGTCCTCGTCCATCCCCATGTCGATGACGGACGTGACTCCGGCCGCCGCGAACGCGTCGAGCGCCCGGAGCACGGACTCCACGCGATCGACATCGCTGGTCGTCGCCGTGACATGGGCCCAGCCGATCTCATGCGCGGCACGCTCATAGAGCATTCCGGCGGGCTCTCCGGACGGGTGCCGAGACAGTCGGCCGCCGGCTGGATCGGGCGTCGACGACTCGACTCCGAGGGCCTGCAGGCCGGCCGTGTTCACCCAGATCGAGTGCATGTCGTTCGAGTCGAGGAAGACGGGGATGTCGGCGACCACTTCGTCGATCATCGCAGCCGTCGGCTCACCGTCGACCGCGTCGAAGAGCCAGCCGCGGCCGCGGAGGACGGTCGCATCGTCGCCCAACCGGAAACGTTCGGCGGCGAGTCGCCGCTGGATCTCCGCGAGGTCGGCTGCGTCGGTGAGTGCGACGTGCGCCAGGCTCTGGCCGGTCCACACGAGATGCACGTGCGAGTCGACGAATCCGGGAAGGAGGACGGTACCGCTGGCGTCGATCACGACTTCGTCCGGTCGAACGCTGACGCGCTCACCGACGGAGCGGATCCTCCCGTCCTCGACGACCACGTCCACGGTGTCGGTCGTAGCGGCTCGGTTAGCTGCACGCGCGCCCGGATCCATGATCCGAGCACCCGAGATGATGGTGCGAGCGTTCATCGGGTCATCTCCTTTGTTGCGACGGTCGATTTCTCGGATGTGTCCATCCGCTGTTCCACGCGGGTGGACAGACGGGCCACGACGACGACCGGTACCACCAGCATCCAGCTGACGAGCGCAATCGCCCACCCGAAGCCGGGGTACCCGAACGTCTCCGCCAGCCATCCGCCGACCAGTGGCGAGAAGGCCGATCCGAAGAGGTAGACGCCGATCGCCGGGCCGGAGAACCGACCGTTCGCGTCCAAGGCGGCTGCTGTGGCGATGAACAGGAGGAACACGGCCAGGTAGGCGGTGTTCCAGGCGATCAGCGCGATCGTGTAGACGGTCGGGTCCGTCGTGACCGCTGCGACGAGCTTCAGCGCTCCGCCCGCGACGAGGAGGACCGCGAGCGGAACGGCACGGCCGATCCGTTCGCCGAGGAACATCAGGACGACCGCCGCGACGAGTCCGCCCGCGCTCGAGGCGCTCAGGACGAGGCCGAGGCCGGCATCGGTCAGACCGGACTGATCCGCGCCCATGATGCCGGCGAGCGCCCACACCGAATCCTCGCTCACGGCCCAGACCGCGTACATGGCCAGAAGTGCGACTCCGGCGATGGTGATGGAGCGGGAGGGACGTGGGTTCCCCGTGGTTACGTGCTGGCCGGATGCTGCCGAGGCGAGGGGATCGACTGCGACGATCGGTGCTCGAGGCAGCCAGGTCGCGGCGAAGAAGAGGAGGAACGCCGCACCGGCGATGACACCGAAGACGCTGCCGGTCGTGATGCCGATCAGCGGCACGACGGCTAGGATGATGGTCACGACGACGCGGTTGACTAGGCCGTTCGCAGCTGACATCCGGTTCGGGTTGCGCAGCGCTGCGAGTGCAGCACCGCTTGCGGAGAGCGCCCCGCCGGTGCCGAGACCTCCCGCGACGATCGCGATAACGGTGACACTGGCACCGGGGTTGAGCGCTGCTACGGTGAACGCCACGGCCGCCAGTGCCAGGCCGATCCGCGCGACGAGGGTGCGACGCGCTCCCTCGGCCAAGCGGGTGGTGGCCACGCACGACACCGCGCTGGCGAGCAGGGAACCGGTCATCACTGCGCCGGCCTCGGTGGCCCCCATACCGAGCGACTGCTCGAGCGCGAGGACCATGAACGGGAGCAGATTGCCGGCAAGCAGCCCCAGCACGGACAGCCCGAAGGTGGATATGGCGCGTCTCGTGTTGAGTGGGAGCCGCGTGTCGTTACCGGTTGGAGCCATGATGACCTCGTTCCCCGGCTCGATCGCCGGATGTGTCGGTATGGAGGGGGAGCTCAGCTCACGGCGGTGAGCGCCGGCTGTTGTTGGGTGATGCAGTGGATACCGCCGCCACGGGCGAAGAGTGGCAGTGCGTCGACGGTGGAGATGGTGCGTCCGGGGTAGGCGTCACTCAGGATCGAGCGTGCCCGGGCGTCGGCTGCCTCCTCGCCGAAGCCGCAGGCGATCACCCCGCCGTTGACCACGAGGTGGTTGACGTAGCTCCAGTCGACGAAGCCCCCCTCGTCGCGGATCGTCGTCGGCCCGGGCAGGGGGACGATCTCCACCGAACGTCCGAGCGCTTCGAACTGCTCCTCCAGCTCGCGCCGGAGGACCGGCATCACCGCGGCGTCCGGGTGCCCCGCGTCGAGCTGGTCGTGGAGGAGTAGGCGGTCCGGAGCGGCGAAGGTCGCGACGATGTCGACGTGGCCGTTCGTGCCCAGATCCTCGTAGTCCCGCGTCAGCCCCTGCGAGAGCCAGACCGCGTGCTCGGCGCCGATCGTCCGAGCCATCTCCGCCTCGACGCGCGCTCGGTCGGCGAAGGGGTTGCGTCGGGGATCGAGCTGAACCGTCTCCGTGAGCAGGACGGTGCCGGTCCCGTCGACGTGGAGTCCGCCACCTTCCGCGACCAGCAGGGAGGAGACGATCTCCGCGCCGACGTGCTCGCCGACGAGTCGCGCGACGCGAGCGGACTGCTGCCACTCCGCCCACGCCGGGGCACCCCAACCGTTGAAGATCCAGTCGACGGCGCCGAGCGTTCCCGGTCGGTCGGGATCGAGGACGAAGGTCGGTCCCATATCCCGCATCCAGAACTCGTCGACCGGCGCTTCGATGATCTCGATGGACGGGTCCAGCATCCGTCGTGCGCGCCCGATCTCGGTCGGGTCGACCACCATCGAGACGGGCTCGAACTCCAAGATCGCATGAGCCACCGCGGTCCAGGCGGCGTAGCCTTCCTCGCGGGCGGCGAGCGTGTCTCCGAGGGTGAAACCCTCGCGCGGGAAGGTCATCCACGTTCGGGTGTGTTCCGCGGTCTCAGCTGGCATGCGCCACATGGGGGTACTCGATTCGGTCGGGGTGGGTGGGAGAGGATGACGGTTCGGGACGACGGTGGAGCTCGTCGAGCGGTTCACCAGCCCGTCGCCAGGACGTGTGCGACGGCGTCGACGAAGTAGTCCGCGGACTCCTCGGTGATGCAGAGGGGTGGCTTGATCTTGAACACGTTGAGGTGGTCCCCGGTCGGTTGCATGATGACCCCGAGCTCTCGCAGCCGGTCGCAGATGGCTGCTGTCTCGAGCGTCGCGGGTTCGAGCGTGTCCTGATCCCGGATGAATTCGAGTCCCAGGTAGAGCCCGGAACCATGGACGGCACCGATGATCGGATACTGATCGCGCAGGGTTTCGAGCCGCGACTTCAGGTGACTGCCGACCCGTCGGGCGTTCTCCTGCAGGCCTTCGTCGCGGATGACGTCGAGGACGGCCAGACCGACCACCGATGAGAGCGGCGAGCCGCCGGTCGACGAGAAGAAGTAGCCCTGCGTCCGATACCGATCGGCGATCGCCCGGCTTGTGATCACGGCCCCGATCGGCTGACCGGCGCCGATCGACTTCGCGACGGCCACGACGTCGGGCACGGCGTCTTGCTGCTGGAACCCCCAGAACCACTCGCCCAGGCGGCCGAACCCGACCTGGACCTCATCGGCAATCGCGATGCCGCCGTGGCGCCGGACCGCCGCGTACACCTGACGGAGGTAGCCGTCGGGCAGTGCGACGCCGCCCGCGTTGCCGAAATAGGACTCGCAGAGGAAAGCTGCGGGTGGGGTGCCGGCTGCGGCGAGGGCGTCGATCACCTCCGCCGCCTCCGGTGCGTACTTCACCGCATCGGCACCACGATGGGAGCCCCGGTAGGAGTTGGCTGCGGCGACGGTGTGCACCCAGTCGGGACGCGTCTCGAGCGCGGACGGGTTGTCGGCGATCGAGGTTGAGACGGCGTCGCTCGCGTAGGTCCACCCGTGGTACGCCTCGCGCATCGCGACGACGTCGTCGCGCCCGGTCGAGGCCTGGGCGAGCCGGATGGCCAGGTCGACCGCCTCCGAGCCTGAGTTCACGAAGAACACCGTGTCCAGCTCGTCGGGCAACGTCGCTGCGATCCGCTCCGCGTAGTCGGCGATGGCCCGGTAGTGGAACCGGGAGTTCGTGTTCAGGAGTCGCAGCTGTCGGTACGCCGCGTCAGCGACACGGGGGTGCGCATGGCCGACCGACGCGATGTTGTTGACCATGTCCAGGTAGACCCGCCCGTCCACGTCGATGAGGTACTCCTTCCACCCGCGTTCGATCTGAGGCGGGTGGGCGTAGTAGTGCTCTTGCACCTCCGCGAGCACGGCGTCGCGACGGCCGAGCACGTCGTCGCGGGGGTCCGGGTGTTGCGGGGAGAGGCCGAATGCCGGTCCGGGGTCGCCGAGGAGCGATCGCCACCCGGGTACGAGGGCCGCGGTGGTGCGTTCCGGGGCGGGGGACTCCGGACCGTGGTGCAGCTGGACGAACAGTGGTGTGCGCGCGGGCAGGACGTCGGCTCCGGTGACGGGCAAGCCGGAGACGGTGATCGTCCCGTGCTCGCCTGTGACGGCGATCATGCCCGGCCGGACGGCGCTCACCGTGCCGAGGCGGTCGACCGGTGTCGCTTCGGCGAGCCACAGGCTCATCCCGGTGGGGACGGTCGCCGGGGCGGACGGGGTGCGAGCAGGTGCGCCGGTGAGTACAGGCCGCCACGGCGGGAGGAAAGCGGCGTCAGCCCCGTCGTCCAGGGCTGCCAGGGCCGCGCCGGCGAGCGTGTCCTCGCGCATCCAAGCGCCTTCGGCGTTCACCTCGGAGAGAGTGCCGGCATCGATGGCGACCGCGCGAGTGAAGGTGAGTAGGGGAGCCCCCAGCCACTCGACGCCGGCACGGGATGGTTCCCCCAGGGCGTCGCGGATGAGGGAGGTCATCACCTGCACGGGCACGGATGCCGCGACCTCCAGGATGCGCATCTCGCGATCGAGGGCATCGCTCGCGTAGGTGTTCTCCCGGTCCAGTCGAACCTGCTGACGGCCGCTCAGTGCGAGCACGGCGCCGCGCAGCACGACCAGGGGCCAGAGCGCGGTCCGTTCGTGTTCATCGAGCGGTCGACGTGCGTCGAAGGCCCTGATCGCAGGAAGCCCGGAGGTGATCGTCGCCCCGTCGTGGTGGAGGATCGAGGACACCGTCACCGCGATCTCGCCCACGCGCCACGAGCGGACGACGTCCCCGAAGTCGATCACCGCGTCCGGGAGTGGTTCGTCGGAGCGGCGCAGCACGTTGTCGTCGGTGATGTCGAAGTGTCCGGCCTGGATCGGCAGTGCGTCCGCCACGCGGCCGAGGGCTAGGAGCGCGTCGTCCGCGGCGGCTCGGATGGTCGCCCGCACGTCGGCCTCCGGTTCCAACGGGAGCAGCGTGTCGATGACGCGGCCAGCATGCCTGAGGTCCCACTGGAGCACCCGATCTGCGGCCGGGTGCTCGAAGTCGGCGAGGGCCAGGCTGACTTTCGCCGCGAGATCCCCCATGCGCTCGACGACGGCGGCGGAGAGATGATCGGAGCCCATCAGGGTCCGTCCTTCGAGGTTCTCGATCACCCGCGCGTGGATGCGACCCTGCGAGGTGTCCCACCAGGCGCTCATCGTACCCCGCGGTCCGACGACGGCACGGGGGACTCTGAGCGCTGGCTCGCGTTCGCCGACGAGCGCGGATGCGGCGTCCTGCATCGCGATCTCGCTCTCGCTGAAGGCTGGGTTGCTCAGCTTCAGCACGCCGAGCGGGTCGCTTGAACCTCGTTCGAAGACCCGGAAGTTCTGATCCTGCTGACTGCCGAGCGTCCGGACGTCGACATCGACGCCGAACGTGGCGGTGAACAGTGTCCGGACCTCGTCATCCGGGAGTGCCGGCGAGGGGAGTTCGACGTGTTGGAAGTAGTCGAAGTACTCGGTCCCCATGATGTTTCTCCAATGGTCTGCAGATGGTGAAGTGGAAGTGGAGCTGAACGTGCGAGGTCAGAACGGCGCTGCCAGCGTCGTGGCGACAGCCCCGACGGTGGCTCCACCGGACTGCCTGACCACGACCACGACGAGGGGACCGTACGGCGCCCGCCATTCGCTGTGCGGCTGCTCGAAGCGACCGGCGGGGACGGTGAGTTCGCCCTCGAGCCGGTCCCCTCGCCGGGTGAGTTGCACCGGCACGCCGTCGACGGAGGCGACGGCCTCATCGGCGACGCCTCCGGTCACCGTGGCCGTGAACCGGACCACGTCGCCGTGCGCTCCAGCGTCGACCGTCACCGTTCCGATCGCCACAGCCATCGAACCCGGTGCGGCGGGAGCTGCAGTGGGGAAGAGGCACTCGGTCGCGAGCGTCGGCGTCCTCACGGGTGCGACTCGTCGCTGACGGAGGGACTCGACTGCTGCGGCGATCCGCATGAGGCGGACGTCGTCGTGCGCGCGCCCGGCGATCGTCGCACCGACGGGCATCGCCAGGTCGTCCATGACGCCCATCGGGACGGTGAACGTCGGAACCCCGAGGTGCCTCGGCACCAGGTTGCCGTTCGACACCCAGACACCGTTCTGCCAGGCGATGTCGGCGGATCGCGGGTTCACGTCCGCATCCGCAGGGCCGATGTCGGCGGCTGCGGGGAAGATCACCGCATCGAGGCGTTCCTCGTCCATCCAGGCTTCCAGATCGCTGCGCCTCGCCGCTTCCAGGCCGCGAAGCCCCTGTTCCAAGCCGGGAATCTCGGCCCAGTCGACGACGCGCTCAGCGGCCCGCGGGACGTAGTCGGCGATGTCGTACGCGATGTCGAACGGGAACCGACCGTATCGGTCGTCGAGGGCTCCCTGCGGCTTGGGGAAGATGCGCGGCGCGTCCGCGTCGGCGAGCCCGTGGAGCGTCGGGTCGGCGTTCCGTCGGAGGTGGTCGTCCATCGCCCAGATCGACAATGCGCCCACCTCGTCGAGGAGGTACTGCTCCGTGACCAGGCCTCGCTCGACGAGGTCGAGGTCGCCCTCATGCAATCGCTCGTAGTTGTCGACTGCCGGGAAGGCGGTTTCGACCACTTCCGCGCCGGCGGCCTCGAGCTCAGCTCGCAGGGTCGACCAGAGGGCGATGACACTCTCGCGGGTCGTGATCGGGTGGGCGGACTCGGCGTCTCCATTGATGTACATCCGCGGCACCGCGAATCGCAGACCCGTCAGGGGCAACGGGTCGAGGTCCACGAGCGAGCCGGGTCGCAGCTCCGACGGGCGGGGGAGAGCGATCCACGGCTGGGTCCGCCAGAAGTCGCCGTCCGTGTCCGGGTCGTCGGCGATCAGCGTGTCCACAACGATCTGCATATCGGACATGGTCCGGGTGTGCGGAACGACGACGTCCATGGTCGGTACCAACGGCCAGTTGCCTCGGAGGGAGATCACGCCGCGGGACGGTGTGTACGCCACAAGCCCGTTGTTCGACGCCGGCGCCCGGCCCGAGGACCAGGTCTCCTCTGCGAGTCCGAAGGCGGCGAAGCTCGCCGCCGTCGCCGTACCCGAGCCGTTCGACGATCCGGAGCCGAAGGCCGACGTCAGGAAGCCGGGATCGTACGGGGATTCCGCCCGACCGTAGAGACCGCGCTGCATCCCGCCGGCCGCCATCGGCGGCATGTTGGTCAGACCGAGGAAGACTGCGCCGGACTTCCGGAGTCGGTCGATGGCGAACGCATCCCGCGACGCGACGACGTCGGAGAAGGCAGGAGATCCGGCCGACACGGTCATCCCCGCCACGGCGTAGCTGTCCTTCGCGGTGAACGGGATGCCGTCGAGCAGCCCGAGCGACGCTCCGTCGGCACGCCGGAGATCGGAAGCGCGCGCGTCGTCGAACGCGCGGGGACTGAGGACGGGAACGGCGTTGAGTCGGATGCCCGACCGATCATAGAAGGCGATGCGATTGAGATAGCGGGCGACGAGTTCCACGCTCGTCACGAGCCCCTCGTCCAGCGCAGCGTTCAGCTGCCGAATGTCGGCTTCGACGACGGTGAAAGTCGAGTTGTCCATGAGTCCCATTTCCGATTACGCACGGTAATCCGGCGCGTTGGGACTAAAACATACAGCGTTTGTTTCTTGAGCACCAGACTTCTTCAACGGATAGGCTGGGGTGCGTACAAGGAGGTTCCTATCGCTCGACCGCCGAGACCCCTACTCAGTCGTGATCTCATCGCCCGCACCGCCCTCGCACTCGTGGACCGAGAGGGCGTCGAGGGTGCGAGCGTCCGCCGCGTGGCCGCGAAGCTCGGCGTGAATCCGGCGTCGTTGTACAACCACGTGCCGAGCCGTGCCGCCATGGTCGAAGACGTACGAGCGCTGGTGTCGGCGCCGATCGACTCACGGCCGCTCGTCGAACAGCCGTGGGAGGAGGGACTGTTCGCCTGGGCGACCTCCTATCGACGGGCGTTCGCGAACCATCCGAAGACGATCCCGCTCCTCATGACCACCAAGGTCTCCGCGCCAGTGCTCCTCGCCGAGTACGAGGACTTCGTCGTCGCCGCGGAAGCCGTCGGATGGCGGATCAACGACGTCCTGCCGCTCCTGACCGCGTTCGAATCGTTCATCCTGGGCAGCGTGCTGGACATGTCCGGTCCAACCGTCGTGTTCGATCCCAGCGGACAGGAGGATCGGTTCCCCCGGTTCGCCGCGGCGTTCGTCGCTCTGGAGGACGAGGACCCGCTCGACCCGGTGGCGACGCGAGCGTTCGAGCTGGGGCTGCGGATGCTCATCGCGTCCGCTCGGCCGCAGGACCAACCGACCGAGGAGCGCTAGGCCGCGACGCGCGGCAGCTCAAATCCCCATGAGTGCTCGGGTGCGATCCGCCCTCCAACGGTCCGCGAACGCCGAGTCGAGGGCCATCGAGTCGTAGGCGTGCGGTGCGCCGGGGTGGACGTGCAGTTCCGTCTGTACCCCCGCCCGCAACAATCTGCGCGCGTAGTCGATGCTCTCATCGCGAAAGAGGTCGACGCTCCCGACCTCGATGTACGCCGGCGCAAGGCGCGAGAAGTCCTCGAGCCGTGCGGGGGCGGCATACGCCGAGACCGCGTCGGTCCCCAGGCGGTCGCCAAGCAGCGCAAGCCAGCCGGTGTAGTTGTCGTCGTCCGTCCAGATGCCCGGTCGGCCGAGTGACGAATCCGCGCCGACCGTGCGATCGTCGAGCATCGGGAAGATGAGGATCTGGCGGGCGACCTCGATCCCGTGGTCACGCGCGATGATCGCCGCCGCCGCCGCGATTCCGCCGCCAGCGGAGTCTCCCATGAGAGCCAGCCGGTGTGGATCGACCCCTAACTCTGTCGCGTGTTCGGACAACCAGCTCAGGGCGGCCATCGCGTCCTGCGCCGGGGTGTCGCCAGTGGCGGCGGGAGCCAAGCGGTAGTCGACGGAGAGGATCGGCACCCCGGACCAGTGCACGTGGTGCGCCACGTAGCGGTGGTAGATCTCGACCGAACCGGCGATCAGACCGCCGCCGTGCAAGAACACCACCGCCGATCCGGGCGCCGATCCGTCGCGGCTGTACCAGCGCGCGAGGATCTTCTGCCCATCGTCCACCGGCAGGCGGACGTCACGATGCGAGACGTCGGGAGTGGGGCCCATGCGCTGGAACTCCTCCGCGAGGAGTGGATCGAGCGCAGCGCGGCGGGCTGCGGCGTCGCCCCGCGGCAGTCCGGGAGCGGCGGCTGCTTCCGTCAGTGCGGCGTCGAAGATCGGATCGACCGTGATCGGCACGTTGTCTCCTTGGGTCGCGTCCGGGTCGGGTCCCTCGCGTCGAAAGGAAAACATACACCGTATGTCGGCCTAGGTCGAGAGTGAATATCCAGTAAAGAAGTCGCTATTGACACAATTGCGCATTGACTCCTAACGTCAGCTTCTGGTCGGCCTCTCTCAGGTGACACGACCCGTTCGCCGTCATCGACGACGCGCGTCCTGCATCACCCTCGAGAAAGACTGGCCTGGCGTGGACACGTTCGACCTCAGCGGCCCGAGCCCGCAGACACGTTCCCTGGACGCCGTGACCGGCTTGAGCAGGAAAGGCTTGCCCCGGGGACAGATCGGGGTGCTCGGAGCGCTGGTCCTGGGGATCTCGACCTGTGCGCCGGCGATCACGCTCACCGCGTCGGTCGGCCCGGCGGCGAGTGTGGTGGGGGATCAGACCCCCGCGATCTTCCTCGTCGGCTTCATCCCGATGCTCCTCGTGGCGTTCGGATACCGGGCGCTGAACACAGCGATGCCGGATTCGGGGACGTCGTTCACCTGGGGCTCGCGTGCCTTCGGGCCGTGCGTCGGGTGGCTCACCGGTTGGGGACTCGTGGCATCGACGGTGCTCGTCCTGTCCAATCTCGCAGGCATTGCCGTCGACTTCTTCTACCAGAGCCTCGCGATCCTGTTCCGCGATCCATCGCTGGCGCTGTTGACGGAGAACCCGGCCATCAACGTCGCGACCTGTCTGGCCTTCATGGCGATCGCCACGTTCATCTCGTACCGGGGGATGACGTCAACCAAGGTGTTCCAGTACTGCGCCGTCGCGTTCCAGATGGCCATCCTCGTGTGGTTCCTCATCGCCCTCCTCGCCGGGGCGGCCGACGACGCCAACCCGGCCGGCCGCGTCCCGGACCTGTCGTGGTTCGACCCGACCCGCATCGACGGATTCAGTGCATTCTCCGCAGGGCTCGCCGTCTCGATCTTCGTCTATTGGGGATGGGACACGGTCCTCACGATGGGCGAGGAGACCAGGGCCGCGCGCGGCCGGATCTCCACCGAGAGCAAGGCGGCATCGATTCTTCTAGTCCTGCTCGTCGTGATGTACGTCGGGATCGCGGCGGCGACCCTCGCGTTCGCCGGCACCGGTACGACCGGGACCGGACTCGGTAATCCGGACATCGCGGAGAACGTCTTCGCCGCGCTCGCGAACCCGGTGATGGGACCTGCGGCGATCCTGTTGTCCCTGGCGATCCTGGTCAGCGCTATGGCATCCATCAACTCGACCGCGATCTCGCCGGCGCGCACGATGCTCGCGATGGCCCACTACGGCGCCCTTCCCGCCGGGCTGAAGCGCATCCATCCGCGATACAAATCGCCGTCGGCAGCGCTCCTGACCTCATCGATCGTCGCGTCCGTGTTCTACGCGGTCCTCCGCTTCGTGAGCGAGGACACGCTTTGGGACACGATCACGACGCTGAGCATCATGGTGTGCTTCTACTACGGCCTCACCGCCTTGGCCAGTACCTGGTACTTCCGCAAGCAGGCCATCGCGACCGGCTGGAAGGCCGTGCTCGCTCAGGTGGTCCTGCCCGGGATCGGCGGGGTGATGCTCCTGGTCATCTTCGCGCAGACTCTGTGGGACGCCATGGACCCGGCGTTCGGCTCCGGAAGCCAGATCTTCGGGGTGGGGCTGGTAGGCATCATGGGTGTGCTGGTGTTCGTGGTCGGCATCGTCATCATGTTCATCCAGGCGAAGGCCTCACCCGCCTTCTTCCGCGGCGAGACCCTGAGCCGCTCCGATGCGGTCGCCGATGCGGCCCTCGACGAGCAACGCCTGCTGTCGTGACCGCGGGCCCCGCCGGAGACTCGCCGGGAGTCCCGCAGTGGGCCGCTAGGTGACGCGGTAGGCGCGGTACTCGACCGTCGCCGCTCGGCGGACGCACGACGCGACGAAGAGCGAGTGCTGGAGGTGCTCCAGCCCTGGAGCGGAGGTCTCGATGCTGACATTGGTGCGGAAGTAGTAGTCGGCGGATGGGACCGCGGCCCCGGCGAGGAGTGACGCGAGGACGGCTGGGCTCCCACTTCGCACGCCGCTGACCCGCAGATGGACAAGATCTCCGGACCGCGTCCGCGCCGAGTATCGTCCGTCGATCTCCAAGGCGCCGTCGGTACGCATGATCTGCCAGTCGGCTCCGCCGGGAAGGATCTCCGCTTCGACGGCGCCGCGCAGTGAACCGCCGGTGATCGGGATGATCCGGCGGTGGCCGGCTCGCGTTGGTCCGTGGTCCTGGAGCTCGCCCAGGCTCACGATCGCGTCGAAGGCTGGGACGAGTGTGGGTACCGGCGCCTGGGTGCTCATGTGCGGAGGTCTTTCGATCGGTGGTCGGGGAGCGGTTTCGGTCGGGTCTGCAGGGCCACGCGGAGTCGTTCCAACGCTGGCAGCGCATCGGATAGGAGTCGTTGATCGTCCGGACCGAGGGCGCCGGTGACGTCGGCCAGGATCTCGGTGGCCGCCCGGTCGAACGCGGTGAGGTGCTGGAGCGCCAGCGTTGAGGCGCGCACCTCGACCTGGCGACGGTCATCGGCCCCTGGCTGCCGGGTGATGAGATCGGCCTGCTCCATTCCGGCAAGCAGGTTGCTCAACGTCGACCGCTGGAGCGCCAGCTCGGCTGCGAGCTCGCCAGGCGATCGGACCACGCCGGGCGGAAGTGCCCGCAAGACCTCGATCTGCGCATCCGGGATGTTCGGCAACCCCTCCAGCTCCTTCGCTGCGGCGAGCAACGCCCGCCGCAGCGGTGAGATCACGGCGGCTAGCCGCGAGGTGTCGAGCGTCATGCCCGCACCCGGGCGCTGAGCGACGGGCGCAGGTTCAGGGCCTCGGGATGGAACCCGGCAGCCCGCTTGTACCCATCGGCGATGGCCGCGAGTTCCGCGGCCGGGATGACGTCGTCGATGTGCTCGAACCCCTCGGGTGCGCGTTCGTAGGCGAGTTGCATCACCTGTTCCGGGCCGGTCCTGCGGGTCTCCTCCAGCAGGGCGGCGGTGCGTGGGCGGCGTTCCGCCTCGTAGCTTTCCAGCGCCTCGTCGATCGTCGCGCAGGTCGCGAGTCGATGGGCGAGCGTCCGCGCATCGATGATCGCCTGGGACGCGCCGTTCGACCCGTTCGGGTACATCGCATGCGCGGCGTCGCCCAGCAGTGTCGTGCGACCGAAGGTCCAGCGCGGAAGCGCGTCGCGGTCGACCATCGGGTACTCCAGGATCTCGTCAGCCGTGCCGATGAGTCCGGGGATGTCCAGCCAGTCGAACGACCAGTTGCGGAAGCGCTCGACGATCGGCGCGGGATCGACCCGAGCGTTCCAGTCGACCGCCGCGGACGCTGCGCCGCGTTGCTCGGCGACGAAGTTGATGCGTGCCAGCCCGTCGGCGTCGGGCGGGGACAGCGGGTAGGCGACGAACTTCTGGTCCGAGTCACCGGCCATGATCATCGTCGTGCCATTCAGGAACGGCGCTGCGACCGTCGTTCCACGCCAGAGCGTCAAACCGCTCTCGCGCGGCGGGCCCTCCGTCGGGTAGTACTGCGCGCGCACGGCGGAGTGGATGCCGTCGGCGGCGACCACGAGGTCGGCGGTGACGTCGGCCGGCCCGTCCGGCGTATCGAACACCACGCGGTCACGGTCGGTGCCGGAGATCACCTCGACGAGTCGGTGCGAGGTGTGGACCCGGTCTCCGAGGCGCTCGCGCACCGCATCGAGGAGCTCGAGCTGCAGGCGTCCGCGGTGGACGGACTGCTGCGGCCACCGGTAGCCCGCGGCGAGACCGCGCGGCTCCTGCCAGATGAGCTGCCCGCGTCGGTTGTGATAGCCGAGTCGTGACGGCGCGACCCCGAGCGACGCGATGCGCTCGGCGAGTCCGAGTTCGGTGAGCTCGCGGAGGGCATGGGGGAGCAGATTGATGCCGACGCCGAGTCCGCGGATCCGTGCGACCCGATCGTAGATCTGGATGTCCCGGAATCCGGCGGCTTCGAGGCTGAGGGCCGTGGCGAGTCCGCCGATGCCAGCTCCGATGATGACCACGCGCATGATGTGTCCCTCTCTCATCCGACATCGCCGTCGGCCTGAAGTGCACATAGTTTTGCATTTGAATCACCTGATGTACAGGGTCAATCTGCCGACGGTCCCCTCGTTGACCCGCGCGGCCGGAACGGCAGTTCGAGCCAGTCGACCTGCGGTGCCGCTCGGGAGACGTCGCCTTCGGGGGCTGGATCCTGCAGGATCGCGACCAATGCGCGCCCGGCGCGGATGCCAGCCTCCCGCGGACGGAGGTCAACCGCGGAGACCGGGGGATCGACGATGAGCAGTGACGGGCTGTCCGTGTACGAGGCGAGCTGGATGTCACCGGGCACCGATCGTCCCGACGCGTGCAGCGCCGTCAGTACCCCGACGCCGAGCCCTTCCGGGAGACAGAGGATCGCGTCGAGCTCGGGCCGCTCGGTGAGCATGCCGCGCACGATCTCGGACAGTTCCGGTGACGTCGGGACCCTGTGGAGCAGGGTGACATGGAGGCTCACCCCGTTGGCGGACGACCATTCGCGCGCCGCTTGGCTGACCTCCCGGACCCACATCTGATCGAGATCCGGAGCGAGGATGCCGATCGTGCGCGACCCGCCGTCACGCAGGCGCTCGAGGACGTGGCGTACGGCCGAGGCGTGGTCGGCAGCCACTACGCCGGCAGGCTGGGGTAGCTCTGGAGGGACGAGCTCCGAGCTGACCGTCGGCCGTGGGTCGAGCAGGATCGCTCGGGCCAGATCATCGTGTGCGTCGACGTCCGCGAGGACGAACCCGTCGACATGGAGGCCGGCGACTTTGCGTCCGGCGAGGTTTCCGGGAATGAGGGAGACCGTCAGCTCTTCGTCCTGCGTGCCTTCGACCAGGCCGAAGGTGAAATTCATGTAGTAGTCCATGAAGCGGAGATCCCGAGGGAGCCAGAGGCCGACCGCGCCGGCTCTCGCTCGTCGGAGGTTCCGCGCGCCGCTGTTCGTGACGTAGTCGAGTCGTCGCGCGGCATCCTGCACCTTCGCGCGAGTCTCCGCGGAGACCCGTCCTCCGCCCGTGAGTGCGCGCGACGCCGTGCCTCGGGAGATGCCGCACAGGTCGGCGACATCCTGCAGCGTCGCGATTCGTCTCGTGGGCATGTCGGCTCCTTCGTCACGAGCCTAGGTGATCGATCGAGATGAATTGGTGATGAACAATCGATTGCGCATCAGCTGCCGATAGTGCACACTCGGACCACAATCCGGCAGAGACCGCTCAAGGGATGCCGCCGATCAGCGAAGGAGGCACTCATGAGTGTTCAGCAACTCGACGGTGAGACGACCGAGACGACAGGCCGTTTGAAACAGGCCGCCCTCGGCCCATGGGGGGTCGTGTTCCTCGTGGTGTCCGCAGCGGCCCCACTCAGCGCGCTCGCCGGCATCGCGCCGCTCGCCGTCCTCATCGGCGGCATCTCGGCGCCTCTGGTGTACGTCGTCGCCGGTGTCTCGCTCGCCGTGTTCTCGGTCGGGTTCCTGTTCATGGCACGTCACCTCCGCGTGATGGGCGGCTTCTACACGTACATCTCGGTGGGACTCGGGAAGGTCATCGGCCTTGCTTCCGGCTTCCTCGCGTGGATCTCCTACAACCTGCTCCAGATCGGGCTCTGGGGGTTGTTCGGACAGATGGCTGAGGCCATGTTGTCGACCATGTTCGGCGTCGCCGTACCCTGGTGGGCGCTCGCCCTCATCGGCATCGGACTCGTCATGGCGCTCGCGTCCGCTGGCGTCGATGTCGGCGCCAAGGTGCTCGGCGTGTTCCTCGTCCTCGAGACGGTCCTCCTCCTCGTCTTGGCGATCGCGATCCTCGGTCAACGGGCCGGTCAGCTGGAATTCGGCGTCCTCGCACCCGCGAACGTCTTCACACCGAATATGTTCGCCGTCCTCGGATTTGGCTTCGCCGCGTTCATGGGGTTCGAGTCCACGGTCCTGTACCGCAACGAGACCCGTGACCCGGACCGATCCATTCCTCGGGCGACCTACATCGCGGTGGCGTTCCTCGCGACGTTCTACGGTGCGACGCTGTGGGTCGTGACGCAGGCGTTCGGAGACTCCGCCGTCCAGGGAGTGATCGCCGAGGATCCTGCTGGATTCTTCTTCCGAGCCATGAGCGACTACGTCGGTCCGTGGGGCGTCACGGTGATGTTCGCTCTGATCGTCTCGAGCATCTTCGCCGGGCAACTCGCCTTCCACAACGCCATCAACCGCTACAGTTTCGCCCTGTCTCGCGACGGCATCCTCCCTCCGATGTTCTCCCGGACCAACCGACAGGGATCGCCGTGGCTCGCGAGCGTCGTCCAGAACGCGGTCGCCGTCCTCGTCGTGCTCGCCTTCGGTCTCGCCGGACTCGATCCGCTGCGTTCGCTCGTCATCCTCGTCAACTCGCCCGGCGTGTACGGCGTGATCAGCCTGCAGCTCCTGACCTCGGTCGCCGTGCTGATGTTCATCCTGCGGAACCGTCACATCGCGCGCCGCTGGTACGTGCTCCCGATGGTGGTGCTCTCACTCGTGATCATGGCCGTCCTGCTGGGCATCATGGTGGTGACGATCAACAGCCTCACGTCCGCCGGACCTGTCGTGAATACGATCATCCTCGCCGTCGTCCCGATGGTGCTCGTCTGCGGGTCGATCTACGGACTCGTGCTCCGGCGGCATCGACCTGAGATCTACGCGCGCATCGGCGGCACGGAGGGTGTCGCCGTGACCGGGGGTGCGCAGCGATGAGCGCAGACTTCGCTATCTTCGGAAACGTCGTCACGATGGTCGGTCCATCCGACGTCGCCGAGGGCGTCGCTGTCCGCGACGGACGCATCGTCGCGGTCGGCAGCCGCGACGTGATCATGAGCCATGTCGGCCAGGACACGAGCGTGCTGGAGCTCCACGACTCGACGGTCCTGCCGGGATTCGTCGACAGCCACATCCATCCGGTGTTCGGCCTCGGCCTCGCTCGCGGCGCAGACCTCAACGGATGCGACTCCCTGGACGATGTCCGGCAACGGTTGTTCGCGGAACTCGACACCCTCCGCGCCGACGAGTGGCTGCTGGGATGGGGGCTCGACCCGAACGTGTTCGGAGACGGCTCCGTCGACAACTCGGTCCTCGACGAGGTCGCCGGCGAGCGTCCGGTCTTCATCCGGTTCTTCGACGCGCACGCCGCCCTCGCGTCGACGGCCGCGATGCGGATCGCGCAGTGCGACGGGACGGAGACGTTCGACGACGGATCACGTGTGGTGACCGACGCAGAAGGGCGCCCGACCGGGTATCTCCTGGAGGTCAACGCGTTCACGCTCGTCGAGCGGCATGTGCCGGAGCAGACGTTCGACGAGCGGGTCGAACGTCTGTACGCGTTGCTCAGGCAGATGGCCGAAGCCGGCTTCACCGCGGGTCAGGTCCAGGATCTCGCCCCGGAGACGGAAGACCTCCTCCGGGCCATCGAAGCCGCCAGGGAACTTCCGATCCGACTGCGCATGTCGCCGTGGTTCTACCCCGGAACGGCCGTCGAGGAGGTCGATCGTCTGCAGGCGTTGCAGGGCGTCGGGGGACGACGCTGGATCGTCCAGGGCGTCAAGCTCATGATCGACGGCACGATCGACAACGGCACCGCCTGGCTCCACGAGCCGGACTGCCATGGCGAGTCCACCGCGTCTCTATGGCTCGCGCCGGAGGGGTACCGGGAGGCCATGGTCGAACTCGATCGGCGCGCCATCCCCACCACCACGCACGCGATCGGAGACGCCGGGATCGACTACGTCGTGGACGTGATCGCCTCGCTCCCACGCGGCAGTGCGACGCACCGCATCGAACACATCGAGACGATGACCGACGAGACCCTGGCGGCGTTCATCGCCTCAGGGGCAACCGCCAGCATGCAGCCGACGCACTGCACGCTTTACACCAAGGCCGATGGCACCGACAACTGGTCACGGAGGCTGGGCGCGGAGCGGACGGCACGAGGGTTCCGGATGCACGACCTGGTCGCCGGCGGTGTCCCGTTGGCGCTCGGTTCGGACTGGCCGGTGGCCCCGAGTGACGCGGTCGGCATCCTCGCCGACGCGCAGCTCCGTCGATCCCACGATCGGCCGGATGTCGTTCCGATCCAGCCCGATCAGGCTCTGTCGGCGGATGAAGCCCTCCGAGGATTCACCGTCGAGCCGCACCGGACGATCGGCCAGGAGGGTGGGATGATCGTCGTCGGCGCGCCGGCAGACCTCACCGTCCTCGACCAGGACCCTCGGACCGCTGACCCGACGACCCTTGGTGATGCCAGGGTCGTCATGACCCTCGTCGCCGGGCAGGTCGTCGTTCAACCGGAGCGCTAGCTCCATTCGTCACAGGCTATCCGCGTACATGAGTTTGACCAGCCGACGCGTGATGGGCACCGTGACTTAGTTCCAGTAGATGCAGCGGCCCCAGGCACACCAGGTAGTCGGCGCTCCCTGAGTCCTCTGCCTGTCCGCGTTCCGTTGATTGCACTGTGACACCTGCCGCGGTGCGGCGCGGCCACCTGGACAGTTGTGAGGACGGCTGCGGGGTGCTGCGGGCCTTCTCTGATGCTCGATTTTGCTGATCGCAGAGAGCGGACCGCTCTAAAGCTCCAGACCTCCGCCGGACGCGGACGGATGCATCGGACGAGCGTCGCGGTGGGTGTCGTCTGAGCGCGGTCGGAGGACTCTTCTCGGGAGCTTCCGAGCCAACCAGGTTAGCCGCCCCCTCGAATCCAGCGGCAGCGCGTTTTCGGAACGCTCGGGTACGCCCGACTCCTGTATCCGTTGGCGACTGGCGCGGAGCTCCCGAAGGTACCCCGCGGCCGGGTCCTCGTCCGGAGTCCAGTCGATGATGCGGGGTGGCTCCCGCCAGCTCGAAGCGGAGGTCGACGGCGCGGGTTCTGGTCTCGCAGGC
>Ga0308165_1002776_pt1 | contig 20075 bp, 14 predicted proteins | sample PhyWR2_FD_201032 | JGI IMG/M metagenome (GOLD analysis project Ga0308165, IMG submission 201032) | Phyllosphere microbial communities from UC Gill Tract Community Farm, Albany, California, United States - DLSLW.R2 | ecosystem: Host-associated > Plants > Phyllosphere > Unclassified | place: USA...
GCGACCGCCTCGCCCAGATCGAGGCCGAGGCTGCGCGCCTGGAGTCTGTGCGCGCCGACCGGGAGAAGCGCGCCGCGGAGTACCGCAGCAACCTCGAGGCTGCCGGGCTCGAGGGCGTCGCGGACGGTCCTGAGTTCGCGGCCCGCCGCGAGCAGGTCCTCGCCCAGGTCGCTACCGAGAAGTCTGAGCTGCAGCAGGTCGAGACCGCGATCGGGGAGCTCGACTACGCGCTGCGCGAGCAGAAGGTGGTCTCCCGCGAGATCACCGAGGAGATCCGCAGCCTCCAGGGTCGCAGCTCGAGCCTGCCCGCCCGCAGCCTGCAGGTCCGCGCGCAGATCAGCGACGAGCTGGGCATCGCCGAGGACGAGCTGGCCTTCGCCGGTGAGCTCATCGCGGTCCGCGACGACCACCGCGACTGGGAGGGCGCCGCCGAGCGTGTGCTCCGCAGCTTCGCGCTGTCCCTGCTGGTACCCGCAGCCCACTACGACGCCGTGTCCGGGTGGATCAACAGCAACCACCTCGGGCAGCGGCTCGAGTACTACCGCGTGCCGGCTGAGGTCCGTCCGCGCGTCGAGGCTGATGGTGGCGCCGACTGGCCGCACCTGTCCGAGATGCTCGAGATCCAGGAGTCGACGGTCTCGCGCTGGCTCGAGCAGGAGCTCGCGCGCCGCGCCGACTACGCCTGCGTCGACTCTCTCGACGAGTTCCGCCGCGCGCACCGCGCCGTGACGCGCGAGGGGCAGATCAAGCACTCGGCCAGCCACCACGTGAAGAACGACCGCAACCGCGTCGACGACCGCTCGACCTACGTGCTCGGGTGGAGCAACCAGACGAAGGTCGACACGCTCCTCGCCCAGGCGACGACGGTCTCCGAGACCGTCACCGACCTCACCGAGCAGCGTGCGGTGCTCATCGCGACCAAGGACGCCGTGGTGGACCGCGCGCACGCGCTCAACCGCCTCGAGATGTTCCGCGACTTCACCGAGCTCGACTGGGAGCAGGTCGTCCACCAGGTCGGCGAGCTCACGGCCGAGAAGCGCCGCATCGAGGCCAACTCCGTCGAGCTCGCCGAGCTCGCGGCGACCCTCCAGGAGCAGACCCACCGCAGCGCCGAGCTGGCGCAGGAGCGCGACAGGCTCATCAGCCGCAACGGTGGGGAGCGGCACGCCGTCGAGTCCTTCCGGACGCAGCGCGAGGCCGCGCGGAAGATCGGCGGGGTCGCCGCCGCGAGCGCAGGCGCGGGCGCGTCGGCGTCGACGGGTGCTGCGGCTGCGGCGGGCACGGCGACCGGGACCGCAGTCTCGGGTGTCGCCCAGGAGGCGCTCGACGCCGTCGCTGCCCTGTGGGACGCCCTGCCCGAGCAGGGTGGCAGCCGTGCTGGCGCCGCCAGCGCCGGCGGACCAGGCTCTGGTGACGCAGCTGCGACGATGTCGGAGATCGACGCGGCCGAGGCCGCTCTGCGCACCCAGCTCACGGGGGTCGTCGAGGCGCGTCAGCGCGAGCAGGGTCAGCTGGCCACGAGCATCGCGAAGCAGATGACGGCCTTCAGCCAGCAGTTCCCCGTCGAGACCTCCGAGATGGACAACGACGTGCGGGCTGCGGGGGAGTACCGCGAGCTGCTCGAGCGCCTGGAGCGTGACGACCTGCCGCGCTTCGAGGAGAACTTCAAGGAGTACCTCAACACCAACACGATCCGCGACGTCGCCCAGTTCGCGGCCGAGCTGCAGAAGCAGTCTGACCTCATGAGCGACCGCGTCGACGTCATCAACGACTCGTTGCGCGCGATCGACTACAACCCCGGCACGTACATCCGGCTCGAGATGACGAACACCCCCAACACGGAGGTGCGCGACTTCCGCACCCAGCTGCGGGCCTGCACGGACGGGATCCTCGGCGAGGACCTCGACCAGTACTCCGAGCAGCGGTTCTTGCGCGTCAAGGAGATCATCGAGCGCTTCCGCGGTCGCGAGGGCCAGACCGAGGCCGACCAGGCGTGGACGCGCCGGGTCACCGACGTCCGCAACTGGTTCGTGCTGTCTGCCTCAGAGCGCTCCAAGGCCGACGACGTCGAGCTCGAGCACTACTCCGACTCGGGCGGCAAGTCGGGTGGGCAGAAGGAGAAGCTCGCGTACACGATCCTCGCGGCGTCGTTGGCCTACCAGTTCCGCCTCGACTGGGGTGCTGTGCGGTCGAAGGCCTTCAGGTTCGTGGTCATCGACGAGGCCTTCGGGCGCGGGTCCGACGAGTCGACGCGCTTCGCGCTCCAGCTGTTCCGCAACCTCGGGCTGCAGCTGCTGATCGTCACGCCGCTGCAGAAGATCCACGTCATCGAGCCGTTCATCTCCGCTGTGGGTTACGTCGACAACCCGACAGGCCGCGGGTCCAGGCTCCAGACGCTGACCATCAACCAGTACCGCAGCAAGCGGAGCGAGCACCTGCTGGGAGCGCTGGGAGCGGAGGTCTGACGGGAGCGAGGCTGCCCGCGACGTCGACCGCCCCCCGCCGTGACGTCGACACGTCGCCCCGGCCTGGAATGCCGTCGCTCCGACGTCCCCGCCGACGCCGAGGTCGCTCGATCGCGTCTGACCAGACTCAGACGTCGGGCCCTTGGTCCTATTCGACCGATCTGGCCGATGTGATGCACTTGGGGCGATAGGCGACCATGAAGGTTGCCCACATTCTCAGGGGGATGTCTTGTCTAGAGCCGCACGATCGGTCACGACTGTGGTTGCTGCACTGTCCCTGTTCTTCACGGGGAGTGCAGTTGCGCAGGCGAACGATCTGGCCCAGTGCCAGATGTTCCGGGCGTGCCTCTTCAACGATCTCGGCTACAGCAAGCTCGGACGGTCGATGGAGTTCAGTGTCCTCGAGATCGCCTGGCCGCAGAACGACCAGGCGACGTCCCTGAAGACCAACGCCATGGAGTGCAACTCTCGCTACTACGAGCACAAGGACTACGCAGGCCGGAGCATCGACTTCGGTCACCTCCAGCGTCTAGGGAGCATCACCGCGGACTCCGACCTCAGGAATGGTGGAGGTAACGGTAACTACAGGACCGAGAACTGGAACGATCGGATCTCGTCGGTGAAGTTCATGAACTGCTCATGATGCGGACGATGGGTGACCGGCGCCCTCTCTTCGTAGCCGTGATGCTGTTGATCTTCTCCGTGTCGACCGCGGCCTGCGGCGCGGACGTCGAGGGTGGCGATCAAGGAGTCCCTCTCTCGTCCGTCGATGCCTCCGCCGACGTGGACCCCGAGACCGGGACCGTCGTGCTCCCGGTCGAGAGATTCCTGATGACCAGGGCTGAGACCCACCTCGTCGACACGGCCTCTCAGGCGGTGTTCGACCAGTGCGTGCGAGACCACGGGTACGAGGTGAACCCGACACCGGTGGTGACAGACACCGAGGGTGACCGTCGGTACGGCACCTGGTTGGTGCAGGAGGCGGAGCTCTACGGGTTCGCGCCGCCCTCGGTCGGGCGTGGGGAAGGGATGCCAGGGACCGCCCCGGTCAGACCTCGTGACAGCGACGGCCACCCCATCTTTCCTCCTGGTGACGTCCGCAACGCGGACCTGGACGTCATCCTGGAGTGCCGAGAGATCCCGGAAGTCCTGAGGTTCGTCACCCACTCCATCGAGCCGGCCTTCGACTCCGGGGCTGAGATCGGTCCGTTGATGGACGAGGCGCTGGGCAGCTCTGAGGGGAAGCGGGTCTTCGCCGACTGGGAGGCGTGCCTCGAGGAGCACGGGCTCGAGCGGGACGAGTCGCGGAGCCCGTACTCGATCCGGGGCGCGACGATGGATGTCACCGAGCAGAACATCGCGATGGCTCTGGTCGACGTGCGGTGCAAGTCCGACGTGGAGTTCGTGCAGCGCCTGGCAGACCTGGAGGCCGAGCTGCAGGCTCCTGTCGTGGCTCGATACTTCAAGGAGCTCACGGCGATGCGTGCCGAGTACGACGCCGTCCTCGAGGACGCGCGTGCCTTCCTCGCCTCAGACGCCGTGCCGTGAGCAGAGCGGACCGTCCTCGGTCCACCCGGGCCTTCTGGGCAGGGTGGGCCGTGGTCGGAGCGGTGCTGCTCTGCTGCGCCTTCCTCGCAGGTCGGCTCGTCACGTCGCCCTGGGAAGAGGCCCACGAGAACTCCGAGCGGACAGTCCAGGTGACGGCCCCTGTGGTCCGCGACGAGCTGGCGCTCCCCGAGGTCGTCCTGACCGGCACCGTGACCCTCGGTGACAGCCTCTCGGTCCTCCCTGCACCCACGGGCGAAGGACTGTCCCAGGTGGTCACGGGCGTGCACGTCTCGGCCGGGGATGTCGTCGGCTCCGGGGATCTGCTGGTCGAGATCTCCGACCGACCTCTCGTCGCACTCCACCTGGCCTTCCCGTTGTTCAGGGACCTCCACGTCGGCGACACGGGGTCCGACGTCAGGGCTGTGCAAGAGGCCCTCGTGAGGGCAGGGCTCTTCAGCGGGTCGGCCGACGGGGTCTTCGGGACGCGGACGGCAGCCGCGGTGAGCGAGCTGTACAGGCATGCCGGTGCGACTCCTGCCCCTGCGAGCAGCGAGGCGACCGAGAACCTCGCAGACCTGGAGGCACAGGTCGCGGACCGAGACGCCGCTCGTGCGCCGCAGACTGGCGACGACGGCGTACCTCTGCCCGTGACGCCGCTGACGGCTGGGGACAAGGCGCTCGACGCCAGACTGGCCGCAGCTCGGGACGCAGCCGGGCCCTGGGTGCCGATGGCTGAGATCGTCGCGCTCACCTCGGTCACCATGACCGTGCTGAGCGTCGCACCTGTCGGGACGGTCCTCGGCGACGATGTCGGGCCCGTCACCACCCTCCGTGGAGAGGGCGCGACGGCGAGGTTCCGTGCGGGGCTGACAGACGCACCGGTCTTCGCTCTCGGCGCGAGGGCAGTCGTCACGGCCGTCGACGGCACCGGTGGCAGTGCGACCGGCGAGGTCGTCTCCGTGAGCGACTTCGCCGAGCCGGACGAGGTCGAGGTGGTCCCGGGGTACGACGTCGTGGTGCAGATGGACGAGCCGGGTGGGCTCGCGGACGGGAGCAGGGTCGCCGTCTCCCCGGACGTCGAGGTACTGACCCAGGAAGGCCTCGTGGTCCCGATCCTCGCAGTCCGAGAAGACTCCGAGGGTACCTACGTGCTGGTCGCAGAGCTGGCACCGGCCGGGACCGCCTCAGAGCCCACGCCTCACCGGGTCGCGGTGAGCCCCGGTCTCCAGCGGGACGGCATGGTCATCGTCGAGGGCGACGCTCTCGACGAGGGCGACCGTGTGGTCATCGGTGCCGCCAGATGACCCGTGCGATCACGGCGCGCGGTCTCTCGCGGACCTTCGACGGACCGCCGACCGTCCAGGCGTTGCGGTCAGCGTCGCTCGACGTCGAGCAGGGCGAGAAGATCGCCATCCTGGGGCCGTCAGGAGCAGGCAAGTCGACCCTGCTGAACCTTCTCGGTCTGCTCGACGAGCCGACCGGGGGCACCTTCGAGATCTTCGGGCGAGAGACCACCGCGATGAGTCGGCGCGAGCGTGACCGGATCCGTCGTGACTCCATCGGGTTCGTCTTCCAGGCCTACCACGTGCTCGGTCACAGGACCGTCAGCGAGAACGTCCTGCTGAAGCTCACGACAGCCCGGGTCCCGGCTGCTTCACGCGCGCGGCTCGTCGACGACGCGCTCGGCGTCGTCGGCCTCGCAGATCTCGCCGGTGCCGTCGGCCGCACTCTCTCCGGCGGAGAGAAGCAACGCCTCGCGATCGCCCGCGCAGTGGTCTTGCGTCCCCGGATCATGCTGGCGGACGAACCGACGGGCAACCTGGACGCCGGGAACGCCGACGCCGTCCTGGCGCTGCTGACCGATCTCGCGGAGACAGGGATCGCGGTGGTCGTCATCACGCACGACCCGCGCACGGCTGCCTGGGCCGACCGCGTCGTCGAGCTCGACGCGGGTGTCCTGGAGGGGCCGGATGGTCTGGCGTAGCGTCGTCGACGATCTTGCCGATGTCCTTCTCGAGCTCTCGGCCCGACGGGGGCGGGCCCTCCTGCTCATGCTCGCGGTCGCGCTGAGCACCGGCGCGCTCGTCGCCGCGGTCGGTGTCTCCACGACGGCGTCTGAGCAGATCAGCGCCGACATGGCAGCGCAGGTCCTCGACGAGATCACGCTGACAGCGCCGGAGGTCGGCGGCGAGGTGGAGTCAGACGACCGCAGCGGTGCCGCGGGTCCGGTGTTCACGGAGGGTGCCGAGGCGCGGGTGCAGGAGCTCGACATGGTTGAGTCTGCAGGGCTCCGTCTCGACCTCGACGTGGTCGACTCGCGCCCGTCCCGGTTCGAGACCCCGGAGACCGAGCAGCCTGCGTCTGCCGCCGTCCAGGTCTTCGGCGCGACCGAGAGCTATCTCGAGGCGGTCTCCGCGACGGTCCCTGGCGGGACGGCCTGGATGATGAGCTCTGAGTCTCCGTACCAGGTCGTCCTCCTCGGGGAGGTCGCGGCTCAGGAGCTCGGTGTCCCGAGCAGCGGCGACCTCAGCGGATACAGGGTCTGGGTCAACGGCCACGCCGCCGAGGTGGTCGGGATCGTGAGGAGTGGAGACCGGGCCGACCTCTCCCGGGCGGTCGTCGTGCCTTACGCGGAAGCTGTGACGCGACGGGGAGACGGCCAGTCACGCATGACGGTCCGGACCGAGCTCGGAGGAGGTGGAGCCGTCGCCGAGGTGGTGCGGGTCGCAGCCAGACCCGATGCCCCAGAGAAGCTCGTGGCGACGAGGATCGTCGATCTCAGAGACCTGCGGACCGGGGTCCAGACCCAGCTGGGGCGGATGGCGGGCACTGTCGGCACGCTCCTGCTGCTGCTGACCGGGTTGCTCATCGCCAACTCGATGGTCGTGGCAGTGGTGTCACGGACCTCTGAGATCGGGTTGCGTCGGGCCCTCGGAGCCTCCCGGGCGGGAGTCGCGCGGATCTTCCTCCTCGAAGGAGGTTCGCTCGGGCTGATGGGTGGGCTCGCGGGCGGGGCTCTCGGGGCGTGGGTGGTCGTCGTGGTGTCTGCGGTCAACGGGTGGGGAGCGGTCTTGACCGGTGTGCTCGCGGCAGCGGGGCCGACGATCGGCGTCACCATCGGAGTTGTCGCGTCGATCTACCCGTCGGTCCGAGCGGCAGGGATCAGCCCCGCGACGGCCATCAGGGTCGACTGAGGGTGGTGCTCGGCGTCAAGACCACGGGCGACCGTCAGATGGACTCCCTCCGCCGGCGGCGGTAGCGGCTCGGGCTCGTGCCCATCTGCTGGGAGAAGGCCGCGCTCAGCGCGAAGGCGCTGCCGTAGCCGACGCCGGCGGCGATCGAGGCGAGGGTGCGGTCCGTCGAGGTCAGCAGGTCGGCGGCGAGGGTCAGGCGCCAGCGCGTGAGGTAGGCCATCGGCGGTGAGCCGACCTGCGTACGGAAGCGTGCCGCGAAGGTAGCCCGCGAGACGTCGACCTCCCGGGCCAGAGTCAGGACAGTCCACGGCTCGGCCGGGCGGTCGTGGATCGCGCGCAGCGCCCCGTGGACCACGGGGTCGTGCGCTGCCGAGAGCCACCCGGGCGCGTCGTCAGGGTGGGCGGCGAGCCAGGCGCGGACCGTGGCCACGAGCACCACGTCGACGAGCCTGTCGATGACGGTGCTCTGCCCGACCTGGTCTGCGGTGAGCTCGTGGACGAGCAGGTCGACGAGCGCCGTCTCAGGTCCGGAGCCTGCGGGGACGTGCGCCACCCGGGGGAGCGCCTCGGTCGCGAGCCTGCCGGCCTCGCTCGTGCCCGGGTACGTCGCCACGAGCAGGGAGTCGGTGCCGTCGGCGGTATTGCCCCACGTGTGCGTGCCGTGGGCCATCGCGAGGTGCAGGTCGGTGCCGTCGGGGGTCGTGCACGACTGGTCCGGGCCGATCACCGCACTGGTCAGGGAGGGGAGGGGCGAGGCGGCAGGGAGCGCGTCGGCCTGTGTCGGAGGTCCCGTCCCGTCGTCGGTGTCGGCCTCCAGGTGCTCCACGACGTAGGGCTGCGGCCCGCGGACGACCGCCACGTCGCCGGGCCGCATCTCGGTCTTGCGGCCGTCGGCCACCAGTCTCCCGCTCCCACGCAGGACCACCACGAGCGTCAGCGCCGCCCGGTCCCGGACGTCGATCGACCACGGCGGGTCCATGACGACGCGGAGCGTGAACGCTCCGCGTGCGCGGGGGTGGTCGAGCAGACCGGACAGCGGGTCCATCCCTCGAGCCTAGACGCTGGCGTATGTCCTGAGGCGGATGAACTATTCACAGTCTCGTCCACAGGTTGTGGACTGGGCGCATGCTCTCCTCCTCCATACACCTCGCCGCCGCGTGTGCGGCCGCCGTCACTGGTGGCGTCTACCTGGCCTTCTCCGCGATGGTCGTGCCCGCGCTGCGCTCACGGCCCGCCGCCGACTCGATCGCCACCATGCAGCACGTCAACGTCCAGGCGGTACGGGCACCGTTCATGCTCGTCTTCTTCGGCGGCGCGGCAGCAGCGGTCGCCGTCGTGGTGGTCGAGGTGGTCCGGGCGCGCACCGACGGCGGGCTCGGCGCCGGCACCGTGACGGGCCTGGCTGGGGCTGCGCTCGCCCTCGCCAGCCTCGTCGTCACCGTCACCTACAACGTGCCGCGCAACGACGTCGTCGCGATGCTCGACCCCACCTCCGTGGCCGACCAGGCACGGTGGCTGACGCTCGCCCGCGAGTGGACGACGGCCAACAGCCTGCGTGGCGCTCTCTCGGTGCTCGGAGCAGGGCTGCTCGGTGCTCGGGTCCTCCTGCCCTGACCACGTGCTCGACTATCCTCGGGGTCATGCCTGTGCCGCCGGAACCGACGCCCGACCAGACGACGTCGAGCCCGGCCGGGGGAGCGGGTGCGCGGGCGACCACGTCGTCACCGATCACCCGGCACGACCCGGTCCCGCCGCAGCAGCGCGGGCTGCTCACCGAGCAGATCGCCCGCAGGCTCGAGCACGACATCCGGTCTGGCGACATCGCGATCGGCGCCAAGCTGCCCTCGGAGCGTGAGCTCGCGATCCAGTTCGGTGCCAGCCGCAACGTCGTCCGCGAGGTGCTGCGACGCCTGGAGGCGCAGAGCCTCATCGAGGTGGCGCCCGGGCGCGGGTCCTTCGTCAGCGAGCACTCCTCGGCCCAGGCCCGCGGCTACGACGCGCTCTACCGCGCGGAGCGGCCGACAGCCCGGCACCTCATCGAGGCGCGCATCCCGCTCGAGGTCGAGATCATCGGGCTTGCGACCGAGCGCGCGACCGAGGCAGACATCGCCGCGATGACCGTCGCCAACGACCTGCTGCTCACGGCGCAGGACGTCGTCACGCAGGCCCGGGCCGACCTCGACTTCCACGACGCGATCGCGGCGGCCTCGGGCAACCCGGTGCTGCGCATCATGCTCTCGTCCATCAGCGGCATGATGTTCGAGATGATGCTGCGGTCCAACTCCGACCCGTCGATCGGCGAGCCTGGTGTGCCGCACCACCCGGAGATCCTCGAGGCGGTCAAGGCACGCGACGTCGACCTCGCCCGTCACCGCATGCGCGAGCACCTGTCCCTCGGCCTGCGCACCTACGGCGCCGACCTCGACGTGTCCCTCGACGTCATGGCCACCCGGCACATCGAGACGCTGCTCCGGAGCCAGCAGGGCGGGTGAACCCCTGCGCAGGACGGCGGCTGACACCGGGGCCGAGGGGCATCCGAAGGTTGCCAGGTCGCGGGCGGCTCAGAGGGCAGCGCACCGTGACGTGGGAGAGCCCCCGACCGCTGGCGGTCGGGGGCTCTCCTGGTCGAGCAGGTGCGTCGTGCAGGTGCTCAGCGTGCCGACGTGGTGAACCGTCGGCGTCCGGCGAGGAGCAGAGCGCCCGAACCGAGGAGCACGCTGACGAGCAGCGCGGACGAGCCGAGCTCGGCGCCCGTCGCGGCGAGCGGGGCTGCCGTGACCGTGGCCGGTGTGGCCGGTGTGGCCGGTGCTGCCGGTGCGGCGACCACGGGAGCAGGCGCTGCGGGTGCCACCGGTGCGGCGACGGGGACCGTGACGATCGGACCTGTCGCCACGGGGACCTCGGCGGGAGTTGTGCCCTCGGTGACGGTCACGGAGATCTCGGCCCAGCGGCCCGAGGTCCCACCGGTCGCCTGGACGTGGTGCTCGCCTGCGGGCACGCCCGCCGGGAGCGCGACGACCAGGGTCGCGACGCCGTTCTCGTCGGCCACGGCGGTCCCCAGGAAGACGGGGTCGGAGTGCAGGAAGAACGCGACAGTCTCGAAAGGCTCGAAGTCGCGGGCCACGAGCGTGATCTTCTTGCCGGTCACGAGGGTCGTGGTCGACCCGGTGAGGTCGGCGTCCGGGGTGGACGAGCCCCTGGCGGGCTCACCGGCGACGACGATCCGGACGGTGTGCGCTGTCGCGTCGAGGGTCTTCGAGGCCGCGGTCTCGACCACGATCTCGTGCGTGCCGAGGTCGAGGACGGGCACGGTGACGGTGACGTCGCCGGAGGCGGGGACGGGGATGTCGACAGGCTCTCGGGTCCCGGTGATCCGCAGGGCTGCGGGACGGTTCTCGGCAGGCAGGCCCACCGTGAAGGTCGCCGGGGTGCCGACGGTGGTGGTGACTGTCGCGGGGACGGTGACCTTCGGGGTCACGGGGGGCACCGTGACGGGCGGGGCTCCGACGGTCGTCGAAGAGATGCCGAAGGACTCCTTGAAGCGCTCGTCCCCGGAGTACGACGCGTCGACTGTGTAGTCGCCCGGCTGCGTGCCGTCGAAGACGACGGTCGCGACGCCGCCGACCAGGGCGGCCTCCTTCTGCATGCCCTTCGTGCCGAGTCTGACGAGGACTGTGCCCGTCGGGTGGACGACCTCGGCGACGCCGGCGAAGGTCGGCAGCTGAGCGCGCTCGACGGTCACCGTGATCTCGACGCGCGGGCTGCTGATCTTGGGCACGTCGACCGTGACGGTGGTGGGTGCCTTGGCCGCCGGCCGGGGTGCCTCGACGACCATCTGCATGCCCTCGGACACGCCCTTCGAATAGCTCTTGTCACCCGAGTAGGTGGCGATGACGTCCCTGTAGACCCCGGGCACCAGGCCCGAGACGACCAGGGAGACGGCGCCGCCGTCGAGCTCGGTGGCCGTGCCGAGGGGCTTCCCGCCGTCGTAGGTGAAGGTGATCGTGCCTCGAGGGGTCGAGAGCTCCGGGGCCTGGACGACCTGGGCCGTCAGGGTGACCTCCGAACCAGTCACGAGCGGGGGGACGGGCGCGAGGACGTCGGACTTCCACCTGACGCGGATGTCCTGGACCAGGGAGACGGACTCCTTGAGGTTGAGGTCCGTCGAGCCGCTGTAGGTCGCCATCAGCTCGTGGTGCCCGGGTGCGGCGTCGATGAGCGCGGAGGCTGTGCCGTCGACGACCGGCGACGCGGGGATGATCGGCGTGCCGTCGAGGGAGAACGTGACGCTCCCTCCGGTGACCGGCGTGCTCTCGCTGAAGACCACGGCCTGGGCCTCGATCTTCTCGCCCGGCTCGACGACGTTCGAGAACACGTTGAGGCCTGTCGTCGTCCCGCGGAGCTCGGGCACGTCGGAGACCACGGCGACCTGCTGAGGCTGGCTCCGGACGTCGTCGATGTCGGAGTACCTGCACACCGCGACGAGACCGTGGGTCCCGGGGGTCGCGAAGGTCACCCACGCGTCGTAGTAGCGCTGCGACCCGTCGCCGCCGCTCTCGTAGGCGGGGCCACCGCTCTCGTCAGAGGCCTCCCACGCCGCGCTGAGGAGCGGGAAGTCGACGTTCTCCGGACAGACGATCTCCGCCCGGTACTCCTTGCCGACGACGACCTCGCTCCCTGCGAGGGTGATCGAGGGCGTTGCGGGCACAGCTGCGGCGGGCAGCGCCGTGGCGGCGAGCGTGCCGAGCGCGAGCGGTGCGGCGAGGAGCGCGGCGACGAGCCGGTCGAGTCGGGTGGCGCGGGGCCGGGACGGGTGGGGAGCCGGGGTGCGACGAGTGCGCATGGCTGTCCTCCTGGGCGAAGGGTCGAGACTGCGGAGATGTCCGCTGCAGACGGTCTATCGGCAGGACCGCAGCGCCCGTGAGAGGTGCAGGCGGTGGAAATCACGTCGAGAGACTCGCCTCGTCGCCTCGTCGCCGCTGGGCCGGCCGTGCAGCTACCGGCTGCGCAGCTGGTGCGGCCTGCGCGACCGGGCAGGCGCAGCGGGGTTGCGCGGCAGCGCAGACACCAGAGCCCCCGACCGTCGGACGGTCGAGGGCTCTGGAGATGGAGCTGGAGGACTCAGCCCGCGAGGGAGGCGAAACGTCGGCGACCGGCGAGCAGGAGCGCACCCGAGCCGAGCAGCACGCTGACGAGCAGCACGGTCGAGCCGAGCTCGGCACCTGTCGAGGCGAGCGGAGCAGCGACAGCCGGGACTGCTGCTGCGACGGGTGCCGCCGCGACGGGCGTCACGACCGGCACGGCGACCGGGACGGTGACGATCGGGGCCGTCACGACCGGAGCCGCGGTGACGGTGACCGGGATCTCCGCGGTGCGCAGCGAGGTGGCGCCTGTCGCGCGGACGTGGTGCTCGCCGGCGGGAGCACCCGCCGGGATCGCGACGACGAGGGTCGCGACACCGTTCGCGTCGGCGACAGCGGTCCCGAGGAAGATCGGGTCGGAGTGCAGGTAGAAGCTGACCGTCTCCCCGGGGAGGAAGTCACGGGCGACCAGGGTGATGGTCCCGCCGGCGGGCAGGGTCGAGGTCGAGCCGGACAGGTCCGGTGCGGGCGCTGCCGGCGGTGTGACGACGGGCGGGGTGACGACGGGCGGTGTGACGACCGGCGCGGTCACCGTGGTCGTCGCGGAACCTGCGGAGCGCTCGAAGTGCTTGTCACCCGTGTAGTACGCGAGGACCTCGTAGGTCCCGGGGGCGACGCCGTCGAAGGTGACGTTCGCGGTGCCCTGGGCGAGGGTCGCCTTGAGGAGCGGTCCACCCTTGCCGAGCGAGATCTCGACCGTGCCCTCGGGGTGCTCGACCCCGGCGACGCCCATCGAGGTCCACTGCATGCCGGGCTCGACCGTGACCTTGACCGGGACCTGGGTGCCCGTGATCGTGGCAGGGACGTCGAGCGTGACGACTGACGCGTTCTTGATCGGGGTGGTCGGGACCGCAGGGTCGACGATCATGTCGCGGTACCCGCTGCCACCGTCGCCGTAGTTCTCGTCGCCGGAGTAGATGGCGATGACGTCTTCGTAGTAGCCGGGCGCGAGGTCGGGGAGCGCGAGACTCGCTGTGCCGTCGGTCAGTGCGACCTTGCCGAGGACCGCACCCTCGCTGTACTGGAAGGTGATGGTGCCGGTGGGGGCCGCGAGGCCAGGTGCCTGCACGACCGCCGCGGACAGGGTGGTCAGCGGTGCCTGCGCGCGGTCGGGGATCACTGCCGTGACGATGGACTTCGTCTTGACCCAGGCGCTCGCCGGCTTCGAGGTCGACTCCTCGAGCGTCTTTGTCCCGAGGAATGTCGCGGTGACCGTCCGGGTGCCCGCCGCCGGGGCCGCGATGCGGGTGGTCGCGGTGCCAGCCGTGTCGACGGAGACCGGTTCGCCGGACGGGCTGCCGTCGAGGAAGAACTGCACAGATCCCGACTGGACCGGACCGTCGTCGGTCTTGACCGTGGCCGTGGCGTCGATGGGGTTGCCGGGCTCGACGACAGCCGGGGAGAGGCCGAGGAAGGTGGTCGTCGGTGCGATGACCGGCGCAGCCTCCTGGACCTCGACCGTGCGGGTCGTGGTCGCGAAGAAGAAGGGGTGGCACGACATCCGGACCTCGAAGGTCCCTGCGGTGGGGAACACGAGCTGGTCGACGGCGCTGTAGCTGAGCTCGTCGTTCGACGTGCCCGGAAGGAAGTTGTGGGGTCCCGAGATCCCGTCTGGTCCGAAGCTCTGGTAGTCCAGGTTGCCGTGCCCGGGCTGGAAGCTGGAGGTGCAGGTGAAGGTCATCGACACGGGTTCACCGGCGACGACAGGTCCGACGTAGTCGATCGTGGCGCTGTCGCTCGCTGCTGCAGCAGGCAGAGCCGTCGCTGCGAGCGTGCCGAGCGCGAGCGGTGCGGCGAGGAGCGCGGCGACGACGCCGTGGAGTCGGGTGGCGCGGGGCCGGGACGTGTGGGGAGCCGGGGTGCGACGTAGGCGCATGGCTGTCCTCCTGGGACAAGGGGCCGAGGCGGCGGAGACGTCCGCTGCAGACGGTCTATCGGCAGGACCGCAGCCTCCGTGAGGAGTGCGAGCGGCGGAACCTCAGCTCCGGAATCTCAGCTCCCGGCTCCGGGCTCCGGGTGCAGGACGGCGCACCGGTGGCCGACGCACTGCCGTCTGGCAGGTGCCGGGCAGGTCACGAGTGCAGCAGAGCCCTCGACCGTCGTCTGGTCGAGGGCTCTGCGTGACCGCTCCGAGGTCAGACCGTGCGGGACGCGAACCTGCGTCGTCCTACGACCAGGGCTGCGCCGGACCCGAGCAGCACGCTGACGAGCAGCAGGGCAGAGCCCGTCTGCGCGCCTGTCGAGGCGAGCCGCGCCGACGGCACGCGGACCCCGGCGGTCGGGGAGGTGACAGCGGGTGTGACCGCGGCAGCCGGAAGTGCCGCAGGGCCAACAGACGGCGTGCCGGCCACCACCGGCTCGGTCACCACGGGGATCACGACAGGCGGAGTCACGACCTCCACCCCCGAGGTCACGGTCAGCGGGATCTCGGCCCACCGGCCCGAGGTTCCGCCGGTGGCCTGGACATGGTGCAGCCCCTCGGGCGTGCCTGCGGGCAGCGTCACCGTCAGGCGCGCTGTGCCCTCGGCGTCGGCTTCGGCGACCCCGAGGAAGACCGGGTCGGAGTGCAGGTAGAACGCGACAGTCTCGAAGGGCTCGAAGTCGCGGGCGACCAACGTGATCTGCTGGCCGACGGAGAGCTGCGTGGTCGAGCCTGTGAGCTCGGCGTCCGGCGTCCGGGACTCCTGCACGGGCTCGCCGCCGACGGTCAGACGGACCGGGCTGGCCGTGGCGTTGACGGCCTTGGTCGCGCCCGTGCGGACGACGAGGTCGTGGGTCCCAGGAGCCAGCACCGGGACCACGACCGTGAGGTCGCCCGTCTCCGGGACAGGGACCTCGAGGAGGAGGGCGTCACCTTCGGTGACCGTCACTGTCGTCGGGCGGGGCGACGTCGGGAAGCCGATGGTGATCGTGGCCGGTGTCGCGACCGTGGTCGTGATGGTCGTGGGCACGGTGACCGTCGGGTCGACGGGCGGCACGACGAGGGCGGGGTTGACCGTCATGGTGGACCGGCCGCTGCTCGCGCCGCCGTAGGAGCCGTCGCCGGAGTAGACGGCGTAGACGTCGTCGTAGACGCCCGGTGCGAGACCGGGGAGCTCGAGGACGGCCTCGCCGGCCACGACGGTGGCGGTCCCGAGGATCGCACCCTCGCTGTACCCGAAGGTCACGGTCCCGGTCGGCGCCGGGAAGCCGGAGACCGGGACGGGCGTGGCGCGGAGCACCGTGTGCGGGGCGCGGACCATGTCGGGGACGACTGTCGTGACGGTGGTCGCGGTCTTGACCCAGACCGTCGAGTCGGAGACCGAGGCCTCGAGGATCTCGGTGCCGTAGTAGGCGGCCTCGACGGTGTACGCGCCCGGTGCGAGGCCGGGGATCGTCAACGTGGCGACCCCGTCAGTACCGACGTCCCGGCCGCCGAGCTCAAGGGCGCCGATCGAGAAGTTCACGGTCCCCTCGGTGACGGGCCCGGAAGCCGTCGTGACCTTCGCGGAGACCGTCACGTCGCCGCCCGGCTCGACCCGCTCAGGGGTGAACGAGACGGCCGTGTCGGTCGCGACGGTCTCGTACCGCACGTGGACGAGCACGTTGGTCGAGTTCGAGGGGGGTGTGGTCCCGTCGACCGCGGCGTACTCGCAGGTGAGGAAGAGCAGCTGCATGCCGGAGGCGCCGAAGGTGACGTCGCGCGAGAAGGTGAGATACCCGCTGCCCGGCGTCGGGTTGGTCACGCGTTGCGAGGCCTGGTCCCCGGCCTGCCACAGTGCGCTCGCCACGGGTTGGTCGGCGCGGTCCACGCAGGTGAAGGAGGCTGTCGAGGCGACGCCGACGATGGCTTCCTGGCTGTGCGAGATGGTCGCCGGGTCTTCGTCTGCGGTCGCAGGAAGCGCCGTGGCGGCGAGCGTCCCGAGCGCGAGAGGGAGGGCGAGGGCGGCGGCCGCGAGACGGCGCAGGCCCTCGGTTCGCCGACGGGACGGGTGTGGCGCCTGGGTGCGACGAGTGCGCATGGCTGTCCTCCTGGGACATGGGCCGAGGCTGCGGAGACGTCCGCTGCTACCCGTCTATCGGCACGGGCGCTCGCGGTCTGCAGGTTCCACGGGACTGGTGTCAGCCTGTGGACTTTGATACGGTCCAACTGGTCCTACCAGTTGGACCAGTGGTCTCGTTGGGCAGCGAGGCCCACAGCACCACGTCAGACGACCGGCACCACGACCGCCGGAGCAGCACCCCAGAGCTCCACCCCAGAACGCCACCACCAGAGCACGAGGCCCCGCGACGCTGCGGGCCAGAGAGCGACGAGGATGACGATGTCCCTGATCCGCCCCGCCACCGGCACGACCGGCGGTCCGCGCAGCGTGAGCGGCGGGCGCCCGAGCGACCCGCTCACAGGCCCCGCGCTCACGAGCGCCCCGCTGTCCCGCAGGTCTTTCGGCAAGCTGCTCGTGGCTGCCGCCGGCACCGCCGCGCTCACAGCCTGCGCCCCCCGCAGCGGCACCCCGAGCCCCGACGCGCCCCTGCGCGTCATGGCCATCAACCACGTGTGGTCGCAGGCGATCTCGGCGTACTTCCCCGAGTTCGAGGACATGATCGGCCGCCGCGTCTCCATGCAGATGCTCACCGCCGACCAGCTGTCCAACTCCTACAACGTCAAGCTCAACGCCTCGGCGACGGACATCGACGTGATGATGGTCCGCGCGCTCCAGGAGCAGCTGCTCTTCGCGCGGAACGGCTGGATGGCCGACCTCACCGACAGGGTCGCCGACACCGCCTTCGCCTGGGACGACTTCCAGGAGGCGCCGCGCGACCGCTCGATCACCCGCGGGAACGTCCTCAGCGTCCCGGTCGTCACCGAGCGTCCTGCGCTCTACTACCGCAAGGACCTCGTCGAGGGCCTCGGCGGTGCCCCGCAGACCCTCGACGACCTGCTCGCCATGTCCCTCGAGCTCGCCGACCGCGACAACGGCCAGTTCGGCTTCGTCGGTCGTGGGCAGCGCGCGGGTGCGGTGAGCCAGTGGTCGAGCTTCCTCTACTCCTTCGGCGGCGACTTCACCCTCGACGACGGCTCGTCGGGCATCGGCACGCCCGAGGCCGTCGCGGCCTACGAGTACTACGGCCGGCTGCTGCACGAGGCCGGCCCGCCCGGAGCCACCAACATGAGCCTCGAGCAGGCCATGCCGATCTTCGCGCAGGGCAAGGCCGCCTTCTACGTCGACGCCGACGCGATCTACTCCAACTTCCTCGACCCGTCGATCTCGACGGTCCAGGAGACTGTCGGCTTCGCGCCCTTCCCGGCCGGACCTGCGGGCTCGAAGCCGCACAACATCCCGTCGTGGAGCATCGGCGTCAACGCGTTCTCGCGGATGCAGGACGACGCGTGGGCCTTCGTGCAGTGGGCCTCGAGCCCGGAGATGGTCGCCAGGCTCCAGGCCGAGGGCATCCCCGGCGCACGCCAGTCGGCGTGGTCGGACCCCGAGACCCTCGCCTCCTTCCCGCCCGAGCTCGCCGAGACCATGCGGATCAACGCCGAGAACGGCATCGGGCACGACCGCCCCGAGGTGATCCAGGTCGGGCGCGCCCGCGACATCGTCGGCCGTCCGCTCGTCGCCGGGATCCTCGGCGAGGACGTCGGGCCCGTCGCGGCGGACGCCGATGCCGAGTTCCGCGACTTCCTCGACCGTGACAACCGTCAGCAGGAGTTCTGATGAGCCGCAGCACGACGGACGCCCCGTCGATCCCCGACACCGCACCTGCCCCGACCGTGAGCACCGGGCGCAGCCCGCGCGGACTCAAGGCCCCGCGCACCTTCGAGCAGGCCAACCGCCGGCTCAAGTGGCTCATGCTCTCCCCGGCCCTCGCCTTCGTCGGGCTGATGATCGTGTTCCCGCTGATCTTCACCGTGAACCTCAGCTTCACCGACGCCTTCGGTGCCGTGAACGCCGACAACCGGTACATCGGCCTGCAGAACTACGCCGACGCGCTGACCGACGCCCGACGCTTCTGGCCCGCAGCCTGGCGCACCGTGGTCTTCACCGTCGTGGCGGTGACCCTCGAGGTGGTCCTCGGGCTCGCCCTCGCGATGCTCATGCGCAAGGCCTTCCGCGGCATGCGCGTGGTCCGCACGGTCCTCATGATCCCGCTGCTCGCGACGCCCGTGGCGATCGGCATCCTCTGGCTGCTGATCCTCGACCCGACCAACGGGATCGCGAACCACCTGCTCGGCTTCGTCGGCATCCCGCCGCAGGAGTTCCTCGGCTCGGTCAGCCAGTCGCTGCCCACCCTCATGCTCATCGACGTGTGGCAGTGGACGCCCATGATGACCCTGCTGCTGCTCGCCGGGCTCACCACCCTGCCCGAAGAGCCTGAAGAGGCCGCCCGCGTCGACGGGGCGACAGCCTGGCAGCGGTTCCGGCACATCATCCTGCCGATGCTGTGGACCACGCTGCTCACAGCGCTCGTGCTGCGCGCGGTCGACGCCCTCAAGACCTTCGACATCCTCTACGCCACCAAGGGCGCCGGGGGTGGCTCGAGCTTCGAGGTCGAGACCCTCAACGTCTACGCCTACGGCCTCACCTTCGACTACCAGGAGTACGGCCTCGCCTCGGCGGTCCTCGTCCTGTTCACCCTGTTCATCATCGGTGTCGTCGTCCTGCTGCGGCTCCGCTCCGGAAGGAAGTCCGCATGAGCACCGTCGCCACGCGAGCTGCCGGCTCGCCCCGTCCTGCGGGCACCGGGGAGACCCGGCCGCCCGTCGTCCTGCGCAAGGCTCCCCGGTCCCCCTGGGGCTGGCTGCGCGGTGTCGCGATCACCGTCGTCTCGCTGATCTTCGCGATGCCCGTCGTCTGGATGATCGCCGCCGCCCTCAAGACGAACGTCCAGGTCACCGACCCGAGCGTCGGCCTGATCTTCTCCCCGACGCTCGAGAACTTCCGCAGCATCCTCGCCGACGGCGAGATCCTGCGGTCGATGGGCAACTCGCTCATCGTCGGCGTCGCGTCGACAGTGCTCTCGGTGGTCATCGCGGTGCCGGCAGCCTGGGCCGTCGGGCGCTTCTCGATGCAGCGGACCGGATCGGTCGTGCTCGTCGCGCGCATCGTGCCGGCCGTCTCGCTGCTCGTGCCCTGGTACTACCTCTTCGCGCAGGTGGGCCTCGTCGGCACGTACACGGTGCTGATCCTCAGCCACATGTTCGTCTCGGTGCCGCTGATCCTGTGGATCATGATCGGGTTCTTCGAGGGTCTCCCCGTCGAGCTCGAAGAGGCCGCCCGGACCGACGGGCTCACGGCTTTCGGCGCGTTCTGGCGGATCGCCCTGCCGCTCGCGGCACCCGGGACCGCGACGGCCTCGGTCCTCGCCTTCATCTTCAGCTGGAACAACTTCATGTTCGCGCTGATCCTCGCCGACGAGAACACCAAGACCATGCCCGTGACGCTGTTCAGCTTCATCTCGTACGCGAGCACCGACTGGGGTGGTCTGATGGCCGCAGCAGCCCTGATGACCGTGCCGGTGGTCCTCGCCGCGGTCTTCGGGCAGAAGTACCTCGTCGCCGGTCTCACCGCCGGGGCGACGAAGGGCTGAGCCCGGCTCGACCACGCAGCACCGCACCACCCGCCACACACCACAGGAAGAGCGCAGAACCTCATGAAGATCGTCGACGCCCAGGTCATCGTCACCAACCCCGGACGCAACTTCGTCACCCTGAAGATCACCACCGACACCGGGTACACAGGGCTCGG